>Ga0209960_1002036_pt1 | contig 22159 bp, 21 predicted proteins | sample ThiBiot_500_plan_2_FD_183947 | JGI IMG/M metagenome (GOLD analysis project Ga0209960, IMG submission 183947) | Wastewater bioreactor microbial communities from Cape Town, South Africa - Thiocy_expt_500_plan (SPAdes) | ecosystem: Engineered > Bioreactor > Thiocyanate-remediating >...
TCCTCTCTTTCCTTTGTCCCTCAATTAATATAACAGAGTCTGTAATAATTATTCGAATTCAGTTCAAGTATTATTTTTGTTATCCTTTTTTCAAGGAGATTGAGCGCAAAGATCTCTGATCATTTTATTAATGGGAGAACAACTTTGGGAAGCTTGTAAAGATGGAAATGTCAAGGAAGTTCGAATATTACTTCAAAATGAACAAATTAACACAAATTGGCAAGATAACAATAATAGAACACCTTTTTATATGGCTTGTGAAAAAAGGCATATTGATCTTGTGAAATTATTATTAAAGGATAAAAGAATTGATGTAAATAAACCAAATAATTATGATTCAACACCTTTTTATATTGCTTGTCAAGAAGGACGCATTGAAATTGTGAAGCCACTCTTGAATGATGGAAGAGTTGATATCAATAAAGCGAATAAGAGTGCTTGGACACCTCTTTATATTGCTTGTGAAAAAGGACTTATTAAAATTGTGAAAGAATTATTAAATGATCAAAGAATTGATACAAATAAAGCAGAAAATGGGGATGGTTTTACACCTTTTTATATTGCTTGTGGACAAGGGCATATTGAAATTGTGAAGTTATTATTAAATGATCCTCGAGTTGATATCAATAAAGCGAATAAAGATAGTCAAACACCTTTTTATATTGCATGTTATCAAGGACATAGTAATATTGTGGAGCTATTATTAAATGATAATAGAGTTGACAAAAGTGAAGCAAATAATTCTGGCATAACGCCTTTATGGATTGCTTGCGGATTAGGAAAGACTGAAGATGTAAAGTTATTATTAAATGATGAAAGTGTTAATATCAATCTACCAGACAAATACGATCGAACACCCTTTTATATTGCTGTGAAAAATAGGCATCTTGAAGTTATGAAAGTATTGTTAAATAACGAAAGGGTTGATTTCAATCAAGCAAATAGTTATGGTGAAACGCCCTTTTATATTGCTGTGAAAAATGGACATCTTGAAGTTATGAAAATATTGTTAAATCATGAAAGGGTTGATATCAACAAAGAAAAAAATAATGGTTGGACACCTTTTTGGAATGCTTGTTTTTATGGAAAAACTGAAATTGTGAAGTTATTAGTAAAGGATGAAAGAATTGATATCAATCAAGTAGATAATCACGGAGATACCCCTTTTTATATTGCTTGTGATTGGGGACGAATCGAAGTTGTGAAAGTACTATTAAATAATCAAAGACTTGATCCCAATAAAGCAATTAGTAATGAGGCAACACCTTTTTATTCTGCTTTGAAAAAAGGACATATTGAAATTGTGAAATTATTATTAAATGATAAACGAATTTCAATAAGGAAGAAAACAAATGAAGGAAAAACAGCAATTGATATAGTAAAAGAAATGAAATATTCAAACATTGTGAAACTAATTCAAGAATTTGATACAGGTAAACATGATCGCAATCATAAATTCGAACTGATCAAAGAAAATAAATGTTATAGATCAAAGATATCAAGAATATTTTGAAACCTTTCAAAGCACTCCCTTCTTCCGTATTGAAAATGAGAAAATCAAGGAACATGACTTTCTTATTTTAAACGAACATTTGAAAAAGAACCAGAACATTGAAGTTTTGACGTGATCTTTGATTCCTTTTTCTTCTTTTACTCGAAACAATGTTTTTTTTATTGTTAAATATTTAGACTAACAAATTGTATTTTAACACCTTCAAGCCTTCTTGAATTCTTGAAAACATTGATTTGGAAATATGAAGATTCACAGCGAACTTTTAAAATATTGAATATTCAAAATATTGAGTATTTTCTTTTTTATCTTCCGACGAATCTTGTTATAAAATGAAAAAATCAATCACATATTTAATAGAATTGATGATATAAAATTGGAAACAACAGAAGGATTAGAAATGATACCAATCGAAATTAGAAATCAAGGAACAAAATCAATTGTTCAATATATTTTAGATTTATGTAAATTTTCAAATTCAAAACCACTTTATCGAACAAAATTAATGGTTGTTGGTTATGAAAATATTGGGAAAACAACTTTATTGGATTGCTTATTTCCTTTAACCAATGTTGCTGAAGTTCCTAACTTTTTAGGTGTCAATTATGGATACCTTTTCTCACTTGAAGGAAAATATTTAAATCAATATTACCAAGGAAAATTATATAAACAATATGTTCTTGAAAATAGGGAATGGAGTATGGTAAAAATTAGAAAGAAATTATTTCAAGACAAAAGTGATTATGGAATTGAAATTGAAAGAACCAAAAAATTCGAGGAAATCGTCGAGTTTTATTTCAGAAGTAAAGAGACAAGAGATAAATGGTTTGAAAGATTGAAAAGAGTTATTTTAAATGCTGCAACTCATGGAATCGAAGTAAATACTCATATTTGGAATTCTTCAACACTTAATCAACATCATCAAAACAAAACCTTAGAAGGGAAACAAAAGGTAGGGAAAAAAATGAAAGATGATAGTATTGAATATTCAACCTGGGATTTTGCAGGACAAAATGATTATTATAATACTCACCACCATTTTTTATCAAATAGATCAGTGTTTTTAGTATTATATCGAATGGATCAAGGAATTAAAGGTTTAGAAAGTTTGGATTTTTGGTTAAAATCACTTTCATCTCATTTAAATCAAAATTATTGTGATGAAAATGGAAAACCATTTTATTCAATTATTATTGTTGGAACCTTTTTGGATTCAATTGTTGATAATCAAAGTGTAGATAAAAATTTGAGACAAACAAAAATAATGGAAATATATGATAAGAATGGATTGAAATCACCACCATTTTATTTTGAAGTTAGTTGTTCAACATTAGAAAATATTGAGGAATTAAGAGAAATTATATTTAGTATTTCATTAAGTCATTCATATATGGGAGAAAATGTTCCAATTGGATATTTAAAAATTGAAAAATCAATTTATGAACTTAGAAAATTAAAAAAAAATCATCCAATTATTGAAATTCAAGAGTTAATGACTTATGTTCAATCACAATATCAATCCTTATTCGAATTTGATATTGAATTTACAAAAAGAGCATTGAAATTATTACATGAATGGGGAATTTGTATTTATTTTAATCCAATTGAATTATCAAATATTGTTGTTTTGGATCCACAACATTTCACAAAGAACATTTTAGGAGATTTATTTAAAGCAGATGAATCAATAAGACAATTAAGATTAAATGGAATTATTGATTATTCTCAATTGTCAAATATTTGGAATGTACCTCCACATTTAATTGATATTTATTTATCATTATTGGAAAAATTTGAAGTTTGTTTTATTTCAACAGGCCAACAAAATAGAAATGGAAAGAAACTTATTATCCCAAATTTACTTTCAGAAGATAAAAGAGGGATAATTGAAGAGAAGTTGAAAAAGAAATGGCCAATGACAATTCCATTGGAAACAATTGAAATTGAAAGGATATTTTCATTTAATCAAGTTCCAAGTGAAATGGTTTCTCGATTATTGGTGAGATTTCATAATAAAATTGTTAATAATATAATTTGGAGAAGAGGTGTATTATTGAAACATTTTTATACTAAGGATGGGAATATTTTATGTTTATTGGAAGTTAAAATGGAAGAAAATTTATTTGAAATTAGAATTAGAGGAAAAGAAAGGAAAGAATGTTTAGAAATGATGAAATATATTTACAAAGAAGTGAAAATTGTAAGTGGAAATTATGGAGGAGTGAAATGGAAAGAATGTGTTAGATCCCCTCATTTTTCAAAAGGATTGATTAATTTGGATAGCATTCAGGAAGATCGTAAATTGGAATTAAAAGATAGAAAATTGATATGTCCAATTACTCATTTTCCAATTTTTGGTGAAGATTTATTATTCAAAACTGGTTTACTTGATTCTTTAGATGTGCAAGATGATATTGGTATTTCTTTTTCTTTTTCTTTCATTTCTTTGATTTTGGTTTCTTTGAAATTTTTTCAAATATGGTCAAAAAAAAAAAAAAAAAAAAAAAAAAAAAAAAAAAAAAAAAAAAAAAAAAAAAAAAAAAAAAAAAAATACTTTTTCAGAACTGACCATATATCATAATCTTGGTGAAGATGATGAGGATCAAGATTTTCACGAATAGTTCCTATATTTTTTTAATTTGGTTGCTGTTTAATAATTTAGAAGGAGAAAGGAAAAAAGAATACCTGAAAAGATAACTTGATCTTGAGGAATAATTGAGAGTTGAGAACGTAAATGTCTTGGTTCAACTTGAGAAATATCCACATTATCAATTTTAATACATCCAGATTCAACTTCAACAAGACAAAAAAGTGATCGAAGTAATGATGTTTTTCCAGAACCTTTATCTCCTACAATTGCAACTTTTTCCATTGCTTTTATTTCTAAGTGTATATCTACAAATAAAAAAAGAGTTTTTTTTTAAAAAAATGAAAAGAAAAGAAAAGGGAAAAAAAAAAAAAAAAAAAGTTTTTTTTTAAAAAAAAGAAAAAAAAAGAAAAGGGAAAAAAAAAAAAAAAAAAATACTTATTAATGAAGAAGGTAGAGAAGGATGATATTTCATATTGACATTAGATATTGAAATTTTTCCTTTTGAGGGCCAATTGAAAGGAGGTTGAATTGTATGTTCTTGAACTGCAACCATCTCTTTTGCTTTCTTCTCAAGTTCGAAAACCTTTTCTACATTCCCTAGTCCTGTATCAACTTCAGCAATTGTTCGAACCTATATTTATTTATTATATTTTTCAAAAAATGATATTTTTTTTCTTTCTTTTTTTTTTAAAAAAAAATACCAGCCAGTTTAATGTGCTAGTCAAAGAGAGAGCATAGGTTAAAGCCAAAGCACCTGCAGATTCATCAATGGTATACCGATAAAGAATAGCAAATAATCCAGCAAAAAATACAACCATAGATCCAACAAATTCTAAATGAAGTCCAAGCCATCTAAAAAAAAAAAGAAGAAAAAAATGAAGGGAAAGTAAAAAACAAAAACTTCAAAAAAAAGAATTGAAAAATTTGAAAATATATCTTTACCGATTAGCAACCATTAATGACCAATAAGCACGATGATTTGTGTCTAAAAAATCTTCATTTTCTGAAATAAATAATTTTGAAACCTCAAAAGCTCTGAGAGTTGAAAGTCCTGTTAAAGTTTCGGTAAAATGTTGATACATAGATGCTCTAGTTTCTCCATCAAGTCTCTTTTTTGAAAGGAAAAAAAATTTTTTTTTTTTTGTTTGAGAAATGTGAAAATGTCAAAAAAAAAAAAAAAAAAACCTTGAGTTCTCTTGCTGCATTAACATAAAATATTGAAACAAAAGTAAAAACTACAGATACAGGAACCATAGCAATAATGAAGTAAGGAGTAACTAAAGTGATGATTACTAATGTTCCAAGTGTAGCAAAGACGAAAGTAAATAAATCCGAAATTTCAGAACTTAAAATTTGTTCAATTGATTGTAAATCTTTTCCAATATGATTGATAATTACATTAGCTGGGGTTTTTTCAAAAAAACTCATTGATGTTTTTAATAATGAGCTCAAAAGTAGATTATAAAATGATTGTGAAGCTAGATTTTTATTTATTTATTTATTTGATTCTTTTGGAGGAAAAAAAAATGAAAAATGAAAACCTTTCAAGGTGCCATATGCTACAACAACCCCTCTTACAAAAATTAAAACAATAACTGCTAAACCTAAATAGATATAGATATTATAATATGGAATATCTCCATATTTGCCTGTGATCCACCATATTAACCAAAAGTCCTTAATTAATTAATGAAATTATTTAATATTTGGAATTCTTTTAAATTTAAAAGAAAAAAGAAAAAGAAAGAAAGAAAACCATTATCAAATGTCCAATTTGTGAAATTGAGTAAATTATCATCAAAAAAATAAAATATGGGAGTCCTCCACAAGCCTTAAAATATTTTGCAAAAGTACTAAATATAATGCCTTTTTTTCTTCTTGAAAATCTTGATGCTCTTGAAGTTTTTGAATTTTTTGAATTTTTTGAATATAATGTGCCTTTTCCTGTGTTTGATCTTTTTTTTGACTTTTGTTCTCCTAGAACTCTCCGAAATATGGCAGCAGTAATTTCTGTATCTTCACCTTCTTCAGATTTGAAATGCTAAAAAATTAAAGGTGTTATTTTTATTTTTGTTTATTTTTTTTTTTTTTGAATTTAAAATGGTTTACTTCTTCAGGTTCTTCATCATCAATTCCAAAAAGTTTTGGAGTTGCTAATAGTTCTTGTAATGGTCCGTTTCTTTTTATTAAAATTGGATAAGGCCCTTGTTCAATTATTTCACCATCATTCATGATCTAATTGGACAAATAAATAAATAAAAAGTACAATAGGAAAAATAAAAATAAGATGAAAATATACAATAACATGATCAGAATTTGGTAGACAAACACGAAGACTTTGTGTTACTAATACTCTAGTGACCCCTTTAAGGACACCATAAACACAATTATTGAAAAGTTTGGCTCGAACTTTGATTTTTTTTTTATAATTCTAACATTAAGAAATAATTAAATTAAAGATGTTTACTTGAAGGAGAAAGTTGAGAAAAGGGATCATCAAGAAAGATTATTTCTGCTCTTCCACATAAAACACGATACATACCACGAGCTAAACAAATTCTTTGAATTTGACCACTATTTAATTCGACACCTTCTCTTCCAATAATTTCTTCATCCCCATTATCAAGAACCATAAAATCTTTCATTAATAAACAAGCCATAACAACTTTTTCATATTTTTCAGGATCGAAATGTAATCCAAAGAGAATATTCTCTCTAAAAAAAATTTTTTTTTATTTTTCAGAAAAAACAAAAAGCAAAAAGAAAAGAAAAGAAAAGAAAAGAAATTCTTGAAATAATACCTTATAGTTCCAGTTTTAACCCAAGGTTTTTGAGAAACATAAGAAACTCTTCCTCTTACGGACATATTACCATAAACTGTAACAAGTTCTGATTGATTGATTAATTGATTTTAATTTTGATTTTTAAAGTTCACAAGGAGAAAAAAAAAAAAAAAATTTAACCTCCAAGAAAAGCTTTGATTAGTGATGTCTTTCCACAACCAGTAGGGCCAACAATTGAAACTAATTCTCCTCCTCGAATATCCAAATTTATATTTTTTAATGTTAAATCTGCATCTCTATCATCCCATTTAAAACTTCCCTATAATTTTTTATTTATTTATTGTTTCAAATAAAATAAAATAAAATTAAAATTACATCTCTAATTTTAATTGATGCTTTGGAATCATAAGTTCTAACAAGGTTTGGAATATCAAAATGATTTAAAAATTCATCAATATTAGTACAAGCTGATTTTCCATCAATACATTTTGAAATAACAATTGGGAGAAGATATAAAGGCATTTTTAAAAGATTGAATAAAGCTATTGAAGTAAAAATTAATTTTGCATCAAGTACATTCCCCAATGCAGAATAAACTCCAAAAGTGACAATACTAACTACAAGTGGTGCACCTTGCCAAATCTAGAGAAAACAACCATGAAAAAAAAGTTTATTTTCTTTTCCTTGAAAAAAAAGTTTATTTGAAAAATGGAAAAAAGAGAGAAAAAGTCACCAAAAATGAGGCAGCTTGAAAATAGACATGAAATCTTAAATTTCTAATTTCTGCTTTTCTTTTTGCCTTTAATTTCCTTTTAAAATAGTCTTCCCATGAAAAAAGTTTAATTGTACGAATTGAATGGAATAATTCACTCAAAAGTGACAATTTTTCATCAGAATTAGTTGATAATCGACCTATTATTATTATTGTTTATTTATTAATATTATTTATTATTATTTATTATTTGTTGAAAATTTTCAAAGATTATTATTACCATGAATATCATTCCCAATTTTAGAGACCCACCAATTCAAAGGAAGAGCTAAAACCATAACAGTCAAACCTGCAAAGGATGATACTCCAATTAATTGAACCAAAAAAAGAATTGAGATCAAAACTTGAAGAAGTGATGACCAAATTCGATGGAAATATAATGGTACATCACGAAGTCTTTCAGCATCGATCTATTAATTCATTTTTGATTTATTCATTTTTATTTATTTTTTTTTGGACTTTTAATATCAAAAATAAAAAGTCTTACAGTAATTAAAGCTGTGATATTGGGAATTCCAATAGCTTGTTTTGTTGTAATTCCAAGTTTTAATGACTTTTTATAAATTTCACTAACAGCTGCTGAATGAAGTTGCATTCCTGCTCGTACTCCTTTTTTTTTTTAAAAAAATTCAATTAAATTCAATGATTAAATTAATTTAAATTAAGAAAGAATAGGATGGGATACCTAAGTGCATGAAAAGTTGTTCAAAAAATGAACTTAATAATGGACCAAATAATAATCCTCCAATGAATGCAATAACAAGTTCAGCTGATGCAGAATCTGTTTGAATATATTCCACAATTTCATACTAAAAAAAAAAAATTCAATGTTAGTGTTTTGATTTTCTTTCTTTTCTTTTCTTTTCTTTTCTTTTTTTTTTTTTTTTTGTAAGTAAAAAAGAAGAATCTAACCAAACAAACTGGACCAATAAATGATATTAATGTGGATAAAAGAATACAAATTGCTTGTTTCCAAAAAGTCCTGACAACTAAATTAAATAATCCTCTCATAAGACTATAATTTTCTCTAACAAATAATTCGTGTTGAATTTGTTCATAAGTTGAAGAAATTTGTTGAGTTGAATCTTTTGGTGAAAGACCAGAAAGATCATCAACAACTAAAGTTTTTCGTCTAGCAAGTTGAAACTAAATTATAAAATTCAAGATTAATAAAAAAAAAAAAATCAAAAAAATAAAAAAAGCTAAAAATAAAATGAAAAGAGGAAAAAAAAAATTACCAAAGGTGTAATCCACCAATATGTTAGCTTCAAAAAAATATTAGACCTCTTTTCATTTAACAATCCTTTCTTTGCCTAAACGAAAAAAAAAAAGTTAATGACTTTTTTCTAAAGAAAAAAAGTTCATGATAAAAAAAAAAAAAAACATTTTCAAAAGTTTGAACTGAACTAGGGGCAAATATTAATGCAAATAAAAATAAAAATATTGCTCCATATTGACAAAAATAGATGATATCCCAAACTAAATCCAATTCTTTTTGACGAACTACTGTTCTTAATTTCACTGATCCAGCCAAAATAAAAATCACATTAAATATTAATAAGCACATGGTTGTTTTCAATTTTTTTCTCCATTCTTGAATTGCTAACACAAGTACAAGAAGCTTTATTATTGTAATTAAATTAGTATCATTGAATAAAATTGATTCGCAATTTTTTTTACAAAAAAGAAAAAAAAAATGCAAGAAGAATAATAATAAATAATAAACCCAAGTAAATCCTCCAATTAAAGAAGATACAGAAGCATAAAGAGGGTATCCAAGAGCAAAAGAGACAATGATTTGAATTAAATAAGTTATCACTACTATACTTAACAATCCAAATTTTATTGGAATAGCAATTGGGAATGAAACACCTGCTTCTCCATCCTCATCTTCATCATCTGAACTGACTTCTTCTGAAGAATCCTCTTCAAGAAGAGGTGAGGATTCTGTTGGTCCAATTCTTGATGTCTTGAATCTTGTCACTGTTAAAAGTCCAAAGAAAAGTAAAACTCCAAAGGGAACTACTCCCATAATCACTCTATAAATTTCAATTGAAATTATAATCCTCTCTCCAAAATTATAAAGATTGATAATGTCACTTTTTTAAAAAATAATTAAAATAAAAAAATCTTACATATCCTCAAAACATTTTGTAAAGTCTCCAATATCTGGAACCCCACCAATTGGTGTTAGTCGATGGTATTCAATAGGACCCTATTTTTATGATAATTTAATTGAATTCATTGAGAATATGAGATATATTCAAGATAAAATCAATGTAAGATTTCTCAAGTTTATCAGCATAAAAAATATAATAAACTAACCCAACGACTAGGGCTACAGAATTCATCCATTTTGAAGCTCCTACAAGACTTTGTGTCCTCTTTGAGAAAAGTTCTATTTGATTTTATAAAGTTTATAATATTGTTTTTTGTAATATCAGAATTTGAAAATCCAATATTTGAGGGTTCTGATGAAAATTTGACTATTCAATAATTGCTAAAACTCAATTCAAATTCAATTCTAAATGTTTTCATTCAGAGCTTCTAAAGCTCGTATATGATATTCAAGTTGTAATATAATATTATAATGAAAGTGAGTTAGAGGTAATCATAAGTTCAATAAAGTATTGAATTCGAATAACTAGGGAAAAGCGATATCTTGGTAAGTAATTCATTATGAATTTTCCTATCCAAACTTGAAAAGTAATGATTATTGAACTTAATGTAATATGAAGAGCTCAAGTTGGAGTTGAAGTTGGTGCAATCTATTAGAAAAGAGAGTAAGTTAGTAAGTTAGTGAGTTAAGTTGGGAAGTTATAGGTTGGTTAGCATGTGGGAAAGAAAGGGAGCAGCATCATACCAGCATAATGGGTTTTTCGATTAGGTTAAAATAACTTTTATGCTTGTCTTTTTCTTCATTTCTTATTCATTCTTTTCAGACTTACATGGATTACATTTGAGATGGCTTCACTTGATAATAGGATTAGAGAATCACATCGTTAGACTTTTACTTTATTCTCAATATATGGAGAATAGAATAGAGAAGAGAATTGAAGAGATTTTTTAAATAATTGGAAGGTTTTGTTGTAGAGATGTCCTGTTGAGGTTCCTATTGATTTTTGACTTTGAACTTATTATTTACCTTATTGACTTAATATAAATAATTTTATAAAATAGATTGAGTTGAAGTTAGGTGAGGATGTGTAGAATTGAGAGAAAGTAATCAATTTATTGAAAAGTGGATATTGATGAAGAGATTTTTTTGTTAACAATTGTGAATTTCAACTATTAACTTGGGAACACTTTATTATTGGATGCGAAGCAAATCTATACATGTTGAATTATTGAATAAGAGATCAACATTACATGAAAAGGAATTATTGAGATTTTTAACTTTACTTTGATTGGACTATTATTATTTGAATGAATGAATGGAAAACATAGAATTCTTCATTTTGAATATCTGAATAATTAATGAGCAACCTTTTAACCTTTTAATAAAATAAAGTATAGATATTGCTTGTTTGTTGAGATTCACTTAATTGAAAAGAGGGGAAGGAAAGATTGAAGTGAATTGGATTGCCAAATGTCAACAAACGTGAGTTTTACTTTGATTTTATTTGCTTCAATTTATTTCTCAACTTAATCATCAAATAAATCAAATATGATTGATTATTATTTAGGAACCAATTGAAGAGACATATCGAAAATTTTATCATGAATATGGAATCGAACAATTGATAAAATGTAGAAATTTTAAACATAATTTGCAAGATAAAACAATAGTAGTTTTTTTTAAAAAAAAATTATTATTGTATATTCTTAATCAAATTTAAAAACTTTCATTATTATTATTAAGACTCTTGAAAAAATTGCTGAAAGTTCGTTTCATGTCGGATTAGTAGAACAATATACCGATACAAAAGAATTTTTGGGGTTTCAAATACAATGGAAGGATCAGAACTCCTATCAAAGTGCAATCTCTTCTCATTATTTATATCTCTTTAATTATGAAAATGTAATTTTTTTATTTCTTGTTTACTGTAAATTCAAATCTCATTGAAAAATAAAATAAAATCAACTAAGGATAAATGGTCTTGTACGTCAATACACGATATTAGAAATTGTGTAATGCAAGATGAACAATCAATTGCATCAAATGCATTTTCTATAATATTTCAAGATTCGAAATCAAAAATTACATTTTCTTTGGCTGAGTATGGATTACTCTCATGGAGAAATGCATTTCTTTTTGCTCAAGAAAATTTTCAGAAACAATTTTGGGAAGTTCGTTTTTTTTCTCTTTTTTTTTTTTCTATTCGATACATTGACCTGAGATTTTGAATAAAAATAGTATTTTAGCTCAAAAGCAATTTTAATTCAAAGAATTTATCGAGGATCTAGAGATAGAAAAAATTTTAGAGATTTAGTCAATCGATATATTAGATTCCAAGCATGTTATCGTGGTTTAATGTATTTTTTTTTTCTTCTTTTTTTCAATTGAAAATAACCAATTAAAACGAAATAAAAAACGAAAATGAAATGAAAAATTATGATAGGGCAAGATCAAATTATAGAAAGTCAAGAAAATCTATTGTTGTACTTCAAGGATTTGTTAGAATGGTTATTTCCAAAAAAGTGGCTTTTGACAAGAAATTAAAAAGTGACATTGAAAAAAGTCATATTTATCGATCAAAAATTGTAGAAGAAATATATTCAACTGAAGTTAATTATGTGAAAGGATTAGAGACTCTTGTTAGAGTAATTTTTTTTTTTCTCGATTCCTACAATTCAAAAAATAATAATAATAAAATTAGTTTTATTATGCACCTCTAAAAGGATTTTTCTCTGAGACAGATCCTCAAAAAAGTACTTCGACACCTTTTATTAGTCCTTTAGATATATCGTGTATTTTTTCAAATGTTTCTGAAATCTATGAATGCCAGAAAAAATTTTTACAAAAATTAAAACATCTTGTTGAAAATTGGAAAATTGATTCACTAATTGGACCTATATTTATTGAACTAGTTATTTTTATTTACTTTTATTTATTTAAATATTCTATTTGATCTCTCTTCTCTTAAATTCAGAGTTCTGAACTTCAAGTTTATCAACCTTATTGTAATAATTATGAAGATGCCATGCTTGTCCTTGAAAGGTGTAAAACAAATCATTTTTTTTGTCAAGTTTTGGAGGTAACATTTATTAATCTTATATTTCTTTGATCTTTTTCTAATAATCAAATAAAAAAATAAAAAAGAAAGCAGGAGAATCTAGAGATGCGAAAGAAAGGAAAGAAATAGGTGACCATTTAATTTCTCTCATTCAAAGGTTTTTTTTTTTTTTTTTTTTCTCAAAAAAAATTTCAAAAAAATTCAAATAATAATTCCTTTATGTAGACTTCCTCGTTATGAATTGCTCTTGAAGGTTCAAAAAAAAAAAAATTTTTTTTTTTTGTTTCGTTTTATTTCTTTTCGCTTTCTTCTTCAAAATTTTGATTTTATTTCTTCCATAGGATTTATTCAAACATACTTGGCTTGAGCATCCAGATAAAACAAATCTTCAACTTGCTTATGATGCAATTCGAGGTGCAGCAACTTCAGTAAATCTTGCTAAAAGAAGAGCTTCAACCAGAAAAAAAGTTGTAGAATATAGTGATAAATTTAGTCAACCAAAAGAACTTGAGGTTTATTTTTCAATTCCTTCTTTCTCTTTTCTTTTTTTTTTCTTTTTCTTTTTTTTAAAAGTTGATTAAACGAAAAATTTAGTCTTTCCTTGGAGAAGGAGATATTTTAATGGAAGGTCCCGTCATGTTCTATGAAGATGATAAATCTACAAAATCTTTCATGTTCTTATTTGATGATCGACTCCTTTTGACCAAAATGTAAAGAACTTTTAATTTTTCCCTTCAAGTTCATTTTTTTTAAAACCAACATCAATTTCAAATAGAACTACAGATAGAACAATAGATGGAAATTTAACATACACAAAAACTATGAAATTTCATGATGCAAAATCTTATTTATTATCAGATCTCACTCAAAAGGTTGAAAAAATCCAAGACTTTAAAGGTTTCCTTTGATTTTGATATTTTTGAATTGATAAATAATGCAATGGATTTTATGCCTTTAAAAAAAAATATAGATGATAAAGAATTTGGATTTAACTTTCAAGTTCAAGAAAAAATGTATAGAATAACTGTTCCCACTTACGTTGACAGAGATAATTGGGTGAAAGAAATTAGAACAGCTGTCCAAGCGCTAAAGAAACAAAATGAGTTAGAAAATTGAAAATAACAAATCTCATAGTTTCATAATATTTTTTAAATTTATTTTTCCTAAAATCCTGAAACTGGTAAATCTTCCAACATAGGTTGAAGAAAATTCCAAACTCCAAGAGCCTTTTATTTTTATTTTTATTTTTATTTTTGATTTTTTAAATTTATTTTCAATTTTCATTTGACTAAAATAATTACCTGGTCTGCTGAAATCATTTCATTTCGACAAAATTCTTGTAATGTCACTGAAATCAAAGCTTTATTTTGGTTGAAGTGAATGACTTCTTCCCAGAGACAATAAGTAGCAAACTCATCTATTTATTTATGAGTTATTTAAAAAAAGAAAAAAGAAAAAGAAAAAGAAAAAAGGAAATCACCTTTTTGTTTTAATACAACTTCTTCTTGTTCATTTTTTTCAATTTCTTGAATAACTGACTCAATTTGTTTTCCTACTTTTCCTTTTGCAGTCATAGATGATAATTTTTCTTTGTTTACTTGAATGCGTTTTACGAGTGCTTGATGTTCATTTTGAGTTGTTTGACTTCTACGAACAATTAATTGCTAATTTGTTTTTGATTTTTTTTTTTTTTAAAAAAAAAAGTCTTCTAATTTGAGCATTCGAAAAAAGAAAAGAAAAAAAAATACTTGTAAACCAGTTATTAAATTTTGGTGGTGTTTTAAGCTCTCAATAGTAACTTCAAGTCCTTTTTGAGCCTTTTTTTTTTTTTTTTTTTTTTTTTTTTTTTTTTTTTTTTTTAAAATTTTTTAAAAAATGATAAAAAAAAAAAAAAAAAAAAAAAGGAAATGGATATTGGAAATACAGTTTTGAAAATCAAAACCAAGAAAGAAAAAAAAGTGAAACAGAACCAATTTTTGAAAACTCAGAAATATTAAATGAAAAAGAATATGAAAAAGTTGAATATTTACTCAATTTATTTGGATTTGATGCTTCAAGAGTTGATAAAGTTATTGGAATTGAAAACAAGGAGGGGAAAAAATCATTTGAATTTCGTGGACAACAAATCTATGGTCAACACAAAGATACTCCAGATTTATTTAAAAGAGAAGATTGGATTGAAAAATCTGAATCAGAATTAAGGAAATCAATGGTTCAATATTTGGGTGATTATATTTCAAAATTTAGAAAAGTTGGTTGGAATCATGGAAATAATGTAATCTATTTATTTATTTATTTATTTCAAATCTCTTTGATAACTTTTCTTTGTATTTATGTGATTTACTTCTTAATTAATTAAAATAAAATAGCCATTTGTGATTCCAATGATCCAAGGAACAACTGAAGATGCTGCTTGGAGAATTGGTATCATTTCTTTTCTTCTTCTTCTTCTTCCTCTTCTTTTATTTATTTATTTATTTATTTATTTTATTTTATTTTCCTGACATACATGAATTCAATTAAAAATTAAAGGTAACAATGGATTTGGAACAGTTTGCACAGTTGATACTGGTTATTATGCACAAGGTTTTTTTCTTTTCTTTTTTCTTTATTTTACTCCTGTCTAATTTAAACTAATTTTACTCAAAAATAATAAAGGAGTTTATGTTACATCCAAAGCAAAATATGCAGCAAAATATAGTCAAAAAACTCCCAAAGTATTTGTGATTGGATTTGTGATGGTTGGAAATCCATTTCCTGTGATTGAACATCCTTTTAAAGATCAGAAAAATTATAATGGCAAACCAATCAACCCTGGCTATCAATCGCACTTCACCCTTGGTATTCTCTTTCCTATCCTCCTTGTTTTTTCTTCTTCTTTCCATTTCTTTAATTCAACAATTAATTTTGACAATAAATTTTTTTTTAAAAAAATAGTTGATGGTCGAGATAAGAAAACAGCTTTTCCAATCACCAATGTCGAGGAATTGAATGAAGATTGGGTTGTTGATGAACTAGTTGTTCAAGAATCAAATCAAATCTATCCATCCTATATCGTGTATTATAATTAAAATCATCAAAATGGTCATTCTTTATGTCAATTTTCTCATTTAATAACAGCTGTTCATGTAAGATTATTGATGCAATTACAGAGTCAAGAAATTGTATTTTGAATCTTTCATTATGGATCTCAAATTTGTAAAAGGAACAGTTCAAAACAAATCTTGATTTCAATCAACAAGAGTTCATCAATTCAATCAATTAATTCAAAGTCCCTCTTTTTCAAAATCAAATAATCCTTCTTTTGATTCTTTCTTTTATATTTTATCTTTAATTTTTTTTTTTCTTTAATTTCACTTTGATTTTGTCTTTAATTTTGTTTTCTTTAATTTTTGTTTCAAAGGTTTTGATTCTTTAACCACTGCTTTATTTTATTCAATGATTGACTTTTATTCTAAAAATCAATAAAATCAAACTAGAAATGGAAAGAGGCGAGCCCAAACCCCTGAGGAAGACACAGTCGCAAAGCGGTTCACAATTCACTTTCTCTTACAACTTTTAAAAACCTTTAAAACTTTAAAAAATTCACAATTAACAATGAACTAAAGTTCAGAAACTATACTCAAAATAAAAATGTAAAGTAATAAAAATCATAATGCATAAATAACTTTACATTCTTGTTGAATAATAGTTTTTTGAAAACTATGTTCAACTTTCTTTCAATTGATTAATAAATACAATTAACTTTTTCTTTTCTTTTATAACTTTATAATATTTAGTGAAAAAGAATAAACATCAACATGATCATGATGTGAAGCTAACTGATGAAGAAATTGAAGCAAAGCTTGACGATTTGAGGAATGCAATTGCTCAACAAGATACCTCTGTTGCAAAGGAACTTGAGAAAACGAATACATATCAACAGTTAGAGGTATGATATTTTATTATTCTTATTATTTTAAAATTTTCTTTTCTTAATGTTAATTATTTAATCGTTTGTTGCTTTTTTAAAAATGATGAACAAATAAAATAAAGGCTATGGCACAGTTATCTGAATTAGAAGCCATTCGGTTGAATAGAATGGAGCAAAGAAGGAAAGAAAGAGAAGCACTAGAAGGGAAGAAAGACAAAGGAAAAGAAAAATTTCTTCAAACACTAGGAAAAGCAAAGAGTCAAAATTAGTTGATTTTCATTTTTCATTTTGAATTTTTAATTTTAAATTCCTTTGAACATCTTTCATAATTCTATTTTTTTAAAAATAGTATAAAGGTAACAGATGCTCCAAGTGTGGGTTGGAGAGATATTTTTGAAACAGGTCTTTATTTTATCTATTGATTTTATCTTGAATTTTTTCCTAAATGAAACATTTTCTTTACCCTTTCAATTTCAGGAAAAGAACAAGTAAATAATACCAAATGACAAGAAGAAAGAAGAAGAAGAAAAAAAGGAAAGATATTGAATTTAATTGGAGAATGATAATGATAATGTACATAGTTAAAACATTTTTGAAATAATAATTACCCAAATTGAAGACTATTTTACAAATTCTTTGGCTCTTTCTAGTAATTCAATTCTTTCCATAAATAAGAATCTTAAAGTTTGGATAATTCTTTTTTCAAAGTTGGATGAACTTAATTGTAAATCTAAGAGAGAGGATAATTTTTCTAAATTTTGATATTCATTACTTAACTTCCTATCCAATAACCTTGAAAATACTGTTTTAGCATCATTATCGTTCTCAATGCTAATGGAATCCATCTCTCCAAAAATTAATTGTCTCCAATACTTTTCAAATTCAAGTTGATTCATAATTCTAATCTTTAATGCAACTCTTAATTTCCAACTTATCTCATGTTCATCAATAATTAACTCCTTATTCATCTTATGTTTGTGTAATACCTCTTCTTTCAATTTCTTTAATTTTACATCTTCTTTTCTAAATTCTAATTTATAAAATTCCTCACCAAAATTAACTGAATTATATTGATTCTTTGGAATATAAAATCCATATTCTATGTAGAGTTTGAAATTATCATGAGCTCCATAAAAAATAAAGACTTGCTCTCCAGGTTTAAATGATTTTAAAGTATGAATTTCATACATTTCTGAGAGAGGATTAAACTTTGCAACAACTTGTGCAGTATTTGTATGATTTAAAAAATCTAACATTGGAGCTAATGCCATACTCTCTTTTACAGTTGAATGAGAGTTTGGATCACTAAAAGATACACATCGAGTGCAAATTGAAAACCAACTCCATAAAAACTCACTAAATGTAAAACTATAATTAATTTTTGATTTAATTGCTTGAATACTCCTCCAATCTTCTATAATTTTATTTTGTTGATCTTTCAAACAATGTTGAAGATCAATTGGAAATAATGGGAATACGTTCTCCCAAAATTGATTCTCATACACTTCATCTCTTATCTCCTTCTCTTGATCCCAAAAGTGAAGAAATAGTATATTCTCATAATTTGTAGGAATCGAATCCAAATACGGTTTCCAAAATGATTTCTCTCCAACAGATCTCTCTTTCAATAAAAATAAACATAATAAAGCAGTTTCTGACAGCGTTGATACATCTAATCCATTCTCTCCTTCTTGAATGTTTAATCTCCCAGATGTAATCAATAGTTTCTTTGGAATTGCAATGATCATTTCACCAACAGCTATCTCTTTTGTACACAATAATCCTCGACCTGTATCTTCAAAATTAGCGAGCATTAGCTTGGTTTTCTTAAATCCATTCTGTTTCATCCATAGTTGGAGGTTTATAAAGGTTGAATCTTTGAGCAAAGTATACTTGGGCATCGCATCGCTCATTGAATAACACAACCACGTGGAATTCTTTTTTGACTTTTGACTTTTTCATTTATTTTCTTCAATTATAATTGATGTTGGAATACTTTCAAAATTAAAAAGAAAAGATGAAATGATGGATCATAGAGACCTTTAAGATTAATGACACTACAACATCATATTTTTTTCTATGTTGAATAGATCCATGAAAAGTTTGAAGTTCAATAAAAGAAGATGGTTTGAATGAAAAATAAAAGGTGAATGGTCTTTGCAAAATTGCTTTTATTTTGTTTTGTTTTTTTTTTGGAGGGATAGATCCAAAACAATAAAAGTTGAAGGAGAGAGAGAGAAAATTTTTCAAAAAAAATTAATTGAGATTTGAAGAGTCTAAGCAAGCTCAATAGAACCACTTTGAACGATTTTTTTGTCATCTTCATCATGTGATTCATCATCAGAGAGATCTTCCTCTTCTTCAGTTCCAAGATCAACATTATAATGACCATTATCATCATATGATGAACTTATCCTAAAATTTAAAAACGTTATTGGTTTTTTTTTTTTTTGATGGAGAAAATAAAAAAAAAGAAATGAAACCGGTTGGTTTCTGGGGCTGAATTTTCATTCATTGTTACAAATTCCAAACAAACTGAAAACTCTGAATCAAAAGTGGAGTGCTAAAAAAAAAAATAAAGAAGTTTTCTTCAAAAAAGAAAAGAAAAAAGAAAAGAAAAAAGAAAAAAAGAAAAAAAAACTCAAAGATTTTATACCTTTTTATCCTTATTTGCTTTATCTAATTCAGATTTCTTTAAAACCAATTCATTTTTAATGAAAAATGTATTAAACCAAAAATGGAACATCTTAGAGGGCTGTTTTTTTTTTTTTTTTTTTTTTTTTTTTTTTTTTTTTTTTTTTTTTTTTTTTTTTTTTTTTTTTTTTTTTTTTTTTTTTTTTTTATTTTCGAAAATTTTTAAAATAAAAATGAAATAAATAAAAAAAATTCTGAAACATACTTGCTCAGAATAAACTTTTCCTAATAATTGAAATTTATCTTTAATTCCTTTATGAGTTTTATTTGAAGCAACCCATTCACTTGGGAATTCATTCTCAATGACTCCTCTATATTGATATTTGATTGAATAAGTTGAGGAAAAAAAAAGAGGAAAAGAATAAGAATTATCATACTCAACAGCAGCACCTAGTTTAACAAAATCCAAGGCATCGGATTGAATACGTTTAATAATTCGTTCAACAATATCAACAAGATTATTAAAATGATTTGCAATCATTGGAAGCTTTTCTCCAAACTAAATAATTATTTTAAGAATTTTGAATATCTTTTGTTTGTTTGTTTGAATTATTGAAAATTTACAGCTCTAAGGATATCTTCAGCTTCTGGAGGGTATTCATTTTTTGCAGTTTGAGCAAAAGGAGAAGAATAAAACTCTTCAGAAAATGATGAAGCTTTCTTTGATTCTTTAAAATTTGCAAAAGCAGTCTGTGTTTAATTTCATTTTTGAAAAAAAAAAAGAGAAAATAATTCGTAAGAAGAAAGTTAATAAAATTAGAATGATTAAATAATCAAAAATGTACAGTATCTTTCTCAGTTAAAAAGTAAGCTAAAGTTGTATCAGTTCCAAGGATTGGATGTCTACCAACAAATTCAAGAAATCTAATTAATCCTCTTCTTCTTATTTCCAAAAATGTTTCATCCTCTATTTTTTTTTTTTTTTTTTTTTTTTTTTTTTTTTTTTTTTTTTTTTTTTTTTTTCAAAAATGATTGAAGAAATGAAAAAGTGAAACCTGTGCCAGCAATTTTCTTGGGAGGTAATTTTGGAATAATTCTAAAAGGATACTTTTTTAATAAAATATCACGAAGCCAATCAAAATCTGAATATCTTCGAATAACTTCACTAATATGATGCTAGAATATAATATCGAATTTTTCTTTAAACTAAAAGAAAAAGAAAAAGAAAAAGAAACGAAGGAAAGAAAAAAAAGATTACTCTTGATTTAACAGTATAATTGGTATATTTAAAGATTCCTCCTCCTTTTTCTGGAACAACTTCCATTAAAATTGTTTCTCGATTTAAAAGTTCATGATAACTTATAGTTGGATGTGATTTATGAATTGATGCTTTGTTTGATGCAACATAGGGACTATTTAATTGATTGAATCAAAGGATGAAAAAAGAAGAAGAAAAAAAAGAAAAAAGTCAAAATTTAACCTTCTTGTTGAACCTGTGCTTGAAAGTGAAGGGGAAGAAGTAGTTTGTGGGGTAGAATAAGGGTTTGATGTATCTTTGTCTTCTACATCATCAAAGTTAAATTTGGGAATAAGACCTATAAATACATATGAATTGATTCATTAGTTACTTTCCTTCAGTGCTTATTAAGTTAATTGAAACCTTTTGACGACTCAAGAGCTGCTAAACTTAAAGGTTTATTTTCTTGAGCGAGTGCAATTAATTGAAGAGCTTTTTTGAGATCTTCTTTTGATAAAGATCCTATTTTCTTTTCATCAACAAGAGACCAGATCTTCAAATTAATTTTTTTTTTATTTTTTTTAAAAAATTTTTTTTAAAACCTTGATTTTTTTTTTTTTTTTTGAAAATTACCTCTTTCAAAATTTTCATTGAAATATTTGATTTTAACAAGATTGGTCTAAGTTCAGTTCCCGAATAAAGTCCATCAGAATCTGCAGATACAGAAGCCAAAACTTGATTCATAATTTCCTCAAGTTTTTCTATCAAAAAAATTTTTTTTTAGATTTTAGGTTTTAGATTTTAGATTTTTTTTTCAAAAACAAAAACAAAATCAGAATCAGTAATCACCGTGATTGAACATAAAATAATTAAGATTTTGTTTTAATAAAAAAATTATGAAAGAAAGAAATTGTCAATCATCCTAGTTTGATTCACTTATTCTTTCTTTCTTTCCATCTTTATTTCCTTAACAAATAATCAAAAAATCATTCCGCATAAATAATTTAAATTTAAAAGCATTCAAATATTCCATTTTTCAAAAATTAAAAAAACAAATTAAATAATCAAAAAAATAGAAAAGATCTTATGGAAAAATAAGAAGATAAAGAAGAAGAAAGTACTATCATTCTCTGATTTCAATGAAGCTGTGTAAGAGAGACTTGCGGTTGAGGTTGAGGTATAAGTGGAAGTGGAGGTAGTAGTAGTAACAGGGTCACCGAACGGATTGTCGCCAAAGGGATCATCATCATAGCCAGACATGTTTGTTTGGTTTGTTTTTTATTAATCAAAAACCAAACCCAAAAAAAAACCAAAAAAAAAAAAATGGTGAAAAAATGGCCAATTTTTTTTTTGATTTTTTTTTTCTTCAAAATTTTGCGAAATCGATTCAATTTCAATACAATACAATACAATCAAGAAAATAATTACTTTGTGGTCTTTTATTCAATCAATGATGTTTCGATTTGTTATTTTGGGTCTAATCTCACTTTTCTATTCATTTTCATTTTTTTTTTTTTTTATTTATTTTTTGTTTACTTTTTTA
>Ga0209960_1002038_pt1 | contig 22119 bp, 19 predicted proteins | sample ThiBiot_500_plan_2_FD_183947 | JGI IMG/M metagenome (GOLD analysis project Ga0209960, IMG submission 183947) | Wastewater bioreactor microbial communities from Cape Town, South Africa - Thiocy_expt_500_plan (SPAdes) | ecosystem: Engineered > Bioreactor > Thiocyanate-remediating >...
AAAAAAAAAAAAAAAAAAAATTAATTGACTTTGTGAACTTTTGTGCTCAAGACTTAAATATTCAAATACTTTTCTGTTCATTCCCAATTCATTTTTATTATAATTTCCTTCATCACAAAGTCATTCTCTTCATCATTTTTCACTTTTCAATTTGTTTTTTTTAACTTTTCAATCGTGTTTTTTAACTTTTAAATCTTTAATTCTCAATCCAATTAACTTAATTGTTTGGACATTTTGAGAAATGGCACAGTACCGCTTAAGACAACTTGTTGTTTGCAAACAGGATTACATACCTCAAGCTCGTAATGAACTTGCATTCACTTCTCAAGAGGTACTTAGAGTTGAAAACTATTCAAATCAACCAGACTGGATCTTTTGTTCTCGTAAGGATCGAAATCAACAAGGATTTGTTTGTGTTGATTATATCACTCCATACTCAAAGGCATATGCTTATAGACAAAGAAGAGAAAGAGCAAAAGCTCAAAAAGCTCAGGCAAAAGCACAAAAGAGAGAAAAAGGAAAACAATCCATCAAAGAGGTATATATTTATTTCAATTTCAATTCAAATTCAAATTAATCAATAATCAACAATAACATATTTTTTGAAATTAGAATGAAGGAACATGTCAAATATGTTTTGTTGAAGAAATTTTAGTTCGTACAACAGAAAGATGTCGACATGAAAATAAAGTTTGTGGTGATTGTCGTAGAGAACATGCGAGAATTCAAATTGAAGAGACTTCAGGAGAATTTAGATGTCCTTGTGATGGTTGCCAAGAATTATTTACTGCTAGTGATGTTCAAGAAATCAATGACAAAAGGATTTTTGATAGATTTGATCACTTTGCTTTAATTAAATACCTTCAAACAGATCCATTCTTTCGATGGTGCAAAAATCCTAAATGTGGAAGTGGACAGGTTCTTTTATTTTATTTTTTTTTTTTTTTTAAAAAAAAGAGAAAAAACAAAATAAAATAAAATAATTATAATAGCATAATTTTGATGGAGATGATGCACCAATTATGACATGTACTAATTGTTCAACAAGATCTTGTTTCACTCATGATGTTATTTGGCATGAAGGATTGACTTGTGGAGAGTACACTCTCAAACTTCACGAATCAAATTTAGCAAATGCTCATCTTCTTCAACAAACCACAAAACCATGTCCAAAATGCAACATGAATATTGAAAAAAATGGAGGTTGACTTTTCTTTTCTTTCTTTTCTACCATTTGTTAATTAGCAACTAAAATAATAATTTAGGATGTGATCATATGAAATGTAGATGCAAATATGAATTTTGTTGGCTTTGTTTAGCAGATTATCAAAAAATAAGAGATCATGGAAATCATCATCACAACCCAACTTGCAAACATTATTTTCCTTATGATCCTCAAAATGAAGAAGAAGAAAATGAATTTTATTAAATAATAATAATAATAACAAGAAGAACAATACTAATATTAACAAAATGTAAATTAAACTTTTAAATAAAAAAAATACCAATATTGAAAATATCAAAAAAATTTTACTTTTATTTACTTTTATTTATTTTTTACTCAAACAAAAATACTATATTTACATCTTTTTTATTTTTTATTTTTTAATTTTTCAAGGACACTAAGAGTCAAAAAAAAAATACATAAATACAAGAAGCCAAAAGAAAAAGAAAAAAAGAAAAAGAGCCTCTTAAGCAATTTTCCTTTTTTTGTTCCCATGTTCTCTTATTTTAACTCCAACATCTCTTTTTTGTTTTTGAAGATTATCAAGATACTTTTTACTTATTCCATAAATTGCCAAAAATAAATCCCTTGAGATATAACTTTGATGATTAAAACAATAAAATGTCCTCACATTTTTTCTTTTTGCTTTTTTAAATCTTTTACTATATGAAATTTCTCCACCATCCATCACACAGAGCATTCCAAACATAAAGAAATCTCTTTGTTCTCTTGTCATCTCAAAAAAGTCTTGTCTCCTTCTCGCAACTTCAGTAATATCCACTGTATCCCAGAATGTACAAGGAAATTTCTCTTTAATTTTCAATACATCAGCAACATAATCATATTCCTTTTGTCGAAACGCTCTTCCAAGTGGTGCCTTATTCCTAAACATATCAACCAATTGTCCATCTCCATCATCCCCATCATCATGTTCATGTTCTTGATGATGATGTTCATTCCCATCATTCTGTTCATTATCACTCTCTGTATCACTATTATTTGTAGCCAATGTCCTTGTAATCGTAATCTCATGAAACCTTTCCTTCTCCTCTTTCTCATGTTCCTCATTCAACGAGTTATGAGATTCATCCACTTTGTCTCCACCCTCATTTTTTTGCAATACTTCCTCTTGGTAACTAATAAGTGAAGTTTGAGTTTTTGGAGATGAGAAGAAGGAGAAAGAGTTTCGAAATGAAGGAAGCTCTAAGAACATAGGTTGTTGTTGTTGTTGGTGTTGTTGGTGTGGGAAGGGAGTTAGAGAGTTCCCTTTGTCATTTGAATCACTCATCTTCAATTACAGAAAAAAGCGGTTTTTTTTTTGTTTTTTTTTTTTTTTGTTTTTTTTTTCCCGCCTCATTTTCAAACAAAACTTCAGGAAACAAAATGCAAATGGATTGAATGAAAAATGAATCAAAATCAAACAAGTCAAATCAAGAGAAGAGAATCAACGAAGATGGATATGAGAATTTCCTCGATAACCTCAGATGTGGAGATCTCGAAACACAATGTGAAAATACAAAACCTGGATTTATTGCACCCACTTTCCTCTCAATTGCATCAATGTTCTTCTTGTTTACAGAGCTCTTTTCCATTAAAAAATGGATTGAAGTAATTAATAAAAAGAAAACCTGAAAGAATTTATAATGAAATTTGTAAACTTTTAATGATTTGACTTGATTTGATTTTAATGTTTATACAAAAAGGAATTTGAATTTCAAAAATTACATAGTGAATAATCCCATATCCATTGTGAGTTGGGGAGCACGAGATTTTTCTTTCTTCTTTCTAATTAGAGTTGACCTACTGTTTTTTTGAGATAGTTTTTGATTTAGGTCTTCAAGAATCTAAATTGTAATTGCAAATTAACTTAAATTTCAAATCCTTTGGAATTATTTTATATATTTTCAAATTTATAAAATTACCTTTTCTTTTGATTTTGAGACTGGTCTAGATTTTAATATTTGAACATTTAAATTCAATGTTTGATTTTTCTTTGCTGCTTCTTTCTCAATTTCCCTATCTTTTAGAATAGAAAAAAAAAAAATTCAAAATTCAACAAAAAAAAAAAAATTCACTTAGAAATAAAATAAATCAAAAAAGTACTTAACAAACTGAGAGTATCTTTCTTTGAATTCGTAAATCTCTTTTCAGCATTTTGTTTCTTAATTCCCTTTCTTTTTTTACCTAAAAGTCAAAAAAAAAAAAAAGTTTTCAAGAAATTAACTTTTGAAAACAAAACAATAATGAAATAATGAATGAGAATTAAAAAAAAGAACCTTGATTCTTTATTTTCTTAACATTATTGACTTGAGTTTGCTGTTGTTCAGGCTCCTCTAAGCTTTGATCAAACCTCGTGGTGCACACCTCCAAAGCCTTTTTGACAATCGTGGAAGACATTTTTTTTGGCGGGAAATTGCTTTTTTTTTTTTTTTTTTTTTTCAAAATCTCCAAAAATCATAATTACCAAGAGATATCTCTATCGTTTATAATTCATAATCTATGGAAAGTATAGAAATCAAAAGAGTAACCTTAAATGATCTCAGTTTATTACAAGAAATCGGAAGACGAACATTTTATGAAACCTTTTCGACAAGCAATACTGAAGAGAATATGAGAAAGTATTTAGATGAAGGATTTGCTGAAGAGAGATTGATGAATGAGGTTGGTAATGAACATTCTGAGTTTTATTTTGCTGTATTGGATGAAACAATCATTGGTTATTTGAAACTAAACTTTGGACATTCACAAACTGAATTACAGGATCATGGTAGTCTTGAGATAGAACGGATTTATGTGTTACAGGAATATCACGGCAAGAAAGTTGGACAGATATTATATGAAAAAGCAATCCAAGTTGCAATCAAGAAAAATGTAAATTATGTATGGCTTGGAGTTTGGGAAGAAAATCCAAGAGCAATTAGATTTTATCAAAAGAATGGATTTGTAAAATTTGATGAACATATTTTCAAATTGGGAGATGATGAACAGACTGATATAATGATGAAAAAAACTTTAAAATAAAAAAATAATAAATTAAATTAAATGACAAACAGAATCGAAAATTGAGAATTGAATCAGATAGAACAATTGAGAATTCATTCTTTTACAGATTGTTTCAACCAATTATTCGAACCATGAACACTTTTGCTAATCAATTCAATGAATCAATGAATCAAGAAATCAATGTTGTTGAGTTTCAAATTCAAATATTCTAAAAAAAATTTATTGTTTTTGCACTAAAAAATTGAAATTTGATGATCATTTCGACTTACAATGATATTATGTGTTTTGGGATCAATTGTGATACTTATTGGTTGACTTACTTTGAATTGATCAATTGCTTGGATTAAATAAACAAAAAATAAAATAATTCAAAGGAAGAAATTGATTGGTGTTGTTGAATTATGAATTTTATTGTTACTCAATCAAAAAACTGAGACTTGGTTATCATTTCGACTTACAATGATATTTTGAGTGTTGTGGTCAATTGTAATATCCATTGGACAAGTAACTTTGAATTGTGTGATATATTCTCCATTTGAATTGAATATTTGAATTCTACTAAGGCTACAATCACAAACAAAAATATTATCATTTAAATCAACACAAATTCCATATGGATAATTAAATTGACCATTTTCATTTCCATAAGATCCAAATTTTGAAATAAAATTTCCTTCTGAATTAAATATTTGAATTCTATTGTTCTGAGAATCACTCACAATAATATTTCCTTTCGAATTAATGGTTATTCCTCTTGGATGATTAAATTGACCATTTTCATTTCCTTGTGATCCAAATGTTGAAATAAAGTTTCCTTCTGAATCAAGGATTTGAATTCTATCATTGCCATATTCACAAACAAGAATTCTGTCACTCAAATCAACACAAATTCCTTCTGGTCCATTAAATTGACCATTTCCATTTCCATTTCCTTTTGATCCAAATGCTGAAATAAATTTCCCTTCCGAATCGAACATTTGAATTCTATGGTTATTTCGGTCACTAACAATAATATTTCCTTTCGAATTAACAGTTATTCCAAATGGACTACTAAATTGACCATTTTGATTTCCTTTTGATCCAAATGTCGAAATGAATCTTCCTTCAGAATCAAATATTTGAATTCTGTGATTATTATAGTCACAAACAAGAATATCTCCATTTGAATCTGTTGTTATTTCTCTTGGGTAATCAAATTGACCAATTCCATTTCCATTTGATCCAAACGTTAATTTTGGTTGATTGATTTCATTATAATTCCGACGTTTTGGTTTTGAAAACACTTGAATTTGAAAAGGAGAAGAATTGATATTAATTCCATTAAATTTTACAAATGTTGAATACTGTCCTTCAACTTTCAATTTCATTTTCACTTCATATTTTCCATTATTTAAATCTGTAATATTCCATTCATTATCTTGTTGTTCTCCTTCGATTTGAATTTCAAAATTATTCTTATTTCCATCTTTTGAACAATTAATTATCTCAAATTTATATTCTTCATTTTCATAAATTCTTTGCTTCTCATTTCTTGAGATCAAGCACTTCCCAGCCAAAATATCATATCCATCAGTCATTTCAATATTTGAACTAATTCGAGCAAATTGATTCTTTTTAAATATTGAAAACAAGGTTGATACAGCAAATTTTCAGGTCCTAGGCACAACTATTATTTAAAATAATTTACAGGAATATAAAATAAAACAAAAAAAAATTATTGGTCTGAAAATAATTAGTTTAAATCTAAGTCAACAGCAACTGTTGAGCATTTCATGGTCACCACACTTTCTTATTTTTTCTTGATTTTCAAAATCTTCTTATTTTTGTGATCAAATGAAAATTTTATTGTGATACTCTTGAAAGAGATGAGCGCATTTTAACAAAACAAGCAATTGTTTAAAACAAAAAAAAAAAAAATAAGAATTTGATTGGAGTTATGGATTTTATTGTTATTCAATCAAAAAATTGAAACTTTATTATCATTCCCACAAACAATTATATTATGTGTTTTTGGATTAATTGTGATGTATGTTGGCTTCTTCACTTTGAATTGCGCCATGTATTCTCCTTTTGAATTGAATATTTGAATTCTATTGTTACCATAATCACAAACAAAAATATTATCATTCATATCAACACAAATTCCTTCTAGATTCTGAAATTGACCATTTCCCTTTCCTTTTGATCCAAATGTTGAAATAAATTTTCCTTGAGAATCAAATATTTGAATTCTATGATTTTGATTATCACAAACAAGAATGTTTCCTTTTGAATTGATAGCAATTCCATATGGACGATTAAATTGACCATTTCCATTTCCAAAAGATCCAAACATTGAAACAAAATTTCCTTTTGAATTGAATATTTGAATTCTATTATTATTATAATCACAAACAATAATATTATCATTTTTATCAATGCAAATTCCCCATGGAAAATTAAATTGACCATTTCCATTCCCAAATGATCCAAATGTTGAAATAAATTTTCCTTCTGAATTAAACATTTGAATTCTATTATTATTGGAATCACTAACAAGAATATTTCCTTTTGAATTAATTGCGATTCCATCTGGGTTCTGAAATTGACCATTTCCATTTCCTTTTGATCCAAATGTTAAAATAAACTTTCCTTGATAATCAAATATTTGAACTCTATCATTACCATCATCACAAACAAGAATATTTCCTTTTGAATTAGAAATTACTCCATAGGGATTAACAAATTGTCCATTTCCATTTCCTTTTGATCCAAATGTTAATTTTGGTTGGCTTATCTCCTTATATGCTTTAATTTTCATAGAGTTCACTTGAATTTGGAAAGGAGAAGAATGGAGATCAAATCCATCAGATTGAACAAAAATTGAATATTTTCCTTCATCTTTCAATTTCATTTTCACTTCATATTTTCCATTATTCAAATCCACAATTTCCAATTCATTATCTTTTCGATTCTCATTCTTTTGTTCCCCTTCAATTTCAATATGAATTGTAAATCTCTTTTCATTTCCACCATTTTTAATTTGATTTCCATCTTTTGAATAAGTAATTATCTCAAATTTAAATTCTTCGTTTTCATAAATTATTTGTTTATCATTTCTTGAAATTAGACATTTATCAGCTGAAATATCAGATGAGTCAATCATTCCAATATTTGAAAGACTTGAATAAATTGATTGTTCTTCTTTTTCATTAATTGAAAATCCAATCAAGGAATGATGACAAGGTTCAATTTTCCATTGATTGTTTGATAAATAATCCAACCTTTCATGGTACAAATTTCTCATTGACAAGAATCTTACATCATTTTGGGTTAATAAAGAAATTGAATTTTCAATACTTTGACAAGATCCAATAATATTTTCAATTCCAAATTTCAAATCTTCTTTTTGTATTTCTAATTCTTTTTTTCTATATTTCTCAATTTCCTCTAATTTATTTAATAATTCTTGTTCTTTTTCATCCAATTTATTCCTAATCTTATTAAAAAGTTGATTGATTTGAGTTTGAGTTGTTGTTGAATTAATTTCTAATTGTTTGATCACTTCTTCACATTTTGAGATTCCTTCTCTCAATTCTTCCTCTTTGGGTTTCACCTTTGTATTATTATTATTTATTTTTATATTTGAATCAAAAAGGGTGAAGAAAAAAGAAAGAGACAAAAAATAACTTGATTAATTAAGTCAGTTAGTGATTGACTTTCATTTTCAATGATCTCTGATATTGTTAAGAACTTATGGGCTGAATGTTTAGGGACACACAACGAACAAATTGTTAGTTTACAATCATTGCAAAATATTTTAAGTTCCTCTTGAGTATGAATTTGACAATAAACTTGAGAACTTGATTTTGAAATTACATTGATTTGAGTTTGATTTTTCATTTCATCAATTGGAATAACTTGATGATTTTTTGTAGTTTTAATTTTTTGGTGAGACCTTGTGCACAACTCACAAAAATATTCTTGACAGTCAAAACAATAATGAGTTGCATCACTTTCTCCATCAGAACAAAGTACTTTTTGGTTATCACATTCAGCAATCGAGTTTTTTAAGGAGTTATGAATGTAGAGAGCATTGAGAAGATATGAATCAGTTGGTAAACTCGCAAGTTGATTTGTTGATTGGGATTGAAAAGGTGTTCTACAAATAGGACATTTTAATCCAACATTTGAATGGGTCTTTTCATAATGAATTTCCAAACATTCCAAACAAAACGAATGAAGACATCCTAGTGTCTTTGGTTCTCTAAATGTATCTTTGCATAATGAACATTCTAACTCTTCTTTTTCTGATTCTAATGCTAATTCCTTTTCTGTTGAAGACATTTTATCAATCAATGATTTGAGATTTTAACAGTCCACTAAGTTCTCCTTCAGAATGATTGAACTATTGTTGAAAATCATTTGTTCGTTAGTTAGTTCATTTATTTTATAAACAAACAACAGAAAAGTATGATAATAAAATAAAAACATTGATTGATTGACAATAATTACAGTTTTCACAAAACACAAACAGGTAATATGGATCAAGTTTGAATCTTTCGTAAATTACAGTTTAAAAATGCGAAAGATAAAGGTCAAAGTTTGAATCCTTCTTATTGTAATTCTTCTTTTTGTCAACCTTATAACTATTCTATTGTGGAAAAAAAAAATTAATTCGTAAAATACTATCAGTGATGAATTTAAAGGTTTTAGAAGAAGAACAAACCTCAAACAAAATCAGCTTTGTTCTGCAGCAAGCTCATCCTTTGTCCTTCTAAGTTCTGAATCCATAACTCTATAAAACCTTTGATTTATTGATAATTTATTTTTTTTGTAAATTTATTGAATAGAGTTTGTTAAATTTGCAACATTTTCATATTTTCTTTGATATTTTTTTTTTAATGAATCCATCAATTCATCAGTAACAGAATTAAAATGAGATTCTGACAAATTTTCGAAGTGATATTGACCTTTTTGCACAATAATAGATCTCCTCCAGGATTCAAACTGTTGTTCACTTGGAAATCATTAATGTCTTCAATAGATAAGGAATTAGAATTAGATCTTGAATGTTCGTTGTGCAAAGATGTATTTAGAGAACCAAAGACACTAAGATGTCTTCATTCTTTTTGTTTGGAATGTTTGGAAACTCATTATGAAAAGACTCACTCAAATGTTGAATTAAGATGTCCTATTTGTAGAACTCCTTTCCAATCTGAATCAACAGAACAACTTGCTAATTTATCAACTGACTCATATCTTCTCAATGCTCTCAATTTTCATAATTCTTTAAAGAATTCAGTATCTGAGTATAATAATCAAAAACTGATGTGCTTGGATGAAGAGAATGAAGCATCTTCTTACTGTTTAGATTGTCAAGACTACCTTTGTGAAATGTGTGCAAAGGCTCATCAAAAATCAAAAACTACAAAAAACCATCAATTAATTTCAATTGGAGAAATGAAAAATCAAACTCAAATCAATGTAATTTCAAAATCAAATTCTCACGTTTATTGTCAAATTCATCAACAAAAAGAAATTGAATTATTTTGTGAAGATTGTAAAGAACCAATTTGTTCGTTGTGTGTTGATAAACATCCATCACACAAAATTTCAAGCTTGTCAAGTATCACTGAAAATGAAAAGCAATCAGTAATTGATTTAATTAATAAGGTTCATTTCTTCATTTCTCTTTTTCATTTCTCTTTTTTCTTTCTTTTCTGATTCTTTCCTGATCCAAAAATAAATAAAAATGAAAAGGTGAAACCAAAAGAGAAAGAATTGAGAGAAGGAATCTCAAAATGTGAAGAAGTAATCAAAGAATTAGAAATTAATTCAACAACAACTCAAATTCAAATAAATCAATTTTTTCACAAAATTAGAAATAAATTGGATGAAAAAGAACAAGAATTATTAAATAAATTAGAAGAAATTGAGAAATATAAAAAGAAAGAATTGGAAATACAAAAAGAAGAATTGAAATTTGGAATTGAAAGTATTATTGGATCTTGTCAAATGATTCAAAATTCAATTTCTTTATCAAATAATAACAAAAATGATAATTTGAGATTATTATCAATGAAGAGATTGTATCAATCAAGACTGGATTATTTGTCGAACACTCAATGGAACGTTGAACCTTGTCATCATTCTTTAATTGAATTTTTAATATCTAAAAAAGAAGAAGAATCAATTTATTCAAATATTTCAAATATTGGAGTTATTGATGGGTATGAAATTTCAGCTGATAAAAGTTTAATGTCAAGAAATGATAAACAAAAAATTTATGAAAATGAAGAATTTAAATTTGAGATTATTAGTTATTCAAAAGATGGAAATCAAATGAAAAATGGTGAAGATAAGGATAAGTTTACAATTCATACTGAAGGAGAACAAAAGAATGAGAATCGAAAAGATAATGAATTGGAGATTGTAGATTTGAATAATGGAAAATATGAAGTGAAAATGAAATTAAAAAATGAAGGGAAATGTTTAATATTTGTTGAATTTAATGGAATTAATATCAATTCTTCTCCTTTTGAAGTTGAAGTCTTTACAAGATTGAAATCAAGAAATTATAATGAAATCAATCAACCAAAATTGACATTTGGGTCAAAAGGAAATGAAATGGGTCAATTTCAGAATCCAAGAGAAATAATAGTTAATTCAGATAGAAATATTCTTATTTGTGATTCTTATAACCATAGAATTCAAATATTTGATTCTCAAGGAAAATTCATTTCAACATTTGGAGAAAAAGGAAATCAAAATGGTCAATTTAGTTGTCCATTTGGAATTGCGATTAATTCAAAAGAGAACATTATTGTTAGTGAATACACTAACCATAGAATTCAAATATTTGATTCAGAATGGAATTCTATTTCGATACTTGGATCATTTGGAAATGACAATGGTCAATTTAATTATCCATGGGAAATCTGTGTTGATAATAATGATATAATTTATGTTTGTGATTACAATAACCACAGAATTCAAATATTTGATTCAGAAGGAAAATTTATTTCAGCACTTGGAGAAAAAGGAAATGGAAATGGTCAATTTGTTAATCCCATTGGAATAACAATTAATTCAAAAGGAAATATTATTGTTAGTGATTATGGTAATAATAGAGTTCAAATATTTGATTGTGAAGGAAATTTTATTTCAAAATTTGGATCACAAGGAGATGGAATTGGTCAATTTAGTAATCCATATGGAATTTGTGTTGATTTAAATGATAATATTTTTGTTTGTGATTATAGCCATAATAGAATTCAAACATTCAATTCAAATGGAGAATATATCACACAATTCAAAGTCAGTAAACCAATAGGTATTACAATTGATCCCAGCACTCAAAATATAATTGTAGGTCGAAATGATCACCAAATTTCAATTTTTTAGTGCAAAAATAAATTCAGAACACATAGACTTTTTTGTGAAATGCTAAAATTGTTTTTGGAGTCAAATTAAAGTCAAATCTCTTTTATTTTGTTCAAAGAATTCAAATAACTCCACTCATTTCAAAACAACTAAGTTGAAGTCTCCAAACAAAAACATTGAAAATCAATTTCCAATCCAATAAATAGCATCAACAACACTTTTCAACTAAGAGATTTGAACCAATGAAATTAAAAAAAAACAAATCCATGACAGAAAGATCAAAACTAGAAACCATTAATTGATGTAGAATTGAAATACTAATGATACAAATATCAAATCAAAAAGAACAAATCAAAAACAAAAAGAAAAAGAAAAAGGAAAAAAAAGACAAAAAAATGGAAGAAAAACTTTATCAAGCATGTTCAAATGGAAAAGTAGAAGAAGTTCAAAAATTACTTCAAAATGAACAAATTAACATTAATTGGCAAAATCAGAATGATTATTTACAAACACCTTTTCATAGTGCTTGTGAAAGAGGGCATATTGATATAGTGGAATTATTATTAAATGATAATAGAATTGATTTCAGTAAAGGAGATAATAATGGTTATACACCTTTTCATACCGCTTGTGAAAAAGGACATTTTGAAATTGTGAAATTATTATTAAATGATCAAAGAATTGATATTAATAAAGCATCAAATAGTGGTTGGACACCTTTTTATCGTGCTTGTTATAATGGACATATTGATATTGTGAAATTATTATTAAATGATGATAGAAGTGATTTAAATAAAACAACAAATGATGGATCAACACCATTTTTGATTGCTTGCTATAATGGAAAAACAGAAGTGGTGAAATATCTGTTGGAGAGTGGAAGAGAAATAGATATCAATAAAAAAGATAGTGTTGGAAAATCTGGTCTTGATTATGCAAAACAAAAAGGAAATACAGATATTATTAAATTAATTGAATCAAACCAACTAATTATTGAAGATGGAAAAAAATATAACAAAATTGAAAATGAAGAACAAAAGAGAAAAGAAGCAGAATCAAAAAGTATTTTTATTTTATTTTTATTTAACTTTTATTTAATTTATTATTTAATTTTTATAAAAAAGTATTTTCTTTTTTCTTATTACTTTTTCAATTTTGAAAAGAAAAAATAAAAATCAAATTAAAATAGGAGTAACCTTCGAAATTGAGCACAACACCAATTTTTATCAAGTGAAAACAACTGCAACAACTTTATTAGAATTAGAAAATGATATTAAATCAAAACTCAAAATTGAAAGCAATGAATTTGTTTTGGAATTCAAGGAGGAAAACAAAGGAAAGTACATGACTCTTCAAGAAGATGATATGGAAGATTTAGAAGATGGAATGACAATTAAAGTTTCAACTGTTTCAACCCAACTTTACTAATGATTAATAATAACATCAAGAACTGCTAGAACAGAAGGAAGAAGAGAGAGAAAAATGCCACACAGACAAACACGATTCAAAAATGACGTGGCCAATTTTCTTTATTAGAAAAAGGAACTTGAGAAATATATAAAATATCAGAGCCTAATTTCACTTTTTTCAAAAAAATAACATTTTTTTTTTTTCTTTGTTTATTTCTCGATTTCTTATTTATTTTCCTTTTTCCTAATTGCTTTTTTCTGTTTCAATTCTTCAATTAAGTTTCTTTAACAATTCTTCAATTAAAAGAACTTTAAGAAAATAAAGCATAAAGTGTTGAAAAAAGAATACTAAAGAACACTTTTTGATTTTGAATTTTTGAAATAATTGTTCAAAAAACGAGAATTTTAAAAAGAAATTCGTTTTTTTTTTAAAAAAAAAAAACTTTGTTTTCCCTTCAATTTCGAGTTATTTTCTCCCAATAGTTATTTCGAAAACCATTCAAAAGAATTAAATAACTACAATCAATTCAAGAATTGAAAAACTCTTACTAAATTATATTTTCAGAAGTAAATAAGAGAAAAGAAATTAAGTTTATTTTTCAAAAATAATAGTAATTTTCAAAGAATTTTAAATTTTTTTCCCAAAGTTTGGAAGGAAAGAAGCAATTTCAAAATTCATTAACTTTGGTTTTAAGAAGGAAATTGGAGGTTTAGAGAATTAAATGGGACAAACTTTTTGTGTTGATATAAGAAGACATTCTGAAATCTTACATTTTCCTAGTTTTGGAGTTTTACCTGTTGATATAGGTAATTTCTTATATTTCTATCTTTTCCTTTTGTTTTTGTTTTTTGTTTTTGTATTACTTGAGAAAATGTTTAAACAATATTTAAATATTAGGTTTTCGAATTTTTGAATTTCTTGATGCAAGGTCCCTTTGCAATGTAATGTTAGTTAATTCTCAATTATGCCGTTTAGCAAATAATGATTATTTATGGAAGCGATTGTGTCAAAAAAAAATTAAAATTTTAAACCCAGGCGCTGCAAAAGAATTAAGTTTAAATGTAAGTAATCGAATTTTTATTTCATATTTTTTTAATTTTTAATTCTTTTTCTTTTTTTTTAGTGGAAAGAAATTCATAGACTAATTCAAAAGTTTGTTTTTCTATTTAATATTGATGCAGAAAAAGTAAGTTTTTTTTTTTTTTCAATTAAAATTCATTTATTTACAATATGATATGAATTCATCAAATTCCTCTTTAGGGTTTGAAAATGTTTGTGGAATTGGGTTTACTTGATGAATCTCCAAGTTCGCGAGCAATATTTCTTCGGAAAACTTCTGGCTTAAATAAATATCAAATAGGAAGATATATCGCTCTTGAAAATCAGTAAACTTATTTTTTCATTTATTGAGTTTTTGAAATTCTTAGCTATTAATTTTTTTTTTTTTTTTTTTCCAAAAAGTATTCAAGTTTTAGAAGAATTTGTTCGTTTGGAAGATTGTAGAGGACTATTATTAGCAGAGGCTTTGGGGTTAACTTTTTCTTTCTTTTTGTTTTGTTTTTTTCAGAAAAAAAAAACTCAAACTTTTGAATTCTAATTTAGGAACTTTTTATCACAATTTGAAGTCCCAAAGAATAGTACCCATTCTCGTGTTCCAATTCTAGAAAGTTTTGCTGATCATTATACAAAAAGTAATCCATTCATAGGAATTAAAAAAGGTTTCCCTTTCTTTTTCTTCAACATTATTTTGATTTGAAATAATTTAAAAATTCTAAAAATAATCAAAATAATAAAATTAGAAACTACTACCCTTTTATGTTTTTCTCTTATTCTTCTTGGAACAGATTTATCAAGCCCTCATGTTAAAAATAAAATGAGTAAAAGAGAATTCATCAGAAATAACAAAAGTATTCTTTTATTTCTTTTCCCTCTCTCTTTCATTCTTTTCAATCATTAATTCTTTTTTTTTTTCTTAAAAGGAATTCTGGAGAATGATACTTTAAGTGATGACTATTTAGGAGAATTATATGATTATGTCTTTGTTGAAGGATTATTTGGAAATAGAACAAAAAATAAATTTCCTCGTCGATGCAATGCAGTTCTCACTCAAGCAACTCGTGATGCTCATCATACCTGGCAAATTTATCCAAGAGTTATTCCATTAATTAGTCCTAGAGCCACTTAAACTAAAAAATATGAAAGATGAGTTTGTTTTTTCTTCCAAAAAAAAAAAGAAATATTTGTAAATTGTTCTTCTATAAATAAATATTATTATTATTTAAATTTAATGGATAATTTGATACTTTTCTTCTTCACAACAAAATCCAATGAGTAATGGGCTTCTAAGTCAAAGTCAAAGATAAAAATTTGAAAGATCGGTCACAAACTTTTTTCATCAAAAAAAAAGGAACCAAAAAAAAAAAAAAAAAAAAAAAAGATAAAAAAAAAAAGAAACAAAAAAAAAAAAAAAAAGGAAACAGGTGAATCAAGAAACCATAAGATGATTGTGACTTTAGACATTCTCATTGAAAAGAAAATTCTCAAATGAAAATTTCATTATTTTTTCATATTTTTCATCAAAGTCAAAGTGACAAAAGAGTGATGATTCAGGTTGAATTTGAGAAAAAAAGTCATCAAAAAGTTTGAAAAAAAAAAAAATTAATTAAAAAAAACAAACATGGTTGATTTTTTTTATCTTTGCCCTCTTCCTCTTCTGATTCTTCTTCTTCTTTTTGTTTCATAACTAATAACTCTATTTAACTTTCTTTTATTTCCAATTTTTTGTTTTTGAATAATTTCATTTCTTTTTTGTCATTCTTTTTTCTTTTTCTTCCTTTGTAATTCTTATTATTGCTATATTCTTGTTTGTTTTATTTTTATTTTCAGTAATTTTTTGGTGCTAATCCTTTTTTTTTTATTTCTTTTTAGACTGAGGTAAAGGAATACCTCTTGAAAGTAATTGTCGTTGGAGAAGGCTTTACTGGAAAAACATCAATCATTAAAAGATATACACATGGAACCTTTTTGGAAAATTATAAAGTGACGGTCAATTTTCATTCAACTATTATTGTTCTATTATAGACTTTACTTTATTATTTATTATGAAAGTTTCAACAAATTTTTATTTCAACAGTTAGGAGTCGATTTTGCATTGAAAGTTTTAGACTTAGGAGATCAAAATATAGTGAGATTACAATTATGGGATATTGCTGGTTTCATTTTATTTCATTGAATAATTTTGTTATCGTTATTAAAATTTCCTTCCTTTAAAAATTTTTAATTTAATTTATAGGACAAGAGAGATTTGGAAATTTAACAAGAGTATGAATTTCAAATTTTTAATTTTTTCAAAAAGAAGAGGGAATAACTTTTTAATTTTTTTAATAGGTTTATTATAAACAAGCAGTAGCGGCGTTAATTGTTTTTGATCTTTCTCGAAAACAAAGTTTTGACCTTGTTGAAAAATGGAAACAAGATATCGATTCAAAAGTTTTTTTACCAAACGGAAATGCGATTCCATGTTTATTAATTGGCAATAAGGTTGATTTTTTTCAATTTTTCAAATTAAAAACCAATTAAAAATTAAATATAATAAGTGTGATATACCAAAGAGAGAAGTTAAAGATGAAGAAATTGATGCTTGTTGTCAAAATTTAAAATTTTTGAATTGGTATTTATTTATTTATTTGCCAAAAGCCCAAAATATCTTTGAAAATTTGATTTCAAAAAAATAAATAAATAAATAATATAAAGGTTTGCAACTTCCGCTAAAAAAAATCAAGGGATTGATGAAGCATGTAAATATCTTGTGAATTATATTTTGGAAAAAGACCTTAAACCTGCTCAAGAATCTTATGAAGCAAACTCAGTCAAACCTGATGCAGAGAACACCAAAGATGATTCTGGATGTCCATGTTAATTATACTTTTAAATACTCATTTCATTTTCACTTTTCATTTTCTTTCTAAATCATTTTAAATTTGGACAAACCACAAAAGTTGTTGAAATCTGAAACACAAAAGAGGGAAAGAAAGAAAGAGAAAATTATTGACTTTTTTGCATCATTTATTCCACTAAACATTACAGAATTCTTCCAAGGAAGAGATAGAAACTCTCTTCAAAAAAGTATTGAATTCAATAAAAAAAATCCTTCATTGAGCAGAATACAAAGGCAAGAATCTATTAAAAAAGGAGGCTTCATTGGTTAATATCAAGTCTCAAAGATAGATAGAATCCATTGAAAATGAAGGCTTCATTGGTTCTTGCAACCTTGTGATGCAGGGATAATTCGCAACTTAAAATTTCATTATAAGACGCTGCTTGTAAAATACTTTCTCAGGGAGATTGATGAAGAGAAGTCTCTACCTAAAATTGATCTCATTGACTGAATGGGATTTTTGAAAGAGGCAGGGGATTCAGTCAGAGAAAAAACTATTTCTAATTGCTGGAGAAAAACTGGTATTCTTCCTGCAGATACTCTTGGAATCCAAACTAAAGGAAAACGGAGAAAATGCTGTTTAACTTCAATCTTCGCAAAGTCAATAGGGAGAGTCTTAGTTTAAAAACCAGTTCATCCATGAAGAGGGTGATGTCCAGTTTGCTGGAAATTGTAGCTCCAATGAAGGTTTTGAATTGTCCCAAGTACTATGCAAGTATCCTAATGCCATGAGCACAATCGATTTTTTTAAACATTGAGGAAGTGGACAATCTAAATACCACAGAAACTACATCAGAGGAGAGTACCTGACCATAATTGCCAACTTTGAAAGGAGAGGAGTCAGAACCAGAAGAGATCATTACCTTCGAATTTTGTTGGAGAGTGAAAAGTATTTGATAAAACTTGATATCAATAAACTAACTCTTGAAGTTCAACATCATGTTGTTGTTGGGATGAGATCTTTGATTTTGAAAAAAAAAAAAAAAAAGACGAATTGGTGACGTGATCGAATGCTGCGAGTGCTGCTGAACGGAAGGTAATTAGAGCATTAATGGATTATGCATTAACCACTTCCACTCTTATTAAACAAACTATTATAACCAACTATTATAACAATCATAAGAACAACTATAAGAACAGTAATGATGAGCACAATAGTGCATCAAAAGAAATATCAATAAGACAATAGAATTAATTAATGAGAATCGGTATTGTAATTGTGATTTGAAATTGCAATTTGGCAATAATGAGAACAATGCAATACGAGATCTCATGAGAGTATTAATGAAATGGAACTATTAGCAAAGTAAAGAATATGAGAATAATAAGAGATGAGAGGAGTAAGAGAAAAGAGAATCTAACAATATAATACAAGATGAAGAAGTAAAAGTAATAGTTAAAAAAGTAAGAGTCAGAGAAAAGTTGTAGGAAGAGAATTAATTGAGAATAAGAGAAAAAGATAAGAATCTAAGAATCTAATATATATAAAGAATAGAATAGAAAGAAAAATAATGAGAATTATAAAGAGAAAGAAAATGAGTATAAAGATCAAGAAAAAATTGAAAAAAAAATGAAATTAAATAACAATTAAATAATAAATGAAATAGGTCTTTGACCAGAGCTGTTGAGAAGACAGGAATCACTACAACTACCAATCGATTCTATGCTGCTAGAGAACCCTTCAACAAATCTAGATACGTTGCCCACAACACATTTGATGGAAAAGATGGAAAGGATGGAAAGAAAATGAAAGAATCAAATGTGAGTAAATTCCAAGGGAGGGATCAACAACAACAACAGTACCAACAAAAGAAAAAAGCAAACAATGATGAAGATACTCAAGTCACAAAAGACAAAAAAGTATTCACTGAAAATGGACTAGTGGTTAAAAAGGAAACAGTAAAATCAAAGACTGTTAAAGTTGAGAAACAAAACCTTAAGGACAATTTCACAACAAAGGAAACAATCAAAATTGTCTCAAAGAAAAAAATTACCAAAAAACCAAAAAAAGATTCAATTCTAGCAGAAGGAGTTGAAAAAGCTGAAAAAATTGAAAAAATTGAGAAAGTGGATGATGATATTGATGATAGTGACGATGAATCTGAAGATGATAGCACTGATAGTGATGAAGACAGTGATAGTGATGATACCAGTGACAGTGACAGTGATGATAGTGATGAAGAATCTGAGGATGAAAAAGAAGGAAAAAAAGAAAAAGATGAAGAAATTGAAGAAGATGAGGAAAAAGATAATAAAAAAGAGACTGCAAGTATTAAAATTCTTCATTTTGAAGTTGATGATCTCAAGAAAGAACTTACTGTAACTTGGGCTGATGGATTTTCTTCAAAATTTCATTACATTTGGTTGAAAGACCATTCCCCCTCATCAATGGATCCAAGTTCAGGACAAAAACTTCACAGTGCTGCAAACATTCCCTTAGATACTTCACCTGAGAAAATTTCTAATGATGACAATGCCATCACAATTAATTGGGATCAAACTATTTCATCTACATTCACTTCACAATGGTTAAGAGAAAATTATTATCCTAATTCTTTCAAGACAAAATATCCTTCAACTTCAAAACCCATACTTTGGAGGGCAACTGATTTTGAGAGCAAATATCCATTCCCAGAAATGAATTATAACTCATTTACAAAATCAAGTTCCCAAGTCAAAAAATGTTTTGAGAACCTTCATAAGTACGGTATCATGTACCTTCGAAATGTTCCTCAAAATCATACTGAAATTGAAAAAGTTGCATTAAAATTTGGATTGATTCAAGAAACATTTTATGGAAGAACATGGGATGTGAAAAGTGTTCCAAATGCACAAAACATTGCTTATACTTCTTTACCTCTTCATTTCCATCAAGATCTTTTGTATTTTTTATTTATTTCCATTATTTTTTATTCTTTTGCTTTGATTTTTATTTACTTCGATTTTATTGCAATAATTAATTATTTTTTTTTTTTTTAAAAAAAAAAAAAAAAGATATTTTGAATCTCCACCAGGATTACAATTTTTGCATTCCTTAAAAAACAGTACTGCTGGAGGTGAAACAACATTTTTGGATGGATTTTTAGCTGCAGAAATCCTTAAAGATCAAGATCCAGCTGCTTTTGAAATTTTAACTAAAGTTCCAGTTACTTTTCATTACAATAGAGGAAACCATCATTACCATTTTAGACATAAAACAATTTCATTAGATGGAGAAAATGAATATCTCAATATTAACTACTCTCCTCAATTCCAAGTATTTTTTTTTCTTGAATTTTTTTTGTTTAATTTTCTATATTCATCTATTCTAATTTTTAATTCTAATTTTTCAATTCAATTACTGATAGGGTGTATTGAATATTGAACATGATATGGTTCTACCATTTTATGAAAGCTATCAAAAATTCTCCAAAATTCTCTCAGATCCTAGTTTAGTTTTGGCTAGCCGTTTAGCTCCAGGAGACCTTGTAATTTTTAATAATAGAAGGCTTCTTCATGCAAGAAATCGCTTTTATTCAAACAAAGGAGAGAGGCACTTAAAAGGAACATATGTTTTAATGGACGAGTTTAGAAGCAAATGGAGAGTTCTTCAATAAAAAAAGAATAAATAATTTTTCTTTTTCTTTCTTTTTTTTTTTCCTTTAACAATGGTGAACATATTGATATTTTTCTCTACTTGCAAAAAGTAAATCTCTTGGAAGATTCTCATCCAAATCAGCAACTCCAAAAGCCCAAACTCCCATTCTAGTTTTTTTTTTTTGAAACGAATAAATAAAATAAAATAAAATAAAATAAAATGTTTACCCTGCTACACAACTATCGAGTTCTGGTTTTCTAATGAGCGACATTGTATCAGCATATCTAAGTTAATAAAAATTAAATAAAAATTGAAGTTTTCAAAAAAAAATTCAATAAAAAAATGAAGAATACGTATGATGATAGTTAAAATAAACATCTGTTTTATCTTCTCTTTCACCATTTGCAACATTTAATCCAGCACAAGGAACTCCAACATTACAAAGTGGATCAATATCTCTTCCACCTCCACCTGATTATTCAGTTTGAAATAGAATGAGTGAATAAATAAATAAATAAATAAATAAATAAATACCTCTTGTAACGTTTCCTGCTCCAATTTCAGAGAGGAATTGTTGTCCAAGATTAACTAAAATTTGATATGCTTCTTCTGATCCTGTAAATCCAATTCCACGAGCACTAAAAAACAAAAATTAAAAAAATTAAAAATTGAAAAAAGAAAAAAGAAAAAAAGAAAAATTACCTAAAAACTCCTCCATCAGATTCCAAAGCGAAAATATGATTATCCATATCATGTTCTCTGTTTTCAAAATAGACATCAGAACCTTTTGCACCATTTTCTTCATTTGTCCACATCACAACTCGAATAGTTCTCTTTGGACGAATTCCCATGATTTTCATCAATCTTTAAAAATAATTTTTTGATTTTATTTTGAGTTGCGGAAAAAAGAAAAGAAAAAACAAAAGAAAAAAAAAAAAAAGAACCTAACACATTCCCAAGAAACTACAACACCTCCTCCATCATCAAGTGCTCCAGTTCCAACATCCCTACATTTTTTTTGAATGAATTTTATTATTATTGTTTTTTTTTTTTTTTTCCAGATTTAAGAAAGTAAACCATGAATCAATATGACCACCAATTACAATAACTTGTTCAGGATATAAATATCCATGATAATCAGCAACAATATTTCTTGATTGTCCATCAGGAAGGAATTTAGCTTGTGATTTTATTTCTACAATGACTTTTTCTCCACGATTAATATATCTTTGAATTAAGTCAGCATCTGTATTTCGATTTTCATTTGATTATTATTATTATTAAGAATCTCAGAAACAACAACAACACAAAAAAAAAAAAAAACCTTCAAGTGTGACTGCAACATAAGGAATAGTAGATGTTTCAGAAGAACCTGTATGGGGAGTATTCAAAGACCATGGCCCAACAGATCTCTAATCAAAAATATACTTATTGTTAGATAACAAAAAGAAAAGAAAAAGAAAACAAAAGAAAACCATCAAACAGCCAATAGCTCCATATTTTGCTGCTTCCACAGCACCAGATTTACGAACAGGGGCTAAATGAGAAAAGTGTTGAGGAAAAAAAAAAAAAAGAAAAAAAAAAAAAAAAAAAAAAAAAAAA
>Ga0209960_1002043_pt1 | contig 22093 bp, 23 predicted proteins | sample ThiBiot_500_plan_2_FD_183947 | JGI IMG/M metagenome (GOLD analysis project Ga0209960, IMG submission 183947) | Wastewater bioreactor microbial communities from Cape Town, South Africa - Thiocy_expt_500_plan (SPAdes) | ecosystem: Engineered > Bioreactor > Thiocyanate-remediating >...
AAGGCTCTGTTTTCCAAACCGCCATCATTGCGGGGATAATGGCAGCAAAAAAAACAGGAGACCTGATTCCTCTCTGTCATCCTATCGGTATGGATAACTGTGAAATAGATATTGAAATCAACGCTCAAAATGAAATTGAAATCTATTGTACTGCTGAGATTGAAGCTAAAACGGGCATCGAAATGGAAGCATTGACAGGGGCATCAGTTGCTGCACTTACCATATATGATATGTGCAAAGCAATGAGTCATGACATCGTAATCAAAGAAATACAGCTCATCGAAAAATCCGGAGGAAAAAATGATTTCAAAAGAGACTGATGTTCCGAAATTAAACGGGCTGGTACTGGCGGGAGGGAAAAGCCAGCGCATGGGAAATCCTAAAGATAAAATTAACTGGCATGGCAAAGAGCAGCGGTATTATGCGGCTGATCTTTTAGCTCCGTTTTGTAACGAGGTTTTTATTTCCTGCAGACAGGATCAGCTGGAAAATTTTGATCCAAATTACAATGTCCTTACTGATACTTTTCTGAATATGGGACCTTTCGGCGGAATCCTTTCAGCATTGCGATCCCAGAGAGATAAAGCATGGCTGGTCGTTGCCTGTGATTTACCTCTATTGGATAAAAAATCCTTAGAATTTTTAATTGAAAACCGAAATATAGAAAAAACAGCCACCACTTACGAAAGTCCTTTTGATGGTTTACCAGAACCATTAATTACGATTTGGGAGCCCAAAAGCTACCCTTTACTCCTTAATTTTTTAGGATCAGGAATTACATGTCCAAGGAAAGTGCTGATCAATAGTGATACCTTAATCCTGAAACCAGGCAACCCGGATTCTTTAATGAATGTGAATACTCCCGAAGATAGGGAAAAAGCCCAGGAAATTTTAAGAAAACAGATGTAATTGAAAACAGAAACAGATGAGTAACCCGCTTGAACGTTATCATTGCCAGATGGCTTTACCAGGATTTGGGGTTTCCTCCCAGGAACTCCTCAACAATGCTAAAGTCCTGATCATAGGCATGGGAGGGCTTGGCTGTCCTTCGGCACAGTATCTTGCTTCTTCAGGGATAGGAACGATTGGTCTTGCTGATAATGATATCATTTCTGAAAGCAACCTTCACCGCCAGATATTATATGCTCCGGAAGATATCGGAAAATCAAAAGTTGATGTTGCTGCTAAAAAGTTACAGCAGCAAAATCCAGCAGTAAAAATCATTCCGTTCAATTTCCGGGTAACCTCTGACAATGTAATGGATCTGATTTCTGAATTTGATTTAATTATCGAAGGAACAGATAATTTTGAAACAAAATGTCTGCTGAATGACGCTTGTGTATTAACAGGAAAACCTTTGGTATATGGTGCCATTTATCAATATGAAGGACAGGTAAGCATCTGGAATGTCATACAGAAAGACGGTACTTCTTCTCCTAATTACCGTGATGTTTTCCCGAATGCGGAAGAATCACAGGTTCCCAACTGCAGAGAAGGGGGTGTACTGCCTACACTGGCAGGGATTGTCGGATGCATGCAGGCTAATGAAGCCATAAAATATTTTACAAACCCTGAAGATTCACTGGCAGGAAAACTCTGGATGATGAATGTGCTGAACGGTAAAACACAGATCATTAAATTAAGAAAAACTTCTGTGCAGATTACAGGATTACCTCAGACTGTTGAAACGATTACGTTTGAGCAGCTGATGCAGGAAAAAGATCTTTTTGAAATCATAGATGTCCGTACATCCAAAGAGCATGAAGAATTCAATATCGGAGGAATCAATATAGCTGTAGATGAGCTACAGAACCATTCAGATTATATTTCGGATTGTTCGAAATCTATTGTAATGTATTGCTTATCCGGAAAACGCAGTGCTGAAGCGGTGAGAAAAATCAAGAGCATCTTTCCTGAGAAGAACGTGTATTCTTTAAAAGGCGGCATTCAAAGAACAGAATTATAAACAACAATCACTTTTTTTAAACACTAATCAATAATATTCTGAGCCTTTTTCGGAGAAACAGCAATATGCTCCCCCACCATTTCATGAATGGTTTCATCAATCATCACACACATGCTGTTCAGGGCCAGATCATTCGCATCTGTTCCAAACGGTTCCTCAATTTCGTCAGCTATTGCTTCAAACGCAACAAATGTATACGCTACAAATACCACAATAAGTGGTGTAAACCATCCGAGCGAATCTACGAGTCCAAAAGGTAGCAGAAAGCAATAAATATATACCGTACGGTGCAGTAAAACTCTGTAACTGTACGGAATGGGAGTTGAAATAATTCTTTCACACCCTCCAAGAATATCAGAAAGCTTATCCAAATTTTCATCAAAACGGGCCTGCTGGATGGAATCCAGGGAACCTTCATCTTTTGACTTCTGCACCCATTCTGCAAGCAGGCGCATCATAACAGCGGGCTTATATTTTGATGCAGTAACTAGTTTCAGTGCATAAACAAAGGCGCCAAGCAGCTGCACAAAATTATGAACTGAAGCCTGACCACCTTTTGTATTTTTCAGCGTGATGGCCTGGCGGGTAAGAGCTCTGGAAGTATTCAGCAGAGCTCCCCATAGTTTTCGGCCTTCCCAAAACCTATCGTAGCTGGCATTGTTCCTGAAGCCCAAAAATAAAGCCAGTACAAACCCAAACAGTGTAAGGGGTGCCGGATTTAACGGAACTTTAAAAGAAAGAATGATTCCATGAAAATAGGTTACCAGTAAAGAAAGAATTAAAAGCAATCCCAAACGGGGAAGCAAGGCGGGTAAAACAGAACCATGCCACACAAAAAGCATTCTGAACCAGTGTTCCTTTTTTCTTATGATCATTTTTTTGTAATTATTTTTTTACGGATCCGATGAACAGCTCTGTAACCTGGTAGCTACTGCGGGCAGGTTTCTTTTCTCCCTCAGCAATGATCCGTAAAGGACCTTTTTCCGGCAATAAAGGTTTTCCGTCTGCAGTATCAGCAACAATAACGTTTTTATCCTGGATAGAAGCATCAAGCTCTGCCAGTGAGAATAAGACCTGATAACCGTCAGAACATTTTATCAGAACATATTTCGAAAAATTTTCTGCTCCATGAAGCGCTTTTCCGGATGGAACTCCTGCTTTGTCCAAAATTTCCATGATTGGAACTCCTGTAAAAATATGTGAACGGCCTTCTTTATCCTTAAGAACCGCTTCTTTTCGGGACATTTTTGAAAGGTCAGATAAGCTTAGCTCCATAGGGTGGGCCACTTCACCGGAAACCTTTAATTTGAAACCTGTCTGCGCTGATGCCAGCCCACAAAAAGAAAATATAGCCACAAAAAACAGGTGCTTCATGATTAAGTTGTTTTTAAGTTTTATTTTTAAGATTATTCGCGACTGGTTCCTGCTGCAGCCGTTATATGATCATCAATTTTTTTAAAAATTTCGGGACTGTGCTTTCGGATTTTGATACGGACATATTTGGAAGCCGGCATATTGGCACCGTTCACCACGTTATTGATAGATACCAGTACATTGGTTTCCGGGAAATAGGTCATGGTACTTTTCTGAGGAATAGGATATTTTACGACAATAAAAAGCGGTGCTATCCTTTCAATTCCATCATCATAATTGAAAAGATCTACATGGTCGCCTTCTTTCAGACCTGCCTTTTCAATATCTTTTTCGTTCATCATCACCACCCTTCTTTCATTGAAAATTCCACGGTAGCGGTCATTCAAGCCATAAACAACGGTATTAAACTGGTCATGCGTTCTGGTAGTTCCCATCAGGTATTCGTCCTCTGCAAGCGAATTATCCGGTACAGCAGTTATATTGAAAGCCGCTTTTCCAGGGTAAAATTCACTGTTGAAATTCCCGTCTCTTGGTTCGTTCGGAAGATAGAAACCTCCTTTCTGAACTACCCTTTTATTATAGTCTTCAAATCCCGGAATGCATTGCTCGATATCGTTGCGAACAGCATCATAACTGTTGATAAATTTGTCCCAATCCACTACGGAAAGTTCTCCCAGAACCGCTTTTGCCATTCTGCAGGCAATGTGTGTTTCGTTGATCAGATGTTCTGAAATAGGATCGAGAACTCCTCTTGACCATTCCACAACTCCCATTGAATTTTCTGTGCTTACATGCTGAAGCTCACCATTTATCATATCTTTTTCACTTCTGGAAATGACCGGTAAGATCAGGGCTTCTTTTCCATGAATAAGATGACCTCTGTTTAATTTTATAGAAACAATCACGGACATTTCTAATTTCCGCATTGCTTCCGCTGTAAAGGTCGTATCCGGTGCCGCTGAAAGGAAATTGCCTCCCATACAGAACATAAATTTCACCTTTTCTTCGTGCATCGCTTTTAGCGCGTTAACAACATCATAACCGCCTTCTCTCGGAACTTTAAAGCCATAATATTCCTCCAGTCTATCCAATTGTTCCGTTGTAGGATGATGATTAATCAGTAATGTCCTGTTACCCTGCACATTGCTATGACCGCGAACCGGACAGGCTCCTCCACCCTGGATTCCTATACTTCCTTTCATCAACAGGAGATTCACGATGTTGTAGATCATTTCCACACCGTTGTGCTGTTGCGTGATTCCCATTCCCCAACAAATGATTATACGTTTTTTTGAAGCGATCATCTGTGCAGCTTCTCTTAAGTTTTCAACCGGAATACCGCATTCTTCTGATAAGAAATTGAGGTCATACCGTTTTAATTCTTCCACCAATTCATTAAAGCCGGCAGTTTTATTCGTAATAAAATCATGGTCAAGAACTTTTCCCGGATTTTTAGCTTCTTCTTCCAGCACGAGAATTTGAAGTGCTTTTAGAAGTGCCATATCTCCATTAATTTTTACAGGGAGATATAAATCCGACAATTCATAAGGTTTGTTAAGCAAAGCACGGACTTCCTGAGGATTTCTGAAACCTTTTAATCCCGCTTCCGGAAGCGGATTGATGGCCATAATTTCGGCTCCGTTTTTCTTTCCTTTCGTTAGAGCAGAAAGCATTCTCGGCGAATTGGTTCCCGGATTCTGACCGATGATTATGATAAGATCCGTATCATAAAAGTCTTCCAACTTTACGGTTCCTTTCCCAATACCTATGCTTCTGGAAAGGGCATAACCGGAAGTTTCGTGACACATATTGGAACAGTCCGGAAAATTATTGGTTCCGAATTCACGGGCAAATAACTGGTAAACCCAGGTCGCTTCATTGCTTGTTCTTCCTGATGTGTAAAATATGGCTTCGTTCGGCGAATCGAGAGCGTTTAGTTTTTCCGCAATTTTTTTAAAGGCATCATCCCAGCTTATCGGCTGATAATGTGTTCCCCCTTTCGGTAAATACATAGGTTCCGCAATTCGTCCCAACTGGCTGATTTCAAAATCTGTCAGTTTTGCTAAATCATACACCGAATTCTCCCTGAAAAACTCTGCACCGATCTTTTTAGAAGTGGCTTCTTCCGCTAAAGCTTTTGCTCCGTTTTCGCAGTATTCGCCCAATTTGGAACGCTCATCATCTGGATCGGGCCATGCACAGCTCGGACAATCGAAACCGTCAAACTGATTCATACTGAAAAGTGCCCTTCCGCCACGAAGAACAGAGGCATTGAGCACCAATTGATCCAATGAATGAATCACCGCAGGAACACCTGCTGCCCATTTTTTTGGAGGTTTCAGCTTAAGATCGAGTAATTTATAAGGCGGTTCGGCAGAAGGTAATCTGCTCCCCTCTTCTTTGTTATTGAACACATCTTTGTTTTCCATGATTTCTACATTTAAAAAATAAGTCCGTTTAAACTAATTTTAATTTAACCGCAAAAGAGACAAAAGACTTCATTGACTTCATTTAAAGTATTTCAAAAGTCTGCAAAAGGGAAAAAACCTTTGATTTCTTTTACCTGTGACTCTTTTGTATTTAATCATTAAACTTAAATAGCTAAAGTGTTAATCAAGTTTAATGAAAAATTTAGCATTTTATATTCGGGTTGGGATAATTGTCGCTTTGATCTTCCAATGTATTATCGATACAGACAAAATCTTTTTCCACTAAAATCTTTACCAGTCCTGACTGTCCGTCAAAACCCACCCTGTCTGTCGAAATCCATTCTGCAATCATTGCTGCAGGCATTTTCAGAACCATTCTGTTCTCGATAAAAGCTGCCGAAAGCTCTGCGTCTTCCGTTCTTTCAATAGCATATATAAACGGACGGTCCACAAATTCCGTAAAGCTTGAAATGACTCCGTCTTGCCCTAATTTTGCCACTTCGGACTGGGTAAGACGGAATCTTATGGAGTTGTCTTTAATTCTTATTTTCATAATATATTTTCAATGTTAAAATGACTGCCGGAATGGTAAATATTAAACCGGTTGTCTCTTAGAAAGCCTAATAAAGTAATATCAAATTCTTTTGCAAGGTCTATTGCCAGACTGGATGGAGCTCCTATTGCCGCGACAATCGTAATTCCCCCCATTGCAGCTTTCTGAATAAGCTCAAAGCTGGCTCTTCCGCTAAGAACCAAAATTTTATCGTCGAGAGGAAGCAAATCCGCTGATAATGCATATCCTATGAGTTTGTCCAGTGCGTTATGCCTTCCTACATCTTCACGCAGCGCCAGAAGATTCCCTTCCAGATCAAAGATGCCGGAAGCGTGAATACCGCCTGTAGCACTGAAATTATTCTGGAAAGACTGCAGTTTTTCGGATAGCTGATACAAAGTTTCCAGGGAAACTTCTGTGTTATTTTTTGTATGATTATGAAAAGTGCTCACAGTTCTTATGGATTCAATGGAACCTTTTCCGCATACACCACAGCTGGAAGTGGTATAAAAATTTCTGTCAGCTTTCATAAGTTCAGGAACGAAGCCTTCTGCAAGCTCAACAATGACAACATTTTCGCTGTTTCTGGAACATTCCGCCTGTGGAGAATAAATGTCTTTAATCTGTTCACGAGCGGAAATAATTCCTTCTGTGAATAAAAAACCTGCGGCAAGCTCTGCATCATTTCCGGGAGTCCGCATGGTTACAGAGATATTTTTGGTCTCTTTTTTATCTGCTACATGATAAGCAACCCTTATTTCCAAAGGTTCTTCAACAGAAACATCATCCGTATAATGAAAACTGACGTTGCCCTTCACTTTGACGATTTCTATCTGCTTTACCGATTTATCTGATAACAGATGAGCTTTCATAATTCAATAATTGGTACATAAAGGTACAAAATTTTACATCTCAAACTATGGGTGCGCAGAAACCCATTCTTCTCCATCCTCAAAAATTTCTTTTTTCCAGATGGGAACAGTCTTTTTTATATTTTCAATGATAAAGCTGCATGCATCGAAAACCGCATTTCTATGTCCGTCACTTACCACGATGATCACGGCAGCATCACCGGGAAATAAAATTCCGGTACGGTGATGAACAACAATATTTTTTACCGAAAATAAGAAAATGGCTTTATCCGCTATTTTCTGTATTTCCTTTACCGCCATAGATTCGTAGCATTCATATTCCAAACGGGTAACAGATTTACCTTTGGTATGATTCCGTACTGTTCCTACAAATGATGCCATTCCTCCGCATGCAGGATCGGAAGCAAGGGTGAAGCAATCCGTAAGATCGAGTTTATTTTCTGTTATTTTAATGTCAACCATATCTTTTATCCGCCGCTTACCGGAGGTATTATTGCTATTTCGTTAGACACTGTTATAATCTGATCGTCTTCCGCATATTCATCATCAACGGCAATAAAATAGGATTTTAATCTTTTCAGCTCCGGAAAGTCTTTTTCCAGAAGCTCCTTGAGCGCTTTTATGCTCGCTCCTTCATTGATTTCTATTTCTTTTTCAGAAGTCCCGAAAATATCTTTCGTTATTCCGAATGCTAATATTTTAAGTATCATTTTAAATGTAGCTTATTACCAATATTTTATTAAAACGTTTATTCCGGCAACCAAAACCAGAACAGCTGTCATTCTTTTGATGACCAGAGGATTCCATTTCAGGGACATTCTGGAACCGATCTGCCCACCGATGAATACAGCAAAACACAAACTCAGAATTCTGAAATAATCGATGTCTGAAGATAATTTGGACAATTGCCCGAAAATACCCGAGACTGAATTTACCAAAATAAAAACGCTTGATGTTGCTGCAATTTTTCTTGGAGTATCCCATTTCATCAGATTTAACAATGGTGAAAGAAAAATTCCGCCGCCAATACCTACCAATCCTGATAAAAATCCGATTCCACCGCCTAAAAATCCGTTTCTGAGTAAAGAATTCCCGGTATTTCCTGAAATCTCTCCGTTATTTTTCGTGTCTGTTTTTATCCATAATAATAGCGCTGCAATGATTAAAGTAATTCCCAAAGTCAGAAAGAAAAATTCCTGGCTGATTTTTAAGACAGCTCCGAGATACGCCATAGGAACGCTTATAAGCGTAAGCGGCAGTATTTTTTTCCACTCGACCTGTTTATTTTTGATGTAAATAAATACTCCTCCTATCACCACTATAATATTACAAATAAGTGCCGTTAAACGTATTTCCTGATAAGGAAAGCTGTACATTGCCAGAACTGCAAGATAACTGGAACCACCGCCAAATCCCACCGAAGAGTAAATAAAAGCGATGATTAAAAAAAATAAAAAAATTTCCCAGTGCTCCATAAATTTGCAGTATTAATTTTCTTACAATAATACTCATTTTTGATGTGTTAGTAAGGCTTATCAAGTAAAAGTTTCTGCTGTAATTTGTGAAAAGAATATCCTGAATTGTTTATTTTGCAGAAACAAATCATATTATCCCAACGGCATTTATTAAATTTGATAATTAAAAACCGATAGATCCATGTCAATGAATAATACATTTTCTTCTGACTATAATGCACAGAATGTAACAGATTATCCGAATAACAACACGTATTTTTTAGTTTGGAATTTTAAAGACAATATTGATCCTGATAAAATAAAATCGGTTTTCCAGAGAATTTGCGCATTGGTAATTAATCTGAATAATTCTGCACTCGACCGTTTTCCCGATTCCAAAGCCAGCTGTGTAATGGGAATTGGATATGAAGCCTGGCAACAGCTTGAATTACCTCAACCACTGCCCAAAGAATTCAAAAAATTCCATGAAATAAAGGGCAGCAAACATACGGCAGTAAGTACGAAAGGGGATTTGCATTTTCATATTCGCGCCGACGAAAAAAGCTTCGCTTATGATATGGCTTCTATAATTTCCGGATATATGAAAGAAATTGCAGATTGTGAAGTTGAAGTACAGGGATTCCGTTATTGGGACAGCCGGTCTATCTTAGGTTTTGTTGACGGCACTGAAAATCCGCATGGTAAAGACCGTGATCATTTTGCCATTATAGATGATTCTGATCCGCAATATGAAGGTGGAAGCTATCTTTTTGTACAGAAATACATCCATAATCTTGATGCATGGAAATCGCTTTCTGTGGAAGAACAGGAAAAAGTAATCGGCAGATCCAAAGATCAGGATATCGAAATGGACGATGATATAAAACCCAAAAACTCCCATATCGCATTAGCTAATATCGGTGATGATTTTAAGGTTGTACGTGACAATATGCCTTTCGGAAGCGTAGCGACCAATGAAATGGGAACTTATTTTATCTGTTATGCGAGCACATTCAGCACGGTTGAAAAAATGCTGACCAATATGTTCATCGGTAATCCGCCAGGAAATTATGACCGTATTCTTGACTTTAGTACTGCACAGACTGGAACATTATTTTTTGTCCCTAGTATGGATATGCTGGATGGATTTTCGGGGTAGATTATTGGGTTTTTAATATTGGATAATGATGGATTATTATAAAAAATAACGAAGTTATCTTACATCAAGATTGATTAGGTTTTCCCGTCTTACATTTGCCAAACAATAAACAAACAATAACATTAAAAAGTAAATTATGAGCACACTAAAATTAAAAGACGGAACAGAGATTTTTTACAAAGACCAAGGTGAAGGACCAGTATTGATGTTTCATCACGGATGGCCATTATCTTCAGATGATTGGGACGCGCAGGTCATTTTTTTCCTAAAAAGAGGTTATAGAGTCGTTACCCATGACAGAAGAGGTCATGGAAGATCCAGCCAGAATATTTATAATCATACCATAGAGCAATATGCTTCTGACGCAGCAGAACTGGTTGAATTCTTAGGTCTGAAAGATGTAATTCACATCGGACATTCTACAGGTGGTGGCGAAGTGATCCGCTACGTTAACAAATATGCTAACGGAAGAGCTAAAAAAGCGGTTTTAATCAGCGCTGTTCCGCCGATCATGGTAAAAAGCGAAAGTAATCCTGACGGAGTTCCGATGGAAGTTTTTGACAACATCCGAGACCAGACAATGAATAACAGAAATCAATTTTATTTTGATCTTACATTCCCTTTCTATGGCTACAACAGAGAAGGTGCCGATGTAAAAGAAGGAATCCAAAGAAACTGGTGGAGACAAGGATTAATGGGCGGTATTGTAGCTCACTATGACGGAATCAAAGCTTTCTCAGAAACAGATTTCACGGAAGATCTTAAAGCTGTTGATATTCCGGTTTTAGTTCTTCATGGTGAAGATGACCAGATTGTACCCATCGAAAATTCTGCAATAAAATCTGCAAAGCTGCTTAAAAACGGAAAGTTAATTACTTATCCAGGTTTCCCTCACGGAATGCCGACTACAGAGCACAAAACAATTAATAAAGACCTTTTGGAATTTATCCAGTCTTAATTAATTGATAGATATACAATTAAAAAAGGTGAAACGTTTGTTTCACCTTTTGTTTGTATGATAATTTTTTACGGAAACTGAGATTATCCATTCATAGCTTTTTCATCAGTAAAAAATTGAAATCCTTCTTTTTTATTGATTAATTGCAATGGATATAATTTAGGATTGTATTCGCCATTCAAAACCTGGTTCAAAGCATTTTTCTTAGATTCGCCAAAAGCTATTACCAGAATGTTTTCAGCTTTGTTGATAATTGGCTCTGTCAAAGTAATTCTGAACATCTCATGAGATTCCAAATAATAAGCCGCCACCCATTTTTCTTTTTCATCAAGAACAGCCTGCCCGGGAAATAAAGAAGCCGTATGTCCGTCATCACCCATTCCTAAAAGAATAAAATCAAAGACACCTTCATTTCCCAAAACATTTCGGATTTTTTTCTCATATTCCTTTGCATAATCTCCGGGTTCTAATCCTTCTTTAAACATCGGGAAAACCTGGTTTTTATTTACAGGAACTTTGTCCAGAAGCGTTTCAGATGTCATTTTGAAATTACTTTTTTCATCGTCTAAAGTAACCCAACGTTCATCAACCCAAAAAAAATAGATTTTTCCCCATTCGATTTTTTGGGCATATTCTTCCGTTGCCAACAATTTGAAAACTGCTTTTGGAGAAGAGCCTCCACTTAAAGCAACAACAAACTTATGATGTTTCCTAATTGATTTTTCTGAAAGTTCAACAAAAGTATCCGCTGCTTTTTTGTATAATTTGTCCAGATTGTCAAATACTGTAATATTCATTTTAAGAATTTAATTAAATGTTACAACCAGTTGTGACCTTGTCTTTCAACCAGATCAAAACTTTCTTTCGGACCCCAGCTTCCTGCTTCATAATTTGGAAAAATTGCCTTTTTATTGGCCCAGTCTTCCTGAATTGTCGTCACAACATCCCAAGCTTCCTCCACCTGATCAGAACGCATAAATAGTGTGAAATCACCTTCTAATGCATCCTGCAACAATGTTTCATATGCTTCGGGCGTATCTTCTTTACACGCAAAATAATCGAAGATCATCTCCACCGGTCTCAGAGCCATTGAAAGTCCTTGCTTTTTTGTCATAAACTGAAGTCTGATGTCCATTAATGGCTGAATATTAATGATAAGACGATTAGCGGACAATGGATTTGTGTCAGAGAATGTAGAATGTGGCAATGGCTTGAACTGAATAGAAATATAGGACTGCTTTTCCTTCATTTTTTTACCTGTGCGAACATAGAAAGGAACATTCTGCCATCTTTCATTATCTATATAGAATTTTGCTGCTACAAAAGTTTCTGTATTAGAATCCGGATCAACCCCATCTTCTTCACGATAGGCTTTTGTCTCCACCCCATTTATTATTCCTTTTCCATATTGACCTCTCACAGCATAATGGTCAACTTTATCTGCCGGGATTCTGCGGATGGATTTAAGCACATCAACTTTACGATCTCTGATTTCATCAGACTCTAAAGAGGCTGGCGCTTCCATAGTAACCATACATAAGATCTGCAGCAAATGATTCTGAACCATATCTCTCAAAGCGCCGGTCTGCTCATAGAAACTGCCTCTGGTTTCTACACCAACTTCTTCTGCAACTGTAATTTGAACAGATTCGATATGTCTGTGATTCCACAAAGGCTCGAAGATGGAATTTCCAAACCGGAAAGCCAATATATTCTGAACAGTTTCTTTTCCCAAATAATGATCAATACGATAAATCTGTTTCTCTTCAAAAGTCTCGGACAAAAGCTGATTAAGTTCAATAGCCGATTGTTTGTTGTAACCAAAAGGTTTCTCGATAATGATCCTGTCTTTGTCCGGCTCAGAAGCTAATGATGCATTCTTGATATGATTGGAAATGGTAGAAATAAAATTAGGTCCGATTGATAGATAAAACAATCTGTTTCCTCTTACACCAAAACCGGAATCAAATTCCAGCAATTTCCGATTTAGATTTTTGTAAGAATTCTCTTCGTCCAACTGATGCTGAAAATAGGTGATATGGGATTGAAAAGCTTCCCAGTGCTCAGGTGTAACATTTTTTCTGGAGAAAGCTTCAAGGTTGACTTTAATATAATTCCTAAAATATTCATCATTGTGATCTGATCTTCCTAACGCAATGATCATAAAATTCTCCGGCATTCTTCCATCAATAAAAAGATTATAAAACGCAGGAAAAAGTTTTCTTTTTGCCAAGTCTCCGGTAGCACCAAAAATTACAATATTAGTGGCGGTTAATACATTTATATCACTCATGGTTTAATTTTAATTATTTGTGCTTTTCCAAGATGTGTGGAAAACGCCTTCTCTGTCGATTCTCTGATAAGTGTGAGCTCCAAAATAATCACGTTGAGCCTGAATCAGATTCACCGGTAAAGATTCTGTCGTGTAAGCATCAAAATAACCTAAAGCCGTTTGAATTCCTAAACTCGATATGCCATTATGGACAGCATAAGCAGCAGTGCTTCTTAATGATTTGAGTTTTGATTTGACGATTTCGGAAATATCTTTGTCTAGTAAAATATTAGACAGATCAGGATTTTGAGTATAAGCTGAATAAAATTTTTCTAACAACACGGAACGGATGATACATCCGCCTCGCCAGATCTTAACAACATCTTTCAACGGAATATCAAAAGCATATTCTTCTGAAGCCTTAACCAATAGTGACAGACCTTGCGCATAGCTGATCAAAGTCGCCAGATATAATGCGTCACCAACTTCTTTGATAAAGGATTCGATATTTTCCGGCGCGATGATTTGTTTTTCAGAATATAATTGAGAGGCTTTCATCCGTTCATCTTTGTAAGCTGACAAGATTCTTGAGGTTACAGCAATATCAATCGTTGGGATTGAAACTCCAATTTCCATAGCCTGTTCTGAGGTCCACTTGCCGGTTCCTTTTGCGCCAGCTTTATCTAAAATCTGATCAACAAGATAATCATTGGTCAATGAATCTTTTTGTTGGAAAATATCTCTTGTAATCTCTATCAGGAAAGAATTCATTTCACCGTTATTCCATTCTTTAAAAACCTCGTAAAGCTGATCATTATTAAGGTTTGCAACTTTTCTCAAAAGATCATAGGCTTCGCTGATGAGCTGCATTATGGCATACTCGATTCCGTTATGAACCATTTTCACATAGTTTCCGGCTGAGCTTTTTCCCATATAAGCGGTACAGGCTTCTCCATCAACTTTTGCAGCAATCGATTCCAGCATAGGTTTCAGAAGATTGAAGGCTTCCAAATCTCCACCAGGCATAATGCTTGGACCGGTTCTGGCTCCTTTCTCACCTCCGGAAACACCCATTCCCATAAAATGCAATCCTTTTGAAGCGAGCTCGGCAATACGCCGTTCGGTATCCTTGAAATAAGAATTACCAGCATCAACAACAATATCACCTTTGTTCAGAAGCGGCGTGATATTTTCCAAAACAGCATCTACAGGCTTACCCGCAGGAACCATTAGAATAATTTTTCTTGGCGTTTCCAATGCAGATACAAAATCCTCCAAAGAAGCTGTTCCTTTGACAACTGTATTCTGTGTAGCACCCTGTTCAAGTTCTCTGGCTTTTTCTGCATCAAGGTCAAATCCTGCAACAGAGAAACCGTTGTCTGCAATATTGTAAAGGAGATTTCTTCCCATTACTCCGAGGCCGATAACCCCGTAATTATACTTTTCCATTCTTTTCTATTAGAAATATTGATTAATTACAAACAATAAATTTACGCAAATATGAATGAATCAAAAAACGAAACCATAAAAATTGATAATTGATAGTATGAATAAAGTGTCGAAAATTTTCTTGACCCGTTGTGTAAAAATTGACTGTCATTACATAAATAAAAAACCTCGTTAAAAACGAGGTTTTGGATTTTTACTTTTTTGATTCTTCAACAGAAACTTTACGGAAATCTTTGAAAAGTTTGCTAAGTTCCAAAGCTGATTTTCTGGCTCTGGTTCCAGCTGCTTTGTTCCCTTTTTCAGATTGTTGTTCTGCTTCTTTGCTGAAAGCTTCAAATTCAGCATTAATCTTTTCGATTAGTTCTTTCATAGCTTATAATTATAATAAATTGGAATGCAAATATAGTAGTTTACATCACTCTGCAAATAGATTTTACAAATAATTAAAACAAAAATTATTTTTACAAGAGTTTTAATTTTCCGTTTCTAGCAATCTTGACCGATCAACAACTCTTTTATTATAATTTTTATTTCTTTCCAGCGGCTTGCATCGGATTTACTTTTCCATTAGATGCTCCTCTGGCTGCATCTTTTTGCTTTTGCTTGAAAACCTGAAACTTGCTTGGTGTTTCTGATGAACTTGAAGCGGTCCAGAAGTTGTTAGACGTATCAATATCGGCCGTTTCTCTCATTGGATCTAACTGAACAGACTTCAGTTTCTTATCAAAATAATAAGTTTTAGAAGCCTTTTGCTCATTATGTCTCCAGATTTGAACACTGATTTTATCCGTTGCTTTCGAACCATCTTCAAAGGTGAATTCTAAAATAATTGGCATTACAAGACCTCCTTTATTAGAAAAATCAATTTGATAAGCCGTAACATTATCTTCTTTTTTAATATCTTTTTTATCAACTTTTTCCAGATTGCCTGTTGTAACAGAATATTCTTTTGAAGTATCTACTTTCTCCTGTCCACGGTCATATCTGTAATAGAAATCCTGAACATCTTTGTCGGTATCAGCATAGAATTTGATATTCTTATCTTCTCTGTTTCTGATTTTAGAAACATCTTCAAACTCATTCAATACCGGTTTTTCAACAGTATATTTCACCGCTTCGGATTTTGGAACGGCATCAAAATCAGGTGTCGCAATGGTCACTTTATCCAAAGAAATATCTACTGGGTCTGTTCCATAGAACCAACCTCTCCAGAACCAATCCAAGTCTTCCCCACTCGCATCTTCCATTGTTCTGAAAAAATCTGCCGGTTCAGGGTGACGGAAAGCCCATCTTTTGGCGTAAGTCTTGAACGCTTTATCAAACAACTCTCTTCCCATAATCGTCTCACGAAGAATGTTAAGTCCGGTTGCCGGTTTTGAATAAGCATTCGGGCCAAATCTTGCGATGTTTTCGGAATTGGACATAATCGGTTCCAATTCATCTTTCGGAAGCTTCATATAATCCACGATTGTCCAAGCCGGACCACGTTTTGAAGGGAATTTGTTATCCCATTTCTCTTCTGTCAGATATTCAACAAAAGTATTCAGACCTTCATCCATCCAGCTCCATTGTCTTTCGTCGGAATTGATAATCATCGGGAAAAAGTTGTGTCCAACTTCGTGAATAATTACACCCAACATTCCGTTTTTGATTGCTTCGGAATAAGTTCCGTCTTTTTCTGTTCTTCCGTAATTAAAACAGATCATCGGATATTCCATTCCGTTCGCCGCTTCTACAGATTGCGCTACAGGATATGGATAAGGAATCGTGAATTCTGAATAAGTTTTAATCGTATGTGCAACGGCTTTTGTAGAGAATTTCCTATACAATCCGTAAGCTTCTTTTCCGTAGAAACTCATTGCCATTACTTTGTTATTATTTTCAGGAATCATTACGCGCATCCCGTCCCAGATAAATTTTCTTGAAGAGGTCCATGCAAAATCACGAACATCATTGGCTTCAAAAATCCAGGTTTTTCTCTGTTTTGAATGATTCTTTTCTGCTTTCTTCGCTTCATCAAGCGTTACGATTTCTACAGGTTCGTTGGCAGATTCTGCTTTTCTATATCTTGCTAATTGCTCAGAAGTTAAAACCTGCTCATAGTTCTTGCATTCTCCAGTTCCACCAACAATGTGATCAGCAGGAACGTTCATTTTTACTTTATAATTTCCGAAAACCAAAGCAAACTCGCCACGTCCTGTGAACTGATGATTCTGCCAGCCGTGGAAATCACTGTAAACACACATTCTCGGAAACCATTGTGTCATTGTGTAAAGGTCGTTCCCATCCTCAGGGAAATTTTCATAACCACCTCTTCCGCCCATTTCGATACGATTCGGGATATTGTAATTCCAGTTAACTTTGAAAACGAATTTCTCCCCTTTTTTCAATGCTTTTGGAAGGTCAATACGCATCATTGTCTTATTGACAACATATTTCAACGGATTGCCGGAAGCATCGGTTACTTTCTCCAGATTAACACCATAACCATTATCTGAAACAGGAAGTTCTGATGCTTTTAAATTTTCTAAAACCGTTCTTTTCGGTAAAGTTGAAGAAGAAGGATAATCTGCATTTTTCACAGATGACTGTTGATTTTCGTCCAGCTGAAGCCAGAGATAATCCAGATCGTCCGGAGAATTGTTGTAATAATTTATGGTTTCTGAACCTTTCAGATTTCTTTTGTCCTCGTCCAGATAAGCTTCTATGTCATAATCTGCACGTTGTTGCCAGTAGGCTTGTCCCGGCGAGCCAGAAGCGGTTCTGTAAACATTAGGTGTTGGAAGGATGGTTCCGAGTTGTTCAAATTTGTTTCCGTGGTTGCTTCCCGGATTATTCTGGATATTCTGTGCCGACACTACAGCAGAACAGAATAAAAGTCCTAAAACTTTTAACTTCATTTTTTCAAAACAATTAGATAATAATTCTTTACAAGTAATCAAATTTAGGAAATTGTTACGAATGAAATAAAGATTTGTATTTATTTTCACCAGTAAAGATTAATTCTAAATAGCAGAATATTAAAACACAGAATTGATCGCAGCCCGAGCTGAGTGGAGCTCATTTTTTTGCGAGGACTTTTGGAAGGCAAAAAATAGCGGGAACGGAGCGCGGAATGGCTGCCCAAATCAAAAAAATTGATATTAAAAAGGAAGTCGCTCCAAAGTCATTTTTAAAGCCAATGCGAAAACACCAGAGGAAACGAATAAAATCCAGTCTTTTCTGTTGACCCGGAAAAGCTTAAGCAGAATGAAAAGTAAAATCAAAATCGCGATGACCAAAGCAACCTGACCCAATTCCAACCCAATATTGAAGCCTAAAAGTGGAACGAAAATACTTTGTTCTTTTGCCAGCATCATTCTGGCAGTGTTCGCAAATCCCATCCCATGGATGAGCCCGAAAATCATTGCCAAATAATAGTTCATTGTCATCAGCGTTTTCTGATTGTTTTTCATTAAAATATTATCCAACGACGTGATAACAATAGTCAAAGGGATGAGAAATTCTACCCAGTTGCTCGGAACTCTCAAAACATTAAGCGAACTAAGCGCTAAAGTGATGGAATGCCCAATGGTAAAGGCTGTTACGAGAATCAGGATTTTTTTGAAATCATTGTAAGAATAAACGGCAATCAAAGCCAAAATAAACAACTGATGATCCAGCGCATCCAAAGAAATAATGTGTTCCCAACCCAACTTCAGGTAAAAAATAAAATCCTGCATCCTGTCATTTTAAAAAGAATTACGAAAATAATGATTAATTTCGATTTAAATTTTAGGTCTGATGAAGAACTTTTTTTCTGCGGTTGTTGTTTTGTCTTTGTTTGTCGCACTTTTTTCGTTCAGGGTTCATCCTTATCACGTTGGTTCTATGGAATTTAGTTATAGCCAAAAGTCAAAAACGTTTGAAATTTCCGGACGGTTTTTTATGGATGATTTGGAAAATGCCATTAATAAAAAATATGGAAAAAGTCTTCATTTCCTCAATCCAAAATCTGAAAAAGAAATGAACGAAGCCTTGAAAAATTATGCTTCCGAATATGTAAAACTGAAAGTAAATAATCAATTCGTAAAAGTTAAATTCGTTGGTTATGAAGAAGATAAGGAAAGTGTTGATATTTTTCTGGAATCCGAAGCTGTGAGTAATCCTAAAAAAGTGGAAACGGCTGTCAGCTTTCTCTATAATCTTTTCGATGACCAGATGAATATCATCCACATTGTTATCAACGGTCAACGTAAAAGTGAAAGACTGAATTATCCTGACCGTTATCTGTTTCAGGAGTTTTAACTACTTCAGTTCTTCGAAAGTTTTATCCACAAGCATTTTTAAAGCATTTTTAATTTTCGACCTTCCTTCATTGGTTTTAACATCCAACCCGCAAAAAACACTTCCGTTAACTTCGGAATAGAGGTTAAGGTAATACATCCCCGAAACAAGAATTGCAGCAACTGCGCGAAAATCTTCACTTTTATCCTGAAAGTACGGATCCGTTATGCTTTTGAAAAGCAATTCGCCATTCTTTTCCTGCCCTTCTGTTAATTTCCTCAACGATGTACGCTCTTCTGTCAGTCGCCAGATCAGAATTTTTTGTAAATCTTTGTTTGCGGCAACAAAATCAAATTGCTCAATCAGCATTTGTTTGGTAAATTCTTTTCCGCCGTCAGTAATTTCCATCTCCGAATTTTCATTCTTTACATTGCTCCAAAAATCCTGTGTTTTTATATATTCATCCAAAAGCTGATCAACTCCACCAAAGTAATTATAGATCAATTTCTTATCAAGACCAGCTGTTGCTGCAATCTCATTAACTTTAAGATATTTATAACCTTTCGTTTTCAAAATAATTCCAACCGCGTCCAGAAATTGCTGTTTGCTTCTTTCTTTATTTCTTGTTCTGTTTTTTGGGTTTTGTTTTGTCATGATTTCGGAGGTTAAGCAAATTTAACAATTTTTATTGTCACCATTTGGTGACTTTGATTATATTTGTGCAAAATTTTAGGGTTTCTAAATTTAATCTTAAAAACTAACAGACTGATAACCATGAAAGCTTTCTTTACATTTTTAATTTACGGAAGCAATAAAAGCTTTATATAAATAATTTTTTGAAGCTACCAATACAAGTTCATAAATTTGTATGTTGTTATAAAAGCAGCAATCGTGAGTGATTGCTGCTTTTATTTTACGATTAATTAAGTAAATTTATCGTTTGATATAATTTATAAAAAATGAAGCATATTGTAGTTGTAGGACTTGGCGGCGTTGGCGGTTATTTCGGTTTTAAGATTAATCAGTTTAATGAAACGGCAAATCAGTTTACGATTTCTTTTATTGCGAGAGATCAAACTTATAACATTGTAAAAACTAATGGATTGACATTACTTTCTCCAGAACATCCAAACAGCATTACAAAACCGAATCACCTCTTACAGAGCGTTTCTGAAATCAACGATCCTGATTTGGTTTTGATTTGTGTGAAAGAATATGATCTGGAAAATGTTTGCAAGCAATTGAAACAGGTCATTACGGACAAAACCATTCTCCTTCCAATGATGAACGGTGCAGATATCTATGACAGAATCAGGAAAATAATTCCTGACAATACAATTTTGCCGGCTTGTGTATACGTCGCTTCCCACATCAGAGAAAAAGGAATCGTTGAACATAAAGGAAAAGCAGGAAAACTGATTTTTGGAAAAGATCCGGCCAATCCTTTCACAGATATCGATTGGATTATCGGGTTGATGAAAAACAGTCAAATTGATTTCGATTTTAAAGACAATTCGTTCACAGATATATGGACAAAGTTCATTTTTGTATCGAGTTTTGGATTGGTTACAGCTAAATATAATTCTTCCATCGGAACAGTTTGCGCAGATGAAATTCAGAAACTGGAAGCAACGGAAATAATGAAAGAAGTCAAATTGATTGCTGACAAAAAAGGAATCAATTTACCCGATGACATTATTGAGAAAACATTTGAAAAAGCCATGACTTTTCCTCCTGCAACCCCAACTTCTTTACAACTGGACATCAATGTAAAAAAGGGGAATAGCGAGTTGGAATTATTTGCCGGAGCAATTATCAATTACGGAAAGGATCTGAATATTAAAACGCCTTTTACAGAGAAAATCTATTCCGAGTTAATGGAAATCGTAGAAAATTATTAAATTAAATTTTTTATTAGAAAATAATTTCCGGAAAAGATTTTCCGATGATTTTTTTTACTAATTTTATTTGATTAAACCCTTTTTGAATGAAAACACTTTTACTGGTTAGACATTCCAAGAGTGACTGGCCGGAAGATATGGATGACTTTGACCGTCCGTTGACCGAGCTTGGAAGAACAAACGCTCCAAAAATGGCTGAATTTCTAAGATTCAACAATATAGATATTGACAGCTTTGTCACAAGTCCCGCTGTTAGAGCCAAACAGACTTGCGAGTTATTTTCTCAGGTTTACGGAAAAGATTACAGCACCAAAGAAAAGTTGTACAGACCGTCTGAGGAAAATTTTCTCTCAGTTATATTTGATACGGATGACAGTGTCAAAAGTTTAGCCTTGTTTTCTCACAACAACGGGATCTCCAATTTCGCCAATTCACTTTCCGATGAGATCGTAAATTTACCAACTTCGGGTGTTGTTGCTTATGAAATTGATTGTGACAAATGGAGTGATTTCGAAATGGCAAAGAAGAAGTTTCTGTATTTCTATTCGCCTAAGAATTTTAATCAATAGTTTTTAAATAAAAAAACGCCCAAATTTGGGCGTTTTCTGTTATTTGATTTAATAATTAAATTTCTAAAGCTTTCTGATAAGCATTCTCGATTCCGTCAAGATTTTTTCCGCCGGCTGTAGCAAATCCCGGATTTCCTCCGCCGCCGCCTTGGATTTCTTTGGCTAATTCTTTTACGATATTTCCCGCGTGGTAATTCGCTTCCAGATCCGCAGAAACACCAACTGTTATCATTGGTTTTTCACCCGCATCTGAAATAATAATTGTAACAGAATTCGGGATTTCTTTTTTCAGTTGGAACACGATGTCTTTTACAGAACCTGCATCCAGAGAAGTTTTCTTAACTAATAATTTCTTTCCGTTGTTATCTTCGAAATCATTTTTCCAGTTTTGTATTTCGCCTTTTGCTTTTTCTTTTTTGAAAGATTCGATTTCAGATTTCAGAGCAGAGTTTTCTTCCAACAATTTTTCAATTGATTTTGCCAAATCTTTTGATTTTAACAATTGTGAAATTTCTGTAAACTGAGTTTCCAAATTCTTGAAATATTCTTCTGATTTCTCCCCGGAAATTGCCTCGATTCTTCTGATTCCTGCAGCCGCAGAACTTTCAGAAACAATCTTGAAATGACCAATTTCACTTGTAGATTTAACGTGCGTTCCACCACAAAGTTCTTTCGAACTTCCGAACTGGATCATTCTTACATTGTCACCGTATTTTTCGCCAAACAACGCCATTGCTCCCCTATCCAAAGCTTCCTGAATCGGAATAGTTCTGAATTCCTGCAACGGAATGTTTTCTTTGATTTTTGCATTCACTTTTGATTCTACCAAAGCCAACTCTTCCTCAGTCATTTTGGAAAAATGAGAAAAATC
>Ga0209960_1002044_pt1 | contig 22092 bp, 16 predicted proteins | sample ThiBiot_500_plan_2_FD_183947 | JGI IMG/M metagenome (GOLD analysis project Ga0209960, IMG submission 183947) | Wastewater bioreactor microbial communities from Cape Town, South Africa - Thiocy_expt_500_plan (SPAdes) | ecosystem: Engineered > Bioreactor > Thiocyanate-remediating >...
TATTCGAGCAGCTGAAATTCCTCGTCAAGAATCAGATAATTTAAGTAATCTTACACTTCCAAATATAACATACGACAATTCAATAGAATCATTCACATCTAGTAATATCTAATTTCTTTCATATGATTGAATATTTGTCTTATCTCTGCTAAAAATAGATGGCAATCAGTTGTTACCAATTGTTACAAATGAACTTTTCCCTCAACCTGCAAAAGGAAATAGTAAGAATATGTTTTTTTTTATAGAATTTCCAAAGAAAATCTATTTTAATTAGATGATCAACAAGTATCTTTAGTCGTAGATAGATATGAATTTCGACATGGACAACTTCCTAGTGATGATCAATCGATACTTTCAGCCGTGATTTTTTTATTAGATCGATCAAAATCGATTAGTTTCCAATCGCTTTACAAAAGTGTGGCTTCAAACATCAAATATTTCGCTAATATGAACAATTCTTCTATTCAAATATTGGTCAATAATCTAGGTTTAGAACAAATTCACTGTGATATTACATTAATTTTTAATGCGTTGTCTACTTTATATCCTGAAATATTATTTTGTATCGTATCAATATCAAAAATTCCAGAAACTAATCTCTACAAATTCAATCAAATCGATATTTATTCAAGCAATACATCGACACATAAAAAATGCATGTTTATTTTGTATGATATTCTGTTTAATAGCTATGTACCATTGTATTTATATGATAATGAAACGAATGAAGAAGCCAAAATAAATCTCAAATATGACGAATTTTCAGTGCCAATTTTGCAACAATTTATTCAAAAGAATTTCGCTTGTAAGTGAATTACGTATGCATTAACGAAAATTCTCAATACTTATTCATTTAATAGGTTCAAATAATCTTCATCTTCATATGGTTCAGCCAAATGATGATTGTCGTATACAACCAACTACTGATCGTAAATTATTTCTCTAATAAATATTCGTAAACTTTCAATCAAGGCTTTTTATTTCAGTTTTATCTCTTGGCATAATAGGAAATGTTAATACATTATCAACCGTCACCAAACAATCTACTAAAACTACTAGCAAAAGTAAAGTCTTAGCACTGATAAATTTATTTTCAATCGTTGTTCTTTTCATAGAATGTTTCCCATTATCAAGAACAGCATCAGCAACAGCATCACTTGTCTTAATGAATAACGAGCCCAACACTCTGGTAAAATTTGTTCAGCAAAAAATACCACGAGATGGTCATTGTTTCTATTGGTCGATGATCTTTTTAATACCTGAACTTAATCACATGACAGTAACTGATTTACGTAGCGCAGTGGCAGATCATGTTTTAAAGTCAGAAGAAATGGATCTAGAAGTACTTTGTTCAGGAACGGGCTCAAATCTTCAAGAGTACTGCTATAATATTAAAAATACAAGTATGTGGGCTGATCATTTAGAAATTGAAGCTGTAGCTCAAATGTACAATACAGCAATTCGTATTGTTACCATAGAAAAAAAGAATGATAGCATATCAAATGTCTCTGTTACCGAAACTCTCAGCGGCGAATCATCATTCACTAAATGTGTTTACCTCGTATATATCGATAACAATCATTATGAGGCACTTTATTTGGAATATGACAACGAACCAAGTAAAACGAAAAAAATTTTCGAACGTAATGATCAAACTGTTCGAGAATTACTTTATGAATTTTTCAAAAATGAATACAACTGTAAGATACTTTCAGAGTCAAAACGAAATTTAATTTACGATTTATGTTTAGATCATGGAGAGATCAAATTTTTTCATGACAGAAAAAACGAAGTACCTTCTATTCCAGTCCGTATAAATCCATCAGATATAATTGAAAATCGTATAAGAAAACGTCGAATACCAAATGAAAATTATGATCAATTCAATAAGAAAACTACGAGCACAGAAGGTTCAATTGTGAAGTATAAAATGGAATTTCAAAAACAACCGATGCCGAGATTTCGTGCTCGAATGCGTAGTGATATTGAACCAACAAGTAAATTCAATAAAACTGGACAAGAAACACAACTAAGAAAGCCATCCTATATGGCAGACTGTGAAAACAATCATTGTCTGACTTTGCTGGTTTGTTATTTGATTTCAAAGAGAAAGTTTTTTCTTTAATAATAAGTTTTAGATTCCAAAAGAATTGTTGACTCATAATCTCGATTATTTATGTGCGAAAATCACTATCATAACACGATGTTTCAATGATGGACGTGCGTATGAACATCCGTATTTAGTATTTTTAGTTTGTGATAAACAAACAGTAATGATTACAAATCCATTATATATACATTTTGGCACTCAAAGTGAATGTCATAAACTGACAATAAATGCAGATGGATCGGCTAAATTAAAGTTTGTTGTTTTGAACTTGTCTAACATTGAATGATTATATTTTCTTGATGTTTTTAGATTATTTTTAGTAATTATCAAACGAAAATTATGTGAGCTGAAACAAATAAAATCTCTGATTGTTTTCAATCCATCGAATTCGAATGCGAGTAAATTCATCAGAACATTTTTGTTTTCTTATTTACAAATATGCTGTTTTTTACTTATAACTAGAGAAAAAAGAAATTCCAGTCACAAGCACACATAGTGATGAGTTTGTAAAACAGTACGATTTACATAAACTTCAACTTTGTGTTACTTTATGGAAAAAAGATTCGAATAATGGTGAATATCATCGACTTGATGATATTCCGTGTATTAGTCAAGTGATTGAGGAAGATAAAGATGTACGTTTACTTTAGCAAATACTTAATAAAAATAATAATTTATTTTAGTGTAAAGTTAGTGAAGTAACACAACGTTTGCACAATTAACAATCGCAATTCGCAGATAATTAAACAAACAAAAAAAGATGCAGTTAAAAACTGATTGCTTTTTGTTAATCTTGATTTTCATTTTATTTAAAATAAAATAAAACTATGTGGATCAAGATGTCGCCAAAGATCTACGAAAAAACATATGTTCGAATTTAAATGATATCGAATGAGAAAGAGAGAGAGAAAGATGACGAAGGCATATAGAATAGAAACCCTCGACTCATTTGTTTGTTCGATCGAATATATAAATCGATGTTCGCGTGATTTCTATGTTCATTTTCTTCTATTCGAATAGATCAGAAATGTCAGCAGCCTCTTATCACTATGCATCTTCCATGAATTCATCCGGTAGCGGTGGCTACCGGGGCCGTGGAAGAAAACCTCGTTATGAAACACATCATCAAGATTATAGTTCATCATCGAATTCCTATCGTCATAATAATAATAATAATCATCATCATTGCTATCAACAACGTCGACCATTATCACCTATGTCTGTTGGCGATGTTTCCAATCGTTTGAGCAAAGTTTCATTCGAACATCATCATCCACGAATACGTAATCGTTCCGCAGAACCTCGATCTCTCGATAAACCTCATGATACTCGTCCGCCATCGGTCAATGCTATTCGATCGGTTGTACCTGAACGTTGTCAACAAGATCAACTTCCGATTTGTTCTCGTCCCGATTCGGGAGGCACTAAAGGACAACCTGTAACTCTCTATACCAATCATTTTCGATGTCATTTACCTGATAATCTTGCGATTAATCAATATACAGTTCATGTTAACGTGTTCAAACGTGGCAAATGGTGTAATGCAAATAAACGTCAACATAATCGTTTTGAAATTGTTCAAAAAATTCTCGAACACGAATCAGATAATCTTCCATTTGTTTGGTTTGATGATGGAAATTTTCTCTATTCACATGAATTATTACTTGACAAAGCTAAAACCTATGAAATCACAATTAAAAATCAACTCTATCAATTAGAAATCAAGCAAATGTCCGATCGTGTGACTGTTGAAAGTATGTGGCAGTATGTAAACAGTAAAACACCGACGAAACGACCACAAGATCTCATTCGAATGCTCGAAACCTTACTCAAACAAACGATTCGTTCACGAATGGTTTGCATACGAAATCAATTCTTCGAAGCTAATCAACATTTATACGATGGCGGTCCATTTCAAAACAGTGGCTTTGCATTAGCACAAGGTTTCTATCAAGCTATGTTCGTCACTCAAGCTGGACCTACGTTAACTATCGATACGAAATGTTCGTGTTTCTATCGAAATATTGATATGCTTCATTTCCTATCGATTTATCTCGGCCGAGATTTAACGTCGAATGATGGTTTCATATCGAATGATGAAAAACGTAGCTTATTAAGAATGAAATGTTTAGAATCGATTACGATCGAAACACGACATACAACGAATAAAATGGTTTATAATATTCGAGGTTTTGGTGATAATGCTGATACACATCCGGTGACGATTCAAGGAGCCGATGGTGAACCCGAGACAACGACTGTGGCGAAGTTTTTCGCTGAAAAATATCAAATTGTTTTGAAATATCCTCGTTTGCCAACACTTGAATGCGTGAATAAAGGCGCACAGAATTCATCGTTCATACCGATTGAATTATGTTTTATTGAAGAATGGCAAATTGTCGATCGATCATTGATGACCAACGAGCAAAATGCCGAGAAATCGAAACGTTCGATTCTCGTACCCGAACTACGTTTCAATAGAACGATGGCGATCGCTAGAGAAAGACAATTCAATACGGATCCGTATTTGAAACATTTGTCAATGACAATCGATACGGATCGAATGGTTCAAGTTCGAGCACGTGTTCTCGATCCACCGAATATCGTCTATCGAAATAATCGATTGGTTTCGGTGACGATCGGCAAATGGCTGATGAAAGGCAATCTTTTACAACAACCTACACGTGTACATAAAGTAAGAAACAGAGAAAACAATGAAGCAGAAAGAAAAGAATTATTTTCTCGTGAATAATTTTAGTGGGAAATGATTTTAGTTCGAGATGGTAAACGTGAACCAGGACATATGGATATGCAGAAATTAGATGAATTTTGTGCGATGTTACCTGAAGTAAAGCTTTTTTTTTTTGTTTTTCGAAGATTTTTAATTCAATTGAAATTTGTAGACAACAAGACGTTATGGTATTCAAATGAATCCTCATTTCGACACGAAAATAATCTCTCCTCATCAAATTCGTCAGTGTGTTCATGATTTGCATGCAAATGGAGGTGAATTCGGTCTATTTGTTCTCATCGGCGATTGTCCAGATACGTATCAAACAATCAAACGATGTGCTTTACAAGAATTCGGAATCATTACTCTTTGTTGTGATCTTGGTTCGATTCGAAAACAGAACAATCCCGGCAAATTAAACGCTTATATTGAAAACATAGCACAGAAAATGAACGCTCGTTTAGGTGGAATCAATTCGTCGGTTTCATTTAAAAAGATTTTTGTCGATCAACCGAAATCGAACGGTGATGTTTTCATGTTCATCGGCGCCGATGTCTCACATGTCGTCGTTTCTGAACGTAAACCATCGATAGCTGCTGTTGTTGCGAGTGTCTCACCAACGTCAACACAATATATTTGCCGTTCAAGTGAACAACGACCAATGAAAGATAGAAAATATTCATTAGAAGTTATCAAAGATTTTCAACCGATGACTCGAGATCTTCTTCATGTATTCGTTCAAACAAATAAACAGTATCCAACGAAAATCGTCGTCTATCGTGATGGAGTCGACGAAGGACATTTTCAAAAATTATTGGACAACGAAGTTCAAGCGTTGAAAAATGCTTGCATCGAAGTCTATGGAAATCGACCATTGCCGAAGATCACATTTGTAATTATTAAAAAATCACATAATACACGTTTCTTTGCGCCCAATGGCGAACAAATAACGAATATGGCTGCTGGTACAGTTATCGACACGACGATTGTGCATCCGAGACAATTCGATTTCTATTTAAATTCTCATGCCGGTGCATTAGGAACGAATGTTTGCTCGTATTATCATGTTTTGTATAATGAAATCGAATTTACTAGTGATGAATTGCAACAATTAACATTTTGGCTTTGCCATACCGATGTTCGATGTACAAAAGCTGTGAAATGTCCAGCAGCTGCTCGATATGCACATACAGTTGCTTATCATGCTCGATATTTCGAAAAAGAACCATATCAAACAACATCGAATCGTGTGCCTAATCAGTAAAATCTTTCATTTGTTCTTTCTTTTTATTTGCTCAATTCTCTTCTTTTTCTAGAGATGAAGATGATCTTACTTTAGAAGATATCAAAAGTAATATTATTATGGTCAATAAAAATGTCAAAAACATGATGTGGTTCACTTAAATCTCATATTCAAGAATATATTTTATCGTTCATATCACATCACGTTGACTCAGTGGTCAATACTATTGAGTTCATTATTATTTTGTTTTGTTTTTACATTGTTATACGTTATTAGCATTAAAAGAACGAAAAAAATATCTAATAAACAAGAAGAAAACTCAGGAATTTCAATGGATGTCGCCTTTAGTTTTACAGAAAAAAAACGACCAATAAATACAGAGATTAACTATACAGACAGACATTTCATTTGTAGACATCATCATGTTTTCGAAAGTGAATATACTCGTGATATTTCTTTGGATTTGTATCGGCATTTCAAGTAAAATCAAAACGAAAAGTTTTCAGTTTTGTCAAAAGAAAAATATTATTCGACATTTTTAGTATGCACTAACATAAAAGACAATAGTGTCAAGGATCGTGTTTGCTCATTAGGTGGCAATGTAGCTTGTCGTTCATACTGTTTTTTTACTGAAGGTTCATTAACAGGTTATTGTGATGCAAATAACGATTGTATTTGTAATTCGACATTGACAAAAAACGCAAATGATGTTATTACAGAAATTGAAGTTATTATTCTTGATAAATGATCAATAAACAATGTCATCGAAGGACATAAAAAGCAAATATTTTTAAGCTTTTGTATGAACTTCATTTATTCTTGTGAAAATAAAATTTGCGAATAGTCTGTAGACATCTCATTAGATTTATTATATAACGAAATGAGTGACTTAAATAAATACCAAATGTCTTTTCTTCTTCTTCGTCGCCGCCGCCGCCGAACGAAGAATGATTAATAAACGTTTAGAACAAAAGTTTATCTTACATAAGAATTTATGTCGAGTGATCATATAACTTGTTTGAAAGTTCTTGATTTTATTTATCATTATGTGCAATCAATGGCACAAAAGAAACGAAAGAGAGGATACACAAACAACATAAACAAGTATCGTGAGTTAAAAATGAACAAAAGAAAAAGAAAGAAAGAGAGAGAGAGAGAGAGAAGAAATTATAAAGCACACCGGATTTATGTATAAATAGATCATCACTCTCATACATGTTTTGAAAAAATGAAAAAAACAAACGAAAGTTTTTGTTTTTTGAATTTTATTTTGCTGTACACTGTTCACAAATGCAAAAGTAATAAATTATGAATGTTCGATCGTAATCGAATGATGACGATTGTTCGCTGTTGAATAATGATTCGTTAGATCGACTAAACTTCGACTACGACCTTTTCGTATGGTTACAGCTGGCGTTGTTGGACATGTTCGAAAATCATTATTATCAGAAAATAAATGTTCAACATCCATTTTGGCAAAAATTGCTAAAGGAAAATCAGTTTCATAATCATCATCATCATCGTCGTCGAGATCATCATCTTCTTCATTCATTGTCTGCGTAAACGATAGACCAGCAATTCGACTTCGAAGTTCTCGCATAAGTTCATCGGCAACGGGATGTCGAGGAAAATCGAACGGAATACCAACTCGTCGATAGTATTCATCGTGTTCTTGTGGTTCCATGAAGAACTGATCGGCACCAGAGAATTCCGTTGGTGTCGATCGACGACGACGAGATCGTATTTTTTTAACTAATTTATAAACACCTATCGGCGGTAGAACAGTAATCGCAGCAGTCAATGCACCTGCAACGATCACTGGCGATGCAACAACAACACCGGTTGCAATCATACCGCGAATAGTTCGACGAAGCCACGGTCGTTCCGGATAGAAATTATACGGACAACCGAACATACTAGACAAAAAAAAACCATAAATTAAGCTCGAAATTCTAATAATTTTCTTCTTACCTTAATTTATTACTATGCTGACCAATGACTGGTATGGGAACATAACGTCGCCCACATAAATAACAAAATTCACATGAACACGATTGACATGTCATGTGAGGGCAGCCACCTGCACGTTGAATAAGTGATGAACATTTTGGACACTTTCTTGCGTTCCATTGTTCGTCATTTTTTTGATTGATCCATTTCGATAGCAGTCTATCGCCTTTAATGAATTGTTTGCATGTTAAATTTTCATGCCACGGTGCCGAACAACGGAAACACCAAACGAACGAACATTCCGAACATTGAACTTGTTTGGGAATTTTTTTACTGTTGGCTTTGAGAAATTTCTTTTGATCTTTTTCGGACGACAACGGAGATTGAATCGAATCGAGCGAGTAGAGATGACAACAGCGTGGGCAAGTTTTTGCTCGCGGATTTTGATTGGCATTTAAATACAATTTCAAATATCGATCATGTAATGCTTGATCATATCGAATAAAATTCACAATTGATTCTCTCGTCAAATATTTGCTACATTCATTGGATACACAAGGAACTTTGATTTTGCCATCGTTAATTGTCGCTGTTATATGTGCACGCCAACAATTATTACAACAAAGAAAATAACAACATGGCGATACTTGAAGAACAGCTTGTTCGAAACAGATTGGACACGGTGAACTGACGTAATTCGGTGGAATAGAAAACGATTTCGAATAGGAAGGACTTTCCTCGCTTAGAGTGTCATCATCATCAAATGAATCATTATCACTATCACTTTGAGTAACGGTCTTTTCAGCATTTGTCAATAAAACTTGCGACTTATCGGTATCGTTGACGAGACGACCTTCATCAGTACTAGTCGTCGTCGTTGTTGTTGTTGTTGTTGTTGTTGTCGGCATCTCGATGTTATTCGAGAGCATATTTGTATTGGATAGTGATTGACGTCGACGAATCGATTGTGCAATCGAACCTGTTTCAATACAATAGATTGTGAGTGAAGCTGATGATGAGCCTATTGACGATGAATTTGTTGTTATAATTGATGGTGTTGGTGTAATCGATAGGGCATTGAGTCGATTCGATAATAAACGATGTTCTACGGACGGAATATCAGTTGAGCTCGATAGACATTGCTCAGCCATCTAAAAACTAAAAGTACAATCTTCATTTAGAAAAAAAAAACAAATACGCAAAATCAATCGACTAAATGTATAAAAATATATGATAACACGATGATCGAATGGAATGTCACTAATAGATTCGATTGACGCAAATCATTAGTTCGATTCACTAACTGTCTTGTTTTTTTTTTGTACATACATTCTCAATGTATAATAACGATCAGCAGTGAACACGCACGCGCTTACTTCGAAAGGTTTCTATCATTCTCTCTCTCTCTCTGTGTCGACTTTTTTCATTCTTGTAGTAAGATTGCGTGTGCCTGTTCGCTCGCTTTTTTTCTTTCTTTCCTTCTTTCAGTTTGGATATAGATTGACGACATTCAACATAATTTGTTATTCGCATTCGACTTGCAAAAAAGAGAGAGAGAGAAAGAAAGAAAGAAAGGGAAAGAGGGAGAGAAAAAAACTCGTCATTCTTCTTTCTCCATTCTGTTTAATTACGTTTGCTTCTTTCTACTAGAAGAATAGAGAGAGAGAAAAAAAGTGTCCCGATATAGTCGCGTAGGTTGTCGTTTTGTCAGAATAGGGGAATATAAGTCAAAGAAAGAGTTATCTGCAAATGTGCCACATCATCGAAGGAGGGGAAAGGAAAAAACCGCCCGCGCATAATCGTCATCTTGACAAAACGTTCTAGTTGCATTCGATTTCACAACTCGAATGATAGTTTCTTATCGCGAATGATGTCGAGACGATAACATCAAAAGATAATTGAATAACTATTCTCTTATTGTAGTTTTTTTTGTTTTGTTTTCTTTTCTTTCGTCTTATTTAATTTAAACAAGGAAATCAAACACGAGAAATAGAAGAAAGATAGAAAACAGTTCAAAGCATTTGTTTGATCTACAAATTTCCACAGATTGAGCTATATACGTATCTTGACTACAGAGACAAATGTTTTTATAAATACGGACGAAACGAAAAACAAATTCATTCAGATTTCAAACTGGGAACATGCGGTTTTCTTAGAAATTGTCGTCGAAAAAAAGAAAGAAACAGAACTGAACAATATTATTATTATTGTTGTGCGAAACAAGATTACGATAGGAATTACAGAGTAACACGAAAAATACAAATACACGAAAAAAGAGTAATGTCGAAGAAAAGTGGGATGAGCTACTAGAAAAAATCAAGGTGAGAAAACGAAGTGATTTCAAGGTAGCGTTCTAATTAGTTTCTGAGTCGTTGAACGGGAATTAACAACGGTTTGTTGTGTATCGACATCGTCGTCATTGTCATCGAAACTTGAGATCGATCGTAATTGACTGCGTTGAAATCGATCGGCAACAATGGCAATCAATGCGGCACCTTTGCCACTGCCATCATCGGATAATGTCAATTTAAACTAGAAAAAGAGAGAAAAGAAAAGAACGAAAGTTCTCCTCTTCAAAATCTGTTAAGCAAATGATTTACTTTGATATTTTTACTGACTAATGTTTTCATACATTTTTCCATATTTCGTTTGAATCTTGGATGATAACGATAGAGTGAACCATCGACACCGACAGTCACATTTGGTTTATTAATACGATTAATAATTACAGCAAGACCTAATTTAAAAAACATTCCGTTTTATATTCATTGCAATGAACTGTTGTTTTCTTTACCTGCTCCAGCTAAACGTGCTGCACGTTTCGAAACATTCTTGCAAATATGTTGTACAATAGCACAATCATCGAATGTCGGATTACGAATGCCGATATCTTCCAAAACACGACGTGTATTTGCAAATGCAATGCCTTCATCAGTTTCGACTGTGCTAACAAATTTCGTATAGAAACCACCGCGTGTAAACAACGGTGTTCGATAGTCACCGTAACCATCCCGTTGACCAATAAATAATAAATCTTGTTGCATTAAATCTAAGATAATCAAACGAACGATTTCGCCCATATACATTCCACTGATCATTTTTTCGAAACTAAACATTCAATCGATTGATTAAACAAGTTCAAATGTCGATTTTATTCTTACATTTGTTTGCCAGGATTAACTGATGATAAATCAACTTCTTCATCGTATTTTGTTCGAACATGATTCAAACGATTGTTATTTCCGAATGCTCCCCATTCCATATTAATAATAACTTGTCTCGGTTCGTTATAATCTCCATCCCAAGTACCGACACGACCTAATTGTTCCATATAACAAGCATTTGTGCCGGTACCTAAGATCAAACCAATGGCTGTATTGGAATCTTTGTACGCACAAGCCATTAAGGTGCCGACTGTGTCGTTAACTAAAGCGACACATTGAACACCGAGGTTCTAAACAGTAAAGTATACATGAAAAATCTGTTGTTGTTTTTTTGTAAATACTTTTTCATCCATAGCTGTCTGTAACATTTTAACAACATCTTCATTAACCACACCTGAACATGTAAAGCCTTTTGTCCAAGTTGATAATCTTGCTGAAGCAAGACCTTCTTGCTTGCAAGGAAATGAGAAAGTGAAACCTAAATCAATGAATAATACAATCTCATTCTTGAATTCAAATTAGCGAAATCTACCTAATGGATATCGTGCACCAGGTTTTAATAAATTTTCTTTTCTCATAAAATCCAAAAGACAATCAGCAAGATGACGAAATAACTAAAATAAGACAAACATGTTTCCTATCGAGTCTTTTACATGAATTAACTCGACTTACATTCGTACCCTCACCAAGCATGATTGATTGTGGGATAACGAAGATTTTGGATGTTAAATCAACTCTCTGTTGAGGTAAAAGAGTAACCAATAGAACACGAAAATTAGTTCCACCTAAATCCAACGCAAGGACTTGGCCAGTTTCTGATCCATCTGCGATATTTCTAACATAGGTAGGGAACATTTTAACATCTGCATTTTTATGCGTAGCTGGAGATAAACCAGATTCCATTTCCTGTTCCAATAACTGCATAATTTGACGGAGTTTCTCATCATCAAGACGCAAGGACTCGAGAACTTTTTCGATCTACGAAAACAAGCAAATAAAGTGACATTGAGTTTTGAATTTTCACAATCAATAGTAAGTAGACATTTTTCACATGAGACAACCGCTATAGAGGTCGTGGTATTCTGTGCTTTTAGTGCAAATATAATCATTCTCTTCATCTCGTCTCGGCAAATAATTCAATTGTAAATCTTTTTTCTTTCGAATGTATTTATTGATCATTAGAAATTGTAATTTTTTTGCACTGTTATTCTTTTTCTTTTGAAGAGTTCTCGTGCACATCTGTCTTAAACAGAAATATGATCGCAGTCATTATTCGTAATTATCACTAGTCAATGATAAATATTTTCTTTCAACAATCGAGAAGCAGAAACGAGCAAAAAAATATATCTATACGCATGTGTGTTTGTTGTGTTTTCTCTTTTTGTATTTGATTCCCGACAGAAATCTACGATTGAGTACATAACCCTTTACTGTTAGCATCTAGAGATTTTTTATCAGAACGTGCGGCCTCTATCAAATACTTCTTTTCTTCCTTTCCATCTATCAGTTCTTTCAAAGTCAGTCGCTCTCTATCTTGCTCTCGTTATTCTAACGCTGTTTTTTTGTAGAAAACGGGGGTGTGTCATTACTTCGCAAAACTGGGCAAGGAGAAAAAAAAATTTTTCCTACGCAGTCGCGTCAGCCTTTCTATATACACCCATTCCCTCTCTCTCTCTATCTTTTGTGTATTTGTGATTAATAGTGACGTTTTATTGCATCATCTTGTTTCTCAAATTTGCTCTTGCGAACTCACAGAACGTACAGGACAGTTTAAAATAACATTTTACGTTTTCTATTTACTTGATCATTAGATTCTGGATGGCGATTGTGCAGGGCATACGGTTTGTTAGAGCCGGCTGCTTTATATCCGATATAAGCCGCTACTCCGACAACGGAGCAGGCAGCAAGGCCAAATAAACCAATGCGTAACGTTGATGTCAGTGAATCGTCGTTAATTATTGTTGCAAAAGTAGACATTATATGTTGGTTGCGGATATTTCATACACTTAAATAGGATTGTTTAGAACATTAACATTAATTAATTAATCTTAATAAGTTGATTAAATTTTGAGAATTAAAATTTTTTACTGGATAAACTAAAAGAACGTCAATCAATTTGTTTTGTGTACAGTACAGAGAATTTAGTCTTGATCAGAAAGAGTCTACTGCGAATTGTTGTCAGAAAGAAGAAGAAAAAAAGGAATTGTTTCGAAGGCAATATTTTCTTTTCTTTCTACTTGATAATACAGAATGAAAAAAATACAATATGTAAACGTACCTGGTCTGTCTTAACGATTTTTTTTGTTCTGTTCTTATTGAAAATCAAGCGTAAAGAATTGTGCTTGTACAAGCTACGATTTATAGTAAATGTGTTCGAAGTTGTATGTGTAAAGAATAGAAGTCGTCAATGCTTTTCTTTTCTCATACAGAACAAGCCGTATATTCTCTCATTCTCCTCTTTTTTTTGCCTCCTAGGAGAAAGAATATAGAATAAGACGATTTGCTTTTTTTCTCTTTCTTGCTTGGCTCTTTCCTTTGCCCGACTCTATGTTGCATTTTTACTACTGCTCGACAATTTTTCCTCTTCGTTCGTTCGTTCGTTCTCTTTTTCTCTCTAGTCGACATTATTGACTATAAATATGTGGAGGTTAAAAAAGGGGCAAGATGTTTTCCATCCAATCTTAGAAAATCAGCAAATAGGAAAAAAGTGCATATTGAAAATCGATCGAGTTCTTTTCTTTTGTTTCAAGTGTATTTATTGAATAAATCATGCAAAGTTAGAACTGAAAATGAAAATTAACGAGAGAATATGCCATTAACTAATGTTTCTTTCCGAGAATTCGAGTAGTTCCACATTCGGCTAACTCGATCGGTACACAATCATTATCTCGAGCGGAATATGCTAAATTATCATCGCATTCCATGATACTATGCCAGCCTAGAACAAAACTTTCTCAGTAGAAAAATTAATTTCAAACAATTGAATCTACCTGTTGCACAGTAGTGAAATTTTTGACAATATTTCGGATCGGCATAATAACCATTCGGACGACCAGCACAGCTGAAATTTGTTGACAATGCAAAACTATCTGCTGGAGTTGTCCAAGTTGTTGTTGTCGTCGTTGTTGTTGTTGTTGTAGTTGTAGGTGTTGTTGCAATTGTTATAACAGCACCTCGAGTAAATGGAAGATACCATTGTCGATTCGATGAACCTTAATCGAAAATTTGATTGAATCGAAAGCAAAATTTAAAATACCTGATGCTGGTTCGAATGATTTCGAACTTTGACAGCCAGCTAAATTCATGGGCATGCAAAGACGTAATAGATTTTCCCAGGCAAGACCAGGCGCGCAGACGGAACGATAATCACGACCATCGACACAAACATGATAAACACGGCAATCTTGACTGTCGCCATAATAACCATCGACTGACAAGCGAGGAAAAAAAGAGAAGAAAGCAGCACTTCTATTTTATAATTGAGTGCAAATTTTCAAACTTACCGATGCAACTAAATCGAGTTGAACGTTGAATTTTATTTCCATTTGTTAAATCTGATTGTTGAGGTGTTGTGCTTGATGTTGAAGGTGAATCAGTCGTTGATTCAGTATTTAGGTCAGGTTTAGCACCGTGACATTCAGCGTCTTCGTGTGACTTACAAGTTTTGGTTAAACGATCGAAAAATAAATTTCTCGGACAGATTCGTTGTTCTAAATGACCGTCAACACATTGAACGTATTGCGAGCAAACAGTTGGATCGGCAAAACGCATTTGACTCGAGAAATTCGTTGGGCAAGAATTTTGGCCTAGATATGTGAATCGAAAAATTAGAGTTCAGTTTTTCGTCTTTCAACTTACATTCGGTCACTTCATGCGGCCAAGAACAACTTTCCAGACCTGCAAAAAACGAACATACAAATTGACAAACTATGAAAAAAAAAGCAAAAAACTCTTACGAGGACTCCAAACAAGACCCGATGCACAGAGTAACGATTCACTCTGACTTTTCATTCCTAAATGAATTTTTTTTTAAATTCAAAATCGTCTTTTTTTTCTTCATTTACCATCACAATAATGAAATACCGAACAATCGTAGGGATCTGAAAAGTAGCCTGCAATACCCAGTCGACATTCGATTGGCGAATACGGTGGCGCAATTTGTCCTTCGCCTAGATCAAAGATATGAAAATCGATTGATATTTATCTCATTCTCACATTCGGCATCTTTCGGCCAAAGACACGAATTCGAACTCGACGAAAAATGTAATCCTGCATTACATCGATGAGTCGATTGTAGAATTCCCAGTACACACCAATGATATATCGAACACGAACTTGGATCGGCAAAGAAACCTGTTGCGCCAGGTCGACATGTATAATTACTTTTATTTGTCTGAGAATTTGTCGCTGTCAATACTGGTACAGTCACTGTTGTCGTTGTTGTTGTTTCTGCATGCAAAATAAAATCGAAAACACATGTCAATACACTCTCCTTTCAAATTACCTTCATCAAGACTCCATCTTTTTCTTCCACCAACACATGCGATACTACTTTGTGGAGTGCAGCCGATTTTTGTCTCATCCCAAAGCATTCCATTTTTACACCAACGAACTGAATGTGTGCCACCATAGCAAACATGAAACTTACGGCAATCATCTCGGTCAGCAAAGAAACCATCCTCTATATTTGAAAATAAACCGTTTTAGTTTCTGTTTGAAACAACAATCTTGTTCTCAATCTACCGTTGCAAAGCGAGCCAGTCTCGGTCATAAAAAACATTTCATTTGTTTTCTCTTCATTTGCATCTAATCATAAATGAAGAGATAAAAAAAAACATATATTCTCAAAATCTTCTCTTGAATTACGTTTTGCTATTTTCTTCGATCGTACTGTTGAATTCTGCATTGATTGCAACGTTGAATTGTTCAACGTTAACTTCCCATTGATTGCATACACGCAAAGAACTATTCATAATTCTATTTTGAAAATATTTTTTTTTCTTCTTCAAACTTACGAAATAAAAGACCAAATTTGCGTAACATTTTTGTTTTGTTCAGCTATGCTCGATGTGAAAAATTGATTGAATGAATTGTTCATTTGATTTTTCCTCTGATTATACAAGATGACAACAGAATCATAGGCACGTTTTATTTAACTAACAATTGTCGTTCTCTTAGATCAACGATTAAGCAATCGAAAATATTGAATGTTAAGTGTTTTGTATTTTTTTGTCTATTGACTCATGTTGGTAAACTTTATTCAACATTTAACACCGACAAAAAGTGTTCGACTCGTAATAAATGACACTAACTGATCGGATATTTATTTAATCAAGATCGAATTCGTATTATTATTGTTTTGTTGCTCTTCTATATTGAAGAATTAAAATGATAAAGACAAAAATCGCACACGAAAAAAGAAGAAAAGAATATACAACCAAAACAGAAAAAAAATATATATGTATAAACTGATTAATGAGTACGAGAAGAAGAGAAAATGAAATGAAATTTTGAGAAAGAAATCGAGAAAGAGTTTGTTTTGGTTTCAATCGATGCAAATATTGCACACAGAACTGTTCGCTCTCGGACGCTCGAAGATGTTCACGATAACGTCTCTCTTTTTCTTCTCTTGGCATTTTTTTTTCTTATTTTATACATAACAAACAAACAAACAAAACAAACGAATACACACACACATCGATTTTACAGCAAAGCTAAAACACACACACAGTGACGAAAAACAAAAAATTCATTTTTGACGCGAACCAGAGCCACGTGTACCTTCTTCTTCATCGTCGTCTTCACCCGCGAATGACTAAAACAGAAGAAATTCGAAACATTTTCGAAAAACGAAGAGTTTCTCTACTTGATTTGTTTCATCCAGATTCATATCTTCATCATCGCTCATAACACGAGTCTTTCGACGACCACTTACGTTAGATGTACGTGTTGATGTTTTCTAAAAAAAAACGATCAGTGAATTCGTTTGCAATCGAAAGCAAAAAGAGACGTACTTTTTTAACCGATGTTTCTCGTTTAACACGTTTTTTCAATGGTTCTAAATGAAGATTTACGAGAATATTCAATCGATTGAGTTTGTTTTTTTTCTTGAATTTACCATCATCATCTGATTCTTCCTCCGAAGCTGAACTGACTGGGATTTCTCCTTTTTCTAATCGTTCTCGTGCATTGGTAAATACAGATTGGAGAATAATCGAGTCTTCGTAAATCTAAATTCAAAACTTTTCGATAACAGAAAAATAACTTGTCAAAGAAATTTTACATTCGAATTTTCCATATTAAATTCCTGTGCATTTTTACATAAAAGCATAACATCAGCTTCTAAATCATCGAGACTTCGATATCGATGTTCGCTTAATTTTTTCTACAAGAAAAAAAGTGATATTTTTCAATCAATTTGATTTCAAACCTTGATTTTATTGAAATCAACAGGTTGTTTAATCGTTTCGTAGTATTCCGGTAGTTCTTTCTGTGTCGGTAAACGCATAAATGGTTTGCTTAGAACACGATTATCTTCGCTAGAAAAACAAACAATCGAAATATTTCCTTCCGACAACCAGAACTCGAACGTACTTGTCTCGATATTTAATCACAAAATCCAACAATGTACTCAATTGTTTGAATAATTTCGGTGGAATTGGCTCATCCGACATTTTCTTATTCGTTTCTTTTAACTTTCGTTTGCCAAGACGTCGACCTAATTTCGGCGTGACAACATCGGGATCGTTGTCATCCTGTTTATCCCCGTCATCCTGTTGTCCGTCGTCGTCATCGTCAAAATCCAAATTATTTGCTGTTCGTCGTTTACGTCGACGTTTTTTCTCCTGTTCGCTCGTGCCCAAAGTTCCATCTTCGATCGCTTTCAGCCATTCTTTGTCGGTCAACGAGTCCGAATAATCAACTTCTTTGCGTTGCCGAGCTCCACGGCCAACTAAATCCAAAGTTTCCTGATCGAGAATCGCGTTTTCGAGCTCTTTAGGATCTTTTGTCAACCAAGCGGGTAACTCCGAATGTTCGATTAGCCGTGGCTTTCGATTCGGCATTCGAGCTTCAGCATGTCGACGTTCTCGGTCCATTCGATTGAATAGATTGTATTCGTCTTCACTTCGAGCGATCATTTGATTGATAACTTCATCGTCGGGCAGTTCGTCTTCTTCCTCATCGCCCTCTTCAGTTTCTTGCAAAAGAATCTGTTGGAGGAATTGTCGACGTTCGTTGCCGGTTGATTTGTTATTGAACATGCCGGCTTGAATGACTTTTTCGTCGACATTGAGTTTGTATCGAGCTGCAGCGAGGATTTTCTCCTCGACACTATTCACGGTCATCAAACGGAGAACACGAACTTCGTTCACTTGACCAATACGATGTGCTCGATCTTGAGCTTGTAGATCTTGATGCGGATTCCAATCGGAATCGAAGATAATAACTGTATCGGCTTTTTGTAAATTCAAACCTAAACCTCCGGCTCGTGTTGACAATAAAAAGATAAAAATATCGGAATTTGCTTCACTAAATTTCGCTAAAAGATCGCCTCGTTCTTCGGACTTTGTTTGCCCATCAAGACGTAGATAAGTAAAATTCTTGTACGCAAAATAATCTTCCATAATCGTCATTAACGATGTCATTTGACAGAAAAGCAGAATACGATGATTGGTCGCTTTGAATTTCGGCAGAATTCGATCGAGTAACTCGAATTTACCCGACGTTCGAAACAATTCCGGTCCACTGCAAACCCCATTCGTATAATTAAAATGTTGGCCAATCTTTTCCTCCAATTCATTGAACATAAACGGATGATTACAAATCTTTCTCAGCTGCATAATCGTGTTCATCAGTGCTTTCGGATTGCTGCCTTTGCCGTTTTTATCTTCAGTTAAAAGTATTCCATTCGATTGCATGTGATTGTACATAACTCGTTGCAGAGCTGACATATCACATTTGATAACATATTCGATTTTATCGGGCAATTGAGATTCGACTTCTTTCTTCAATCGACGAAGAAGAAACGGCCGAAGAACTTTATGCAAACGACGAATGATCAAAAGTGTTTCTTCGGGATTTAGTTCGACTTTTTCACATGTTGTGGCAAATGGCGCATTGAACCATTGTTCAAATGTTGTACAAGACTTAAAAATCGATGGTAAAAGAAAATTCAACAGCGCCCAGAGTTCAGGCAGTTTGTTTTGCAATGGCGTGCCGGTTAAAAGCAACCGATGCGGTGCTATGTAATACGTATTCAAAATTTGAGTTAATTTACAATGGTGATTTTTCATTCGATGACCTTCGTCAATGATCATATAACGCCATTTGATTTTGGCTAATAACGCTTTATCTTTGATAATATACTCGTAGGTTGTTAAGAGAACATTGAATTTGCCATTTCGGAGTGTATAACCAAGATTTTTACGTGTTTGCGGGTTGCCTTTGAAGACAATGGTCGATACAGCCGGTGACCATTTCTCGAATTCATTGACCCAATTGGCTAATGTTGATAATGGTACGATGATTAAATAGGGGCCATTGACTTTTTTAACCTCCATGAGATAAGTAATAAGAGCAATCGTTTGAATTGTCTTGCCGAGACCCATTTCATCGGCGAGAATGCCGTTCAAATTGTTGTTATAAAGCGAAACCAACCATTCGAGACCTTGAATTTGATATGGTTTGAGCATACCGCCGATTAACAACGACGATTGTTTGGTCACACGTTCACGAATTCGATGTGCGACTGAATAATACGAATCAACCGATGATGTATGATATTCATCGTCTTCAGTCGCTTGTTTAGCTTTGGTTAGAACTTCTTTGACAGTTGTTTCGTCTTCAACAACGCCTTTTTCCTGTTCGTCAGGCGTTGGCTCATGAATAGCCATCGCTGCAGTTGTAGTTGTAGTTGTAGCTGGTTGTTCGACAACTCGAGTCGTTTCATCGTCTTCTTCGTCGCTCGCATCTCGAGGAATCGGCTGCCAACCAGGATTTTTCTCCAGCCAAGTTTCTAATTCGTTCATAAGCGGTGCGTCTGTCCCTTCTTTGATCTCGCCCGTCGAAAGATTCTTAACTTTCGCGTACAAATCGAATTTTTCCTCGACAATATGATTCGTATTTTTCTTCTCCATTTTCTTCTTTCGCAAATCGCTTTGATGTTCTTTTACTAGATTAACCAAACTCGTTATATACGCGTCCGTTTGAGATAACAGATACGCCAAACGTTTGTCTTTCTTCTCGTCGATCAATTTTCGGTAACCATCTTCGTCTTCGTTCATCAAACGACGCATACGTTCGCGTTCTCGTTTCTCCTGTTCCTTCTTTTGCTCGCGTTCGGTGTTTTGATGCCATGAAACGATCGATCGCGCTAGTTTATTCGTTTTTGCTTGACAAGCTCGATGATATTCTTTGAATTCTCGTGCGACATTGAGGATAGCATTGAGATAATCCTGGTGTTTTTGTCGGCGTTTTCGATCGATTTCGGCTTTTTGTTGTTTTTCGAGTTTTTCCGTTGCTCGAGCATCGCGAAGACCGAATTGTTTCGGTCGTTTGTATAAACGTGGATGGGTGCCGGTCTCGAGAATTGAATCCAAACGCATGCAGGTCACGATTTCACTGCGAACTTGCCGTTGGAAATTGAGTAATTTCAAAGCTTTGAGTTCGATGAGCATTCTTGTGCGAAGATTTTCTTGAATTTGACTTTGTAGGAGTTTTTCGAGGTAGTTTATTCGTTGGAGAACGTTGTTTTCAATGCGTTGATCGCGTTCTTGAAGTACTTCTTGAATATCCACGCCGACTGGTCTCGAGATCGAGGTTACGCGATGATTCGTCGATTTACTGGCGGAACTCGATGGATTTTCGGTTAACGAAGGTGTTGGCGTTGGAATTGGCATACCGTTGGTTTGAGCTGGTGGATAATAACGTGAAGCTGGATGACCGTTGACAGGCGGTTTAGCGTAACGTGGATCGACCATTGGTTGTTGTGGTTTGGCGACAGCAGGATTCGATGGTGGATATAAAGGTTGTTGGTAACGTTTGATCACCATTAAATGTTGTTCGGGAACGGGTTGATTACGAATGAGATATTTATATGCACTAATCTGATGATTGAATAGATTTTGTTGAGCATGATTCATAACCATTGGTGACGAGGCTGTTGGTATTTGACTATCGGACATGTACACTAAATTGAAATGTTGAAAAAAGAGTGAAATTAACGAGAAAAAAATTACTTGTTGATTGTTGTTGATGTTGTTGTTGTTGTGTTAACGGTAGTTGATTCAGCATGATGAAGTGTTGGTTAGTTTTTCGATTTCAATCATTTAATTCTACATGATAAAACGCAATCTAAAACACTGAAAAACTTGTAGAAAAATTGTCAAAATATATCAATTTCATCGTTGATTCAATAAAAAAATCGTCCTGTAAGGGCTACATTTCTCCGTTCTCAACCAACGAATGATAGTTTAGTTGATCATTCCTATTTTACAATAGTCATGACATTGACCAATAACAATCGCAATCAACTAGATGTCGTACGAGTACATTTGATTCAATAAGTAATCGCCTAGCAAAAGTTTTATTATTATTATTAAGTCACTTCGGATACGAACAAAAAAATATAAACTTTGAAATTCAAAAAAAAAATAGAATAATAACAAGAATAAATGAAGTAGAAAAAAAACGGTCAATTTACAACGGTAATTGATATGTGTAAACGCGATAATCTTTCGATGTTAAATGAAGAATATTTTGATTTGGTTGAATGGCAACATCGAGTATTTGCGAATGACATATTCGAGCTGTATAAGCACCTAAACGTTTCTTTTGTTCAAATTGATCATAAACAGTAATATTCAATCCTTGATGATTGTCAATAGTAATTAAT
>Ga0209960_1002045_pt1 | contig 22076 bp, 24 predicted proteins | sample ThiBiot_500_plan_2_FD_183947 | JGI IMG/M metagenome (GOLD analysis project Ga0209960, IMG submission 183947) | Wastewater bioreactor microbial communities from Cape Town, South Africa - Thiocy_expt_500_plan (SPAdes) | ecosystem: Engineered > Bioreactor > Thiocyanate-remediating >...
ATTTAGGTGTAATCACATTGCTTCCAGAAATATTGGAAGCCTTACGCTATGGCGTTACTGGTAGAGCAATTGAGCAGGGCTTGGTTTGCCTTAATCATTGGAATCCTCGAGATTGGGCTTCACGCCCCTACCGGCAGGTTGATGATAAGCCCTATGGCGGTGGCCCTGGAATGGTTATGATGTATGAGCCATTACAGGCGGCAATATCTCAGGCCAAGGCAGAGATGCCTGCACCATGCAAAACGGTTTATCTAAGTCCTCAGGGTAAAATCATGCGTCAAAATGATTTAATCGAGGTCGCTAAGCAGCAACGGCCATTATTGTTTATTGCTGGGCGCTATGAAGGCATAGATGAGCGCATCATTGATCATTATGTCGATGAAGAATGGTCACTTGGAGATTATGTTTTAAGTGGTGGCGAACTGGCTGCAACCGTATTTATTGATGCACTGAGCCGCTTACTTCCAGGTGCGTTGGGTCATGCTGGCTCAGCTGAGCAAGACTCTTTTATGAATGGTTTATTAGATTATCCGCATTATACGCGGCCAGCAAAAATAGAAGACTCGGAAGTGCCACCCGTTTTACTTGGTGGTAACCATAAAGATATTGAGCGTTGGCGACGCAAACAATCGCTTGGAAGAACCTGGTTGAAACGACCAGATTTATTAGAACAAATTAAATTAAACGAAATAGACCAGCAATTGCTTGCTGAGTTTAAGTACGAACAAGGTGTTTCCGAGAGCGGAAAGCCAATTTGAGGAGTAGTCCATGACTAATATTATTGACCAACTTAATGCTGAGCAAATGCAAGGCAAGCAAATCCCTGAGTTTAATCCAGGAGATACCGTTTTGGTACAGGTAAAAGTAATCGAGGGAAGTCGTGAGCGTTTGCAGGCTTTCGAAGGTATTGTCATTGCGAAAAGAAATCGTGGACTAAACTCTGCTTTCACAGTGCGTAAAATTTCCCATAATGTGGGCGTTGAGCGTGTATTCCAAACCTACAGCCCTATTGTAGACAGTATTACAGTGAAACGTCGTGGTGATGTTCGTCGCGCTAAATTATATTATTTACGTAATTTAGAAGGTCGTGCTGCGCGTATTAAAGAAAAGTTAGTTAAGAAAACATCTAAGTAATTAAATAGAGCACATCTATCTTTTATCTTAGATGTGCTCATTTATGTATACAATTCACGTGTTAGTCTTAATTAATCATTTTGACATTTATTAAGATCTTAAAGCAAGTGTTGCACTGGGCTCATCAAGTGTTTGAGCTTTTAATAATGTATTTCTGATTTTTATTTCTGATTGCATTCCTGATATACCAAAACGATTATCGATAATCATATAGGGTAAGCAACCTAACTCTTGTGATCGAACATAGTCACATAAAAATTTTACTTCTTTAACACCCTGAGCACTGTTATATAATGCTTTTAACTGTTCCTCTTCAAGACCGATGTCTTTACCTATACGAATTAAAATATCAGTATTTGCAATATCCAGACCATATTCGAAATAGGCAGAGAAAATACCTCGAGCTGCGTCATCTCCCAAGTCCTGTTCTTCAGCAAACCATACGAGACGATGAGCATCAAATGTATGCGGGAGGCTGTTGTATAACCAGGTTGAACTAAAGTGCAAACCTAAGTCTTTGGCGCATCGTGCACATTTTTTGTTAATATGAGGGGTGGCAAAGCTGGCAAATACAGTTCGGTTGTGGGTAAGTTCATGAGCTGCGTCCTGTGGGCTCTTAAGAGGACTAACCTGATAGGGCAGCCAGTGAATTCGTGCCGAAATCTGAGTTTTTTGCAAAACTCGCTCCAGACGCATTCGGGCAATATAAGCCCAGGGACAAACCAAGTCCGAGATAATTTTGATGTTCCGTTGAACCATCTCATTGCCTCTAGTTAATATTTAAAGCTCATGTTGAGAGGTTATAATCACAAGTTCAGATAGTCTGTGGTTGTCGCTCATTGAACTTTAGATATCACGTACACACCATGATAATGAAAGACGTGTTTAAACGAGCCCAGTTTTGCTAACAGACTCTAAAGAGATGATTAATCCTCTCTTTAAATATAGCATCTGAGGTGAAAACTGCTTGTTGAGCGCTTAATTTTTTGGATTAGGAGTTTTTTTATTTATCGTCGAATTATGATGTGGATTCGCAGCAGTAAAGAAAACCGTAAATTTAAAGAGTTTATTGGTTATGGAGTCGGTTAGTTGTTCAATGACAGATTTTGAATATATTTTTTCTATATATTCAAATTCCCAAGGTAAGGGTGCTTGGTTTCTAATTTTTTTAATATAATCAGCTAGTTCACTTAAAACGGCCCCGCTAAGTTCCGATTGTATTTTTAGATAACTGTAGAGGTTTTCGATAAGACAGACTCGGGAGAGATATAATTGCTGATTTCGATTAACCTCTGGATGGTCACGCAAAATAAGTAAATATTGCTTAATTATACAGAGTTTATTAATGATTGGAGCGAATTTTTGTTTAAGGTTAATGATCTCCTGGGTAGGAATCCGGACGAGGGTTTGATTAAAAAATTCTTCCTGTTGTGAGTGGCTATGGTTTTCTTCAGTAAGTGAAATAGATTTTGTATCTCCGAGATGAATTCTTTCCATGACAATAAAAAAAGCAGCTTTAATGCTTATATAAGCATAAAATTGTTCGGGTAAGATTTCTTCTGCTTGCATTAAATGGTCTAACAAAGCCAAATTATAAATATCGTGCTCATCGATACCACAGCTTATCAATTCCTCCGCCAATAAATCGATTAATCCTTCAGAACCCGGTAGATTATGCTTCATGGCAACAAAAGTGCACCACTCAAGAAATAAGAAGAAACGTTTTGCTCTAAATTGTTGCATGTATTTAAAGGTTGAATCCAGCATGATGAACCTAAGTACTCTAGATTAACGAATATTATCCTATACTAGATATAAATGTGAATGAGCAGCTACGTAAATACGAGGGATAAGTATATGAAAAAAATAAAAAAGAGGATTTTAATATTGCTCTTCATGCCCTGCATGTCCTTTGCCAATTGCGATTTAACCCAGTTTCGATGGGAATGTGATTTACCCATGCATATAAAGGCAACCCCCTCTGCCCGTTCACTTGTATATTGTAACCAGACCTATGGCTATATCACACGCCAGCAGTATGACACCCTAATGCGTTACACGCGAGCGAATGTCAATATGGTTCTTAACATAAATGGCGAGTATATAGATAGTCCTTGTGTTGGCGCGCAAAGATAGTACAATGCTGGCAAATTAAGTCAGTACCGTTATTTATGATTATTGACCTTGAAGGTTTGGGCGTAGAAGTTATCAAAAAAAATGTAAAACATTTAAATTTACGCATTTATCCGCCAGATGGCGCTATAAAAGTAAGTGTTCCGCTCCATTATACGGAGCGGATGATTTATAGTCTTTTACATGAAAAAAAAGATTGGCTACTTCATCACAGCAAACGTCTTAGGGTACAATCGTCATCCACACATACACCACTTACCGATGGCCAGCAGTTTAGACTTCTAGGTAAAAATTATCGCTTGCATTTTAAAAGACATGAAGGCCCAAACCATTGTTATATGGATGATGCGCAAATTACTGTTTATACATCGAATAATTATTCTGAAGCGCAACGACTGAAGCTCGTGCAAAACTGGTTAAAAAAGAAATTAGAAACGCTTATTCCCCCTTTACTGGAGCATTGGCAAAAAATTATCAATGTTCAGGTAACCTATTGGGGAATTCGTGCTATGAAAACCCGCTGGGGATCCTGTAATACTCGAAGTGCTCGTATCTGGTTTAATCTGTCGCTCGTGCATAAAGAGCCAATTTGTTTGGAATATGTTCTAGTGCATGAATTAGTTCATCTCTTAGAGCCCAGTCATAATAAACGGTTTTATCAGCTGATGACGCAATTTATGCCGAAGTGGCGTGAGTATGATGATCTGCTTGAAGGACGAAGCTCATGTTAAGTGGCGCAGAGCTTTTGGCTCAAGCTCTGAGTGAGCAGGGCTTCTTTATTATGGATAATTTTCTACCCAGTGACTATTGCAAAGAGTTGCGTGCTTATGCCCAGAAAATATACGCGCAGGGAGCGTTTCATTCATCGCGAATCGGGTTACAGCAAACCTTGCAAAATAAGCAGGAAATCCGGAGTGATCGGATTTTTTGGCTGGATAAGGAACAGACTACAAATGAGGCCGTCGACTATTTTTTAAAAAAAATCCACCATATACAAAATGATCTGAATAGGCTCTTATTCTTAAGTTTGCATGAATATGAGGTTCATTTTGCATACTATTCCCCTGGGTCGTACTATAAACGTCATATCGATCAATTTGCCCAGAAAAAAACACGTAAAATCTCATTAGTTTATTATCTTAATCCCTGCTGGCAGCCAGAGTTTGGTGGAACTCTTGATTTGTACATAAATTCATCAGCCATTACGGTTAACCCTATTGAAAATCGACTCATTTGCTTTAATAGTGAGCTTCCGCATGAGGTACAAGTAACCCATCAGGAGCGTTACAGTATTACGGGCTGGTTAAAGACTCGTAGTGCTGAGGTTTTAGAAATTTAGAATGAGCCCCGCTCTATCACCATTCTTTTTTAAGCAAATATCCTGACTTTTTAATGGGAATAAGCTAAATTTAAAGTTCTAAATAAAGGAGCTATTTATGACTGATAAATTTGATGGTATTACCAAGGGGATTAGTACACAACTAGCAAAAATGCGAAAAGAAATTCCTGAGGTGATGATGGGCTTTTCTTCTCTGGCACAAGCGGCAACTAAAGATGGTGTGTTGGATAAAAAAACCAAAGAATTAATCGCTATGGCCTTAGCTGTGGCAAATCATTGTCCGGGATGTATTGGTTTTCACTCACAAACATTGGTTAAGTTGCAAGCGACACGCGAGGAGTTACTCGAAACATTGAGCATGGCTATTTATATGGGGGGCGGTCCGTCCTTGATGTACGCTGCTGAAGCTCTAGAAGCATTTGAAGAGTTCAGTAAATAAGGAGTCCTGAATTATTTAATCATACCTCCGACAGCAGATTGGATTCCCGCGGCTGTACCGCGGGATTTGAGTGCTCGAGTATTATGTTGTTATAAGCAAAAGAAAATGCGCTAAGGCTAGCTTTTTCCATTCCATGCATTATTGATCAGCGCCATCTCCTGTTGAGCTGCCGTTGCAGCTTTGCAGGGAAATTGTTTCACAACGCCCATCCATGCAACTTGAGAAACGGTCAAACTGTCTTTCTCACTTTGCGGTGTACTCATCTCTTTATAGGTTTGCTGAATGATCTCATTAAGGTTCATCGCGCCGAGTTGAACTCCTGCTGGCATACAGAAAATCGGTGCTCCTTGACGCGCGGCAGTCTCGTTTGCCTGAACCAATGTCTCAGCAATACTTTCACTCGTGATAGCCAAGACATGCCGCGCTGAGCGAGCCCAAGCTTGTGCTTGTGGATCAGCTTTAATTTCCATTTGTGGAATTTGCAGAGCGATGCCCATATAGCTTTTTATGGTATCGGCATTGGTCGTACTTATGAATAAAAAGAGACTAAAAATAAAAAAGCGATTCATCTGCGTAATCCTTGATCCTAAAATTGATTAAATTGCATGAGGTTGAATCCAACCCAGCTTAAATGCTGCGAGTAAAAAAAGAAATAAACATAAAGAGAGGCCAACGCGAATCGTGAGCGCTTTAACCGTCCGCTTGGTATTTCCCGCGTCGCGAATGAGGAATACCAGCCCACTTGCCAAGGAACCGACAATGATAATCATGACAAAGATAATGAATAGTTTGGTGATCATTTGCTATACTCCAGCACCAGCAGTGGCGTTTATATGTTGTAGGTTCAAATATGCCTAGTGTACCTTTTTTTAATTACCGTTTCACCCCAAGTTGGCCTATGATTCTCACCACCGTGTTTGTGTGTTGGATTTTTATTTGGCTTGGTATATGGCAACTGCATCGAGCATCCGAAAAATCACGCATGTTGTTGCAAGAGCAAAGAGCACAAAAGCAAGCTCCAGTAACTTGGGACAACCCAAAGAAGCTGCGTCCGTATCAACGTGTGGCTGTGCAAGGTAGGTACTTACCCTCAATCTTTCTCTTGGATAACCAACACTATCGGCATCAGTTAGGTGTACAGGTATACGCACCGTTACTTTTAGCAAACGACTCCGTGTTAATGGTTGATAGAGGATGGATTCAAAACCAAAATCCACGGCAGACAAATTTAGACCTCAAAATACCTGCAGGCTTACTGCAAATTCGCGGTTCAATCTATTATCCAAGCAGTAAACAATGGATTCTTGGTGACGAAATTGAACAAATTGGAGATAAAAGGTTCATCGTTGAGCGTTTTAATCCTCAATTATTAAGCCAACTTTTGCAAAAAAGTGTCTATCCGTTTATTATCCGTCTCGACAGTTCTCAACCAGATGGATTTATACGAGACTGGAACGTAGTAACGATGCGCCCCGAACGACATAAAGGGTATGCTCTGCAATGGTTTGCCATGGCGACCGTTATTTTTATTCTATTTATCGCATTGAACCTTAAGAAAGAAAATGAAACAATCAAACAATAAATTATACATTCTTTTAGTGCTTGTAGTCGTCTTTTTAGCACCAGGAATAGGTGCATACATTCTCTATAAAAATCCGGATTGGCTGGGTGAAAAGCGAACGAATAGGGGAGAATTACTTAAGCCTCCAGTGCACGTTGAGCTATTCGGTCAAGAAAAAAAATGGCGCATCGTTTACTGGACTACGCAGCAATGTGAACAATCTTGCCTTAACGACCTTGAAAAGATTGCAAAAGTCCGGCTAGCACTTGGCAGGAAGCTTTATCAGGTGGAACAGTGGTTCGTTTTAGGGGATAATGCAGCCGATTTGAATCCTGTAGAACGATTAGCCATTGAAAAACTTGATTTTAAGATGATAACGAGTACTCAAGAAGGGGTGGATGTAACGAATAATAAAATATTCATAGCCGATCCCAATGATTATCTAATTTTGGCTTATAAAAATTTGGCCAATCCTGAAGATATTTATAAAGATTTGAAACTATTGATTAATGCAACAGAAAAAAATGGTTAATACAATGTCTAATAAAATCCTGCGCGTCGTTGCGTTTACCGCTTTAATTTTATCTTTTGTTGTTGTGATGGTAGGAGCATACACCCGCCTTACTGATGCTGGACTTGGTTGTCCGGATTGGCCGGGATGTTATGGGCATTACGCAGTCCCAAAATCACAAGACCAACTACAACAAGCACAGATGCAATACCCGCAATTACCGGTTGAATCAGAAAAAGCATGGACCGAAATGATTCATCGTTATTTAGCAGGTACCTTGGGCTTACTGGTTATTCTTCTCTCCCTAAGCTTATTGGTGAAGAGATTACGTGGGAACACTCAGTTATGGTGCTTGCCGATGGTTTTAATTACCTTGATATTTTTTCAAGCAGCATTAGGTATGTGGACTGTTACATTAAAGCTACTGCCTGTCGTAGTCATGGGACACTTACTTGGGGGCATGTTAATTGTTGCTTGTTTGAGTCGTGTCAACTTAGAGATAAATCATTTTTCAAAAACCGCCTCTGTAAGATGGCGTCCCTGGCTAATTTTGGGGCTTGCGATATTGTTTATTCAAATAGCTTTAGGAGGCTGGGTCAGCTCAAATTATGCTGGAATTTCATGTATTGGTTTTCCTCAATGTAACGGCCTGTGGGTTCCTAAACTACACTTTAGTCAAGGATTTAACCTATTCTCCGCACTAGGAACAAACTACCAGGGCGGTGTATTAGAACATGAGGTACGTGTAACAATTCAGTTTATTCACCGGGTGGGTGCTTTAATAACCGCGGTTTATTTATTCAGTCTCGGTATGGCAATTCTGACACGAGGTGTTGCAGGATTTAGAGTAATTGGACTTATTCTATCTATTCTTGTAGTTGTTCAATTTGTTTTAGGTATAATCAACGTTACTCATTTATTACCGCTCGCTATAGCCGTTGCACATAATGGCGTGGCTGCACTGCTTTTTGCAGTCTTGTTTAGCGCTTTATATTTTATTAAAAGGGAAAATAGTCATGCAGCTTGACTCCACGTTGACTACGATTGTGTCTTGGCGGGATTACCTCGAATTATGCAAACCTCGAGTCGTACTATTAATGTTATTAACTGTGCTGGTGGGTATGTATCTGGCAGCACCCGGCTGGATTGAGTTTTCATTGCTATTTCCCTCAGTGCTCGGTATTGGTTTTTGCGCAGGCAGCGCTGCAGCAGTAAATCATATCGTTGATCGGCATATCGATGCCATAATGGCACGGACACGCAAACGTCCTATTGCCCATGGTCGCGTAACGGCAAAACAAGCTGTGAGTTTTGCTTTATCGATGGGAATTTTGGGCTTAAGTGTCTTACTGCTCTATGTAAATGTTCTTACTGCAATACTCACTTTTGTAACCTTAATCGGTTATGCCGGTATTTACACCGGATACTTGAAGCGCGCAACACCGCAAAACATTGTGATTGGGGGGTTAGCGGGTGCAGCTCCGCCCCTTTTAGGATGGACTGCCGTCACGAATCAACTGGATCCACAAGCTTTGTTGCTTGTGCTGATTATCTTTACGTGGACACCACCGCATTTTTGGGCATTGGCGATTTATCGCTACAATGATTATGAGTCCGCAGAGATCCCAATGCTTCCGGTGACTCATGGCATCGCCTTTACTAAGCTAAATATTTATTTATACACCGTATTGCTTTTAGTAGTAAGTATTCTTCCTTTCGTAGTCGGTATGAGTGGCTGGTTTTATTTACTGGGCGCTCTCGCTTTAGGTGGACGTTTTTTGATGTGGGCACATAAGCTCTATCGGACAGATAAAGGAGTAGTGGCGATGCAAACTTTTCGCTTTTCCATTATTTACTTGATGCTACTGTTTGTTTTTTTATTAATTGATCATTATTTGTAAAATAAAGGGGGAGCGATGGATATTAAAGCAAAAGGAATAACGCTCACGGCAGTAATCCTATTGGCAGTGACGGCACTATTTTCTGGTATCTATGTGGGTCATTATGTTCATTCACCTAAAAAAATAGACATAAGTCGTTTTCATGGTACTTATCTTGAGCATCCACGAGCGATAAACCAGTTTTCGCTAATAGGTGCAGATGGCAAACCATATACCAATGCGAATTTACAGGGGCAATGGACATTGATGTTTTTTGGTTTCACGAATTGCGGGTATTTATGCCCAACAACTCTGGCAGAATTAGGCAAGATGTATCGTATATTAGAAAATCAGCATATCAAGCAATTGCCTCAAGTGGTTATGATTAGTATCGATCCCGAACGGGATAATCAGGATAAATTAGCGAACTATGTGACGTCCTTCCATTCTCATTTTTATGGTGCGCGGGGAGAGGAAGATGCAATAAAAAAAATGACGCATGAAATGGGTATTGCCTACGCTAAAATTCTTGAAAACAAGGGTGATTCAAATGCGAATAATTATGATATTCAACATAGTGGGGCAGTAATTTTGTTTAATCCGCAAGGCGAACTTAATGCTTTTTTTACAACACCACATCATGCTGATGTTCTAGCAAAAGATTACATACTTTTGGTTTCCTGATAAGCCCTGAGAAAATTATCTGAGATAAGCCGGCAGCGAGTTATTTGAATATAGTCTAGGCTTATTTTAGGTATTAAAAAGATGTCATTACCCTGCCTGGTGCGTCGGTTATCTAGAATAAAAATAAATGAGGAATACTGCATTCATGAAAATTGCAATATTGGCCACAAATCCCCACTTGTATTCACACCAACGTTTGAAAGCGGAGGCTGAGGCGGCGGGACATGAGGTGATGATGATTAATCCCTTGTATTGCTATATGAACGTATCTGCTTCTTCGCCTAAAGTTCACTATCGTGGTGGTGCGCCTCTACCGCATTTTGATGCTGTGATCCCGAGAATAGGGGCTTCAATGACCTACTATGGCACCGCCGTTTTACGTCATTTTGAAACTATGGGGATCTATGCGGTGAATGAATCAATTGCAATTTCCCGTTCGCGAGATAAATTCCGCGCCTTGCAAATTTTGGCACGCAAAGGGATTCCTATGCCGATGACAAGTTTTGCCCAATCCCCTGATGATACTGAAGATTTAGTGCATATGGTTGGAGGAGCACCACTAGTCATAAAATTATTAGAAGGCACTCAAGGTAAGGGTGTTATTTTGGCAGATAGCCATCAATCAGCAGTGAGTATTATTAACGCGTTTAAGGAAATGCGCGCCAACATTCTGGTACAAGAATTTATCGAAGAATCAAGAGGTACCGATATTCGTTGTTTTGTGGTCGGTGACAAAGTTGTTGGGGCAATAAAACGTCAAGCTAAAGAAGGTGAGTTTCGGGCAAATGTACATCAGGGAGGAAAGGCCGTCAAAATTAAAGTAACCCCACAAGAGCGTGCTATCGCTGTGAGTGCCACCAAAACTATGGGACTTAAAATAGCGGGTGTAGATTTAATTCGCTCCAACCATGGTCCTCTAATTTTAGAAGTGAACTCCTCTCCCGGGCTTGAGGGCGTTGAAAAAGCAACAGGCGTGAATATTGCAGGTAAAGTAATTGAATTTATAGAAAAAAATGCCAAACCCATTAATTTAAGTCATCGCTTTCATGGCTAGGATGCCTTGTTACTTAGAGTGCTTATTAACGCGGTTTGTTTACTAACTTGGGCGTGGAATCTTCGCCAGCGATTATTTCTTGAAAATTATCTTTATAGCGCTGGTTTGAATCAATGCAATTTTTTGTTGAATTATTCACCGCTGACTTCTGTGGTTCCAGTTCATGCAGTAGTTTATCGAGTTTTTTGGAAAATTTTTTCATCTGCGTTAATGTAATACTAACAGTCGGTGATTTACCCATGGATTTCTTTTGCTCTTTTATGTTTTCCATGTAGCCCTGGACAGTCTCTTTTAGTTTCGCGATAGCTTCGCGCGATGTTAATTTATTAACTTCTACTGTAGCAAGATGCGTTACATATTGATGTTTCATGACAAAATATTTAACTTTTTGTTCATTGGGCGCAATTTTTTGCGCTTCGTGTGACATACTCTCTAATGCCCTCTGTGCCGATTTGTTCAGCTTGGATTGCACAATGGCGATATCAATTTGTGCTGAGGTTGCAATTTTGGGGCTGGCATGCGATTTATTAAAGTCTGTAAGTGTTGGTCTGTCAGTAAGTGGGAGTTTTGACCAAGAGGCAAAATTGGCTCGGGAAATTAATGTGGCACCGGTATCACCTGGTTTTGCGGGAATCCAATCCTCATGCTGAGCTTCAAGATTGGGTTTTAATAAGACTAGATCATTGGTTATGACCATACTTAAGCGTGCCTTGGTGCGTGAACGAAACCATTTTTCGGCACTCAAAGAGCCCCATTGGCCAAATTTAAAACCGCTGGATTCATAAGCTTTAGACTCACTCTCTGTTGGATGATTCAGATCAATGGATTGGGCTGGGGGTCGTGCCTCATGATTGAAATTTTGTGTCTTCCATGCTCGACGTGTTCCCATATATGCGACAACTCGTTGAAAGTTTTCAGCCTGCTCCCCATCTACACGTGTAAAAATTTGTTTGGTATTGGGTAACGAGTCAATTCTTTTCATTAGTTGATGAACTGGATGAAGCGGATTTATCCATTGGGAAAACGTCTCGGGAATGACAATGCCTGCCTCCATCGTTGCAAAGGCTGCTTCTTGAAGGCGATATTTCATTTTCTCAAGGATGTAGCTTTGAGCGTGTAAATCTTTGATTCCGCTATAGCCTTGGTTTGTTGCTACTTGGATGAGCAATTTTCGCATCTGGGAGGTTTCGCGAATAATGCCACCATCCACCGCAATGACTGGATTGTTCGTTATTGTTGCCGCCATTTTAGGTAGAAACTCATCGGCTACTTTTATAGCGGATTGCGCAGCATAGGATTTGCCGCAACCAGAAGGCCCTGCAACAATAACCGCCGGTCGGGTTTGCCATTTTTCACCTTGGACAAAGGTGGTCGCATTCGCGACGACGGCTTGTCGATATTGGGTGCTGTGCATCTCTTCCTCAAGGGCTAGTTTATAAAGTTCGACACCGAAACGGCCAAGCAGCTTTTCCAGAGGCAGCGCTGCGGTTTCAGGATTAATCTGTCTGCTTTTTTCATCACCTGAGAATAAGGGTAATGAGTGCGTTAAGAGGTAATGGATAAACTGCTCACGAAAATAATTATAGTTTGTTGGCGTATTGAGATTTAACTGCGGGTTTAACCCTTGAGCGCTGCGGTACGCGTTTATTTTTTCAAGGTAGTGCTGTTGGTATTCGGTTACCCCTTTATTGAGCTCTTGCACCCCATCCTCACTTAAAACCACCTGAGCCTTGGTTCTATAGTGATCAAGCTGTTTTTTTAAATCGTCTGCTGTCGTTAAATTGTTAAATAAACTCATTGATAAAAAAATACCTCGCCTAGGCGTCAAAAATTAACTTTGCTTTCGTTAATTAGAGTATAGAACGAGGAAATAATAATGTGTTCAATGTGATTCCTCTTTGCCGACTAACCAGTCTGCGCTCACTTCAAATTCTTCAGCTAAGGCAGTTAAGATGCGCTCATCAGGATGGGTCGCACCACTTAATAAAGCTTCTGCTTTGAATTTGGGAATTTTAATTAATTTTGCAAGAACTTCTATTCGCTCAGGGCTGGTTTCCGGAACACCTATATTATCTAACTCTTTGTTCAGTCGTTCGGAAAAGCGTTTATTCAACATGTGATGCTCCTCAGTCGGAATAGATGAATTAATCTCTTATATGTTGATATAGCATAAATAATCGGTTTTGCAATTAAAAATCCCTTTGGATGCTGGGTTGATTAGAGTGACCTTTCAATTTAATATAGCTCCTCATTACAGGAAGGTATTGTGTAGGATGACCTATGATTGAAGAAGTTGCAGCAAAAAATCCATGTGATTTAATCATATTTGGAGCCTTAGGGGATCTCACCTGCAGAAAATTACTTCCCGCACTGTATCAACTAGAGCGAGCCAGTCTTTTACATGCAGATACACAAATTGTTGCTTGTGCACGTGATGATATGTCGCTTGCGACCTATTTGGAGACCGTGCGCTCAAAATTGGCTTTATTCTCTAAAGAGGAGATAGATGAAGCATGTTGGTTACGCCTTGCGAATCGTATGCATTATTGTTGCCTTGACCTAAGCCAGATTGAGCACTACAAAGCGTTAAAGCAATGGGTCGGTTTACCGCAAAGGACTGCAATATCCTATTTCGCGATTCCCCCCTCACTTTATGCTCAAGTCTGTCAAGGTCTTGACCATGTAGGGTTAACCCGTCAGCCATCGCGTGTTGTTCTGGAGAAGCCAATTGGCCACGATTTACCTTCATCCATCACCATAAATGATGAGGTTGCTCGCTTTTTCGCAGAGGATCAGATCTATCGCATTGATCATTATCTGGGTAAAGAGACTGTTTTAAACTTACTCATCTTACGTTTTGCCAATGCAATTTTTTCATCAACTTGGGATCAGCAAGGAATAGATAAAGTAGAGATTACTGTTGCCGAAGAGGTTGGAGTAGAAGGACGCTGGTCTTATTACGATAAATCAGGTCAGGTCCGTGACATGCTACAAAATCATTTGTTACAAATTCTGGCGCTGGTGGCGATGGAGCCTCCTCTAAGCTTGGATGCTGAGTGTATTCGTGCTGAAAAACTTAAGGTTTTGAAGTCTTTGAGGGCTGTAGATGGCACCAACGTCCAGGAGCATACGATTCGCGCGCAATATACTAGTAATACGATTCAAGGTAAAAAGGTCGTAGGTTATTTAGAGGAAGAGGGTGCCCACAAAAACTCTAAAACTGAAACATTTGTTGCCATTAAAGCCTTCATTGATAACTGGCGTTGGGCAGGGGTTCCTTTCTATCTGCTCACGGGAAAGCGGTTAGCGCGAAAGCAAAGTGAAGTCGTCATCTATTTCAAACCGCAACCTTACAATATATTTAAACAATCAAAACAAGAGCTTGTACCGAATCGCTTGATTATTCGCCTCCAGCCTGATGAGGGCGTCGAAGTACGGATGATGAATAAAATTCCAGGATTAAGTGACAGCATGCAATTACGCGATTGTAAATTGGACCTGAATTTTAGTACCCAACGGATTCCAGATGCCTACGAGCGACTACTGCTTGAGGTCATGTTGGGTAATCAATACCTCTTTGTGAGTCGTTCTGAAGTAGAGCAAGCATGGTGCTGGATTGATAACATAAAAAAGGCCTGGGAACGACAGGATATCCCCCTGTATACCTATCCTGCAGGCACATGGGGGCCTTTAGATATTATCCGCTTATACAATGGTAAAGCGAATGTATGGGGAGAGCAAAATGCAGTTACATGAATTCGCTGACCAAAGCCAATTAAATCATGCATTAAGTCAACGATTGCAGCAGTTGATAGCAGAGGCAATTGCTAAGAGAGGTCAATGTTATCTAGGAATTTCTGGAGGTAAGACCCCGATTCCATTATTCAATTCTTTAGCATCGCTCAATTTACCCTGGTCCAAAGTTACCTTCGTTTTAGTTGATGAACGTTGCCTACCTCCAACCCATCAGGATAGCAATGAGCATATGGTTCGTAAGAATCTGCTTACTGCTCAGGCAGCTGCAGCGTCCTTAATTAACCCATATCAAGAAGTAGAGGATAAAACAGCGACCATTCGTGACTTAATTGCCCATCTACCCCAATTTGATGCCGTTCTGCTCGGTATGGGCGAAGATGGTCATACCGCTTCGCTATTTCCCGATGCCCCAGAGTTGCCAGACGCACTGGAAGACAATGCTCCAGCAACATTAAAGATTACACCACGCTTGGCACCCTATGTCAGAATCAGTTTGTCTAAAGCACGTTTGCTGAACAGTAGGGAGATTTTTTTACATATTACCGGCGAAAAAAAATTAGCTGTAATAAATGAGGCTCGTACTAAGTCAAGTTCGCAATATTTACCAATAAGTGCCTTCTTAAATACCCCAAATGTAGATTTACAAACTTATTATGCACCTTGAGGAATAACTATGCATGCTGTTGTTGCAGAAGTAACTGAAGCGATCAAAAAACGCAGTCAAAAGCGACGCGAACTGTATTTGGAGCGCCTTGAAGAGGCTCGGGTCAAAGGGCCACAGCGTCAGGTATTAAGTTGTGGTAATCTTGCCCATGGATTTGCTGCGTGTTCGTTAAAGGATAAATTAAATCTGACCGGGGAAAAAAAAGCCAATATAGCGATTGTATCGGCATATAATGAAATGCTCTCAGCGCATCAGCCTTACGTAAGCTATCCTGACGTAATCAAAAAAGCAATCAGTGATGCTGGCGGTGTTGCGCAGTTTGCCGGCGGTGTTCCAGCGATGTGTGATGGTATCACTCAAGGTCAACCCGGTATGGATTTAAGCCTCTTAAGTCGTGATGTGATTGCAATGGCTAGCGCGGTTGCTTTGTCACATAATATGTTTGATGGTGGGTTGCTCTTAGGTATTTGCGACAAGATTGTTCCAGGCTTATTCATGGCCGCTCTATCCTTTGGTCATTTGCCTTTTATATTTGTACCTGCAGGGCCGATGCCCTCGGGAATTTCCAATCAAGAAAAAGCACGTACCCGTCAACTTTACGCTGAAGGTAAAGTAGATAAGAAAGCACTATTAGAGGCAGAAGCAGCTTCTTATCATGCACCGGGCACCTGTACTTTTTTTGGAACAGCCAATTCGAATCAATTAGTCGTTGAAACTATGGGGTTACAGTTAGCCGGTTCATCCTTTATAAACCCAGGTACAGCATTACGCACAGCATTGACGCAAGCAGCAGCGCAAAAAGTATTAGAATGGACGGATTTAGGGGAACATTATCTACCCATTGGCATTCTTCTTGATGTGAATAATTTTGTAAACGGCTTAGTTGCCTTGTTGGCCTCTGGTGGTTCTACCAACCATACCATGCATTTAATAGCGATGGCCGCGATGGCAGGATATACGATTAACTGGAATGATTTCGCACAACTTTCGGCAGTTACACCCCTAATCGCTCGTATTTATCCTAACGGGTATGCTGATGTGAACCAATTCCAACGTGCAGGCGGAACTGCCTATTTTATTCGGACTTTAATGGACGCAGGCTTACTTCACCGCGAAGTAAATACGGTTATGGGCTATGGACTAGAGCACTATACGCGGCAACCGGTGTTGCAGAATGAAGCTTTAGTCTGGGTTGATGGTCCGAAGCAATCCTTAGATGATACGGTGCTCACGGCGGTTGCTGCACCCTTTAAACCTCACGGGGGCTTGCAAGTGTTAAGTGGAAATTTAGGTCGCGCAGTCATTAAAACCTCTGGCTTGGCTCCAGGTAAAGAAAAAATTAAAGCACCGGCGATTGTTTGTAATTCTCAAGAGGAATTTGATCATGCCTTTGAGCAAGGACTTTTAAATCGCGACTGTATTGTCGTAATGCGCTTTCAGGGACCAAAAGCCTGCGGTATGCCTGAACTCCATCAGTTAACTCCAAAATTAGGTGTTCTTATGGATAAAGGGTTTAAAGTTGCTTTGGTTACCGATGGTCGCATGTCAGGCGCTTCAGGTAAAGTGCCAGCAGCCATTCATGTGACACCCGAAACCTTGGATAATCCCATACTCGCACGCATTGAAACCGGTGATTTAATTTTCATGGATGCAGAGCAAGGTAAACTTAGTCTCCTTGTGGATCCGGACGAATTAATGCAGCGTGCGGCAGCCGCAATCGATATTTCAACGCAACATTATGGCATGGGAAGGGAGTTATTTGCGAGTTTGCGCTCACAATTTACCGGTGCTGAACAGGGGGCTGTAAGTCTCTTTCAAGGAAATGAATCCTGCTATGACAAATAAATCAGCACCTGATTATGTAATTGTTGCGGATATAGGCGGTACTTTTGCCCGATTTGGACGTGCTCAATTAGATACCTTGGCTCTTGATAAAATTGCAATTTTTTCTTGTGCTGACTATCAACATTTCGAAGATGCATTAGTGGGCTATCAGTCACAGCAGCAATTAGAGCATATTTCGAATGTTGCCATCGCGATAGCCTGTCCTGTTTTAGACGATGTAATTTCCATGACAAATGCCCATTGGCGTTTTTCAACTGCGCAGGTTAAAAATAAGCTAAACCTAGATGAATTTCACGTACTGAATGATTTCAATGCCATTGCCATGAGCCTCCCTATTTTAAGTGAGCAAGAAAAAATTCAAGTGGGACCTGGTTATGCGCAGGAGCATAAAACGCAAGTTGTTCTTGGCGCAGGAACAGGACTTGGGGTTGCGGCTTCTTTCTTCCAAAATGATCGCTTAATTACAATTTCGGGAGAGGGTGGCCATGCGAGTTGGGGCGCTAAAAATGAACAAGAATGGTTTGTGTTATCTTATTTGAAAAAAAAACATCTACATGTTTCCTATGAACGTTTATTATCAGGTCAAGGCCTGGAAAACTTATATCAGGCACTTGCGGCTTATCATCAACAAGAAGCTGCACCGGTGACAGCTGCTCAGATAATAGCCGCCGCCCTAACTAAAAAATCAGAAATCGCCATAATAACTGTCGCGCAATTTTTTAATATTTTGGGTGCTTATGCAGGTGATTTAGCCTTGATTTTTTCTGCATTTGGGGGCGTTTATATAGCAGGGGGGATTGTACCTAGATTATTGCCTTTGGTAGAGGAAAGTGATTTTCGAAAACATTTTGAAGACAAGGGGCGATTTTATGAATTCAACGTACGAATTCCGACTTATATTGTGACTGCAGAGCAACCGGGCATATTAGGAGCTGCTGTCTATCTTCAGCAGCAGTTAAAAGGTCATATTTCTCGTTAAATCGAGCGCTTAAAGGAGTATTATGGTTTCCAAGTGGAATATTGCACCCGAAAAGATATTTACCATATCCCCCATAATTCCGGTTATTCAAATTCACGGGATTGATGAGGCTTTATCCCTGGCAGAGGCCTTATTTGCAGGTGGGGTAAATATTATGGAAATAACCTTACGTACACCAGCTGCATTAGAGGCTATTGATGCGCTTACTCGCACATACCCTCAAGCTTTGATCGGTGCTGGAACAGTGATTAATCCCCAGCAACTTGAGCAGGTGGTTCAAGCGGGTGCCCGATTTGCCTTCAGCCCAGGAAAAACCCAAGTATTATTGGAGGCAGGTGTACAGCAGCAAATCCCATTAATACCGGGGATTACGAGTGTTTCGGACCTTATGGAGGGGCTGGCATTAGGTTATTCTTGTTTTAAATTTTTCCCGGCAGTCGCTGCAGGAGGAAAAAGTATGTTGAATGCTTTTTATGGCCCCTTTCCGCAGGCACGCTTTTGTGCTACTGGGGGGATTAATGAGCAAAACTTTACTGAATTCTTAGCCTTACCTAATGTTTCCTGCGTGGGGGGTTCCTGGATTGTTCCAGAAAAAGCAATTAAGGAAAAAAACTGGTCTTTAATTACGGAGTTATGTAAAAAAGCGACAACTGCGTGTGGATTAGAACCCAGTAAAAATACTGCCTAATTCACGAAATAGGAATAATAAAAAAGAATACAGGGAGTATTAAATGACGTGGATGGTCGCTTTTTTTGGTTCGATTGCAGGTTTTCTTTTTGGATATGATGAGGGTGTGATTGCCGGTTCGCTTGATTTAGTTAAAAATCATTTCGACCTTAATACGCACCATATAGCAGTTATGGCCTCCGCCCTACCTTTTGGTGCACTATTTGGTTCTATGCTGATTGGTGCCATCATGGCCAGCAAACTGATGAAGCACTGGGGGCGACGCCCCTTGCTTTCTTTCGCTGGGTTTTTATTTTTACTTGGCGCTTTAGGTGCAGGTTTTGCTCAATCCGTGGGTATCTTAATTGGGTCACGCCTAATCTTGGGACTAGCTATTGGTGTCGCTTCAGTAATGGCACCACTCTTTCTCGCAGAGACAGCCCGCCAGGAGGCAAGGGGAGCCATCGTGGCTATTTATCAACTCGCAATGACTGTAGGAATCGTGTGCTCTTACGCCGTTAATTATTTGCTTTTGGAGAGCAATGCTTGGAGATGGATGTTTGCTTCAAGCGCAATACCTGCATTTCTTTTATGCTTTGGTATTTTAATATTACCCGAATCACCAAGATGGTTGTGTAGTGTCGGAAGAAAGCAAGATGCATTGCAGTCGCTAAAGAAATTAAGAGGTATTCCTAATGTACAACAAGAGCTTCAAAATATTGAGTTAACGCTGATTCAGGAGCCTAAGCGGGGCAATTGGCGATTATTATTTAGAAAGCCCCTATTTTCAGTATTATTCCTGGGAACTTTTCTATTTTGTTTGCAACAATTATGCGGCATTAATGTCATCATCTACTTCGCTCCAGAACTATTTAAAAATTTAGGCTTAAGTAGTGCCACGGGTCAAATACTGGCGACTCTTGGAATTGGAATGCTCAATTTAATAGTTACCGTCTTCGCTATTATATACGTAGATAAAATTGGTCGCAGGAACTTACTTATTTTTGGTTTTGTGGGCACTTTTCTTAGTTTGATGTCTTTATGCATATTTTATCGTTACCAGGTGAGTTGGTTGCCTGCTTTATCAATATTGTGTTTGATGGTATATATCTTATCCTTTGCAATAAGTATCGGGCCAATACCTCATATTGCCATGGCAGAAATTTTCCCCTTACATGTACGCGGTGCGGGGATGGGGTTTTCGGCGATGAGCAATTGGTCTTTTAATACAGTGGTTATTTTTAGTTTTCCATTACTGGAACAAAGCTTTGGTATTGAATCGACCTTGGCTCTATATGCAATTATTTGTTTAATAGGTTTAATTTTTACGTATGGTTATATGCCAGAAACGAAAGGTTTAAGTTTAGAGCAAATAGAGTGTTATATCTTATCAGGTAAGCCGCTTAGATACTTAGGGCGTGAACATAGAATAAAAATAAAAAAACTCGAAAACGCCCAGATCGATTTATCCGCGAGCTAGTATTCATCTAAGCTTTTTAAAATAGCCCCAGAGTGGGGCTATTTTTCAAGACGGCCATCGCCAATAGATTTAACTAAAAAAAGTTAATATTTAGAGTGAGCCAGTATTTTTTCGGCTTTTTCACGTATCGATAAGGCATGAAGTACTGATACATAACTCCAGGTTAAAGAGTAGGCACCTTGCTGTGCGCCTGTATGTAAATTAATCTGCTCAGCCATGGACATAGAAGGCGCGTATTTTTTTACGAGCTCTAAATATTTATCTCCTTCCTCTATATATTCTTTAACTTTCACGAACTGATGTGTTGGTGTAGTAAGGGCTAGAGAGTAATAATATTCAGCCATTGTAGCCGTAAGGATAAACCAAGGATTACCTTCTCCATGTGTGCTGTAGCCGTCATAAGTATCCCCTGGGTATCGTCCGAAAAGAATGGCACCTGAGGCTTGATTGTTAATAGGGAAAGTTTGGGTAAACTGCTCATGCAGAGCACTTACCGTATTATGAACAAAGAGGCTTCCGGGAGCAAAGACACCTGACTGAGGATTGCGCAATACACCGAGAATAATGGCAGAATCTAATTCCATAGGTTTCTGTGGACCGCTATGTAAGGGAAGTGTTGCGAGGATCGTGTGGGTTGTTGGATTCAAGTGTTGGTGCAAACGTAAAGAAATCAGACTAGCTTGATATTCGTAATAAGCTGCGGCAGCATTGTCATGCATCCGACGCGCGAGCGCTGCACCATCGACCAAAGCTTTTTGCTGCACCATGCTTGTAAAAAAATGATGACCATAGCTCTCTTCCCACAAATCAAAGTTTGGGTCAGACCAATGGTGCGCGATATATTCTAGATCCGTCTTAATCGCGCCCATGGTCGTATGGTCGAGCGAGTTGTTATATAAATGCTCTTGCACATAAGTTTCATTTCCTTCGTTAATCATTGTTTGGGCGAAACGAATTAATGCGGAAGCTCTTATTGCAGGTCCATCATTCTGAGGTCTACCCCAAGGACCGTTATAAGCTTGTCCATTAACATAGAATTTCGGTTCTCCTAAAATATGATGACCCGGTACGGGTAACTGATGTTGAATTGCTTCGGTCCAGGTTACGTAGTGGTAAAGATAATCTTTATACTTCTGCTGGTGGCTTTGTTCATACCAGGTGGTAATTAGGTCCATAGCAATGGCTGAGTCGCGGACCCAATCATAATAATAGTCTGGGTCTTGTTTCGAGGGGGAAGCAACGATCGCGCCATTGGCAAGAAAATTAGCAAAAAAATTTTGTCGTAGTTGCGCTACTTCATCATTGCTAAAAACTGCCGCGAGGGTACAGGTGGTGTATAAAAAAAGCAAAAAAAACATCCTGAACACATGAATCTCCTTTTAATTATGGTTGAGTAAAGTACAACGTTCCAATGTTATCGTAAAAAAAATTGCGCGAGTAGCTCTGTTTGGTATGAAAAATGCATGGGCCCCGTGAATCGCTTTACGAAAAAGTAAGCAGAGCCCTAGTTTTAGATTTACTTTATTGGAGTACGATTTGCTTAAGTGCCTTAACCCAAATAGCTTCCGCGTTGAGGCACGGTACAACAGTTAAGGTCTCACCGCCAAGATTATGCCATTGCTCCTGTGCGCGTAATTTGATTTCTTCGAGCGTTTCCAAGCAGTCAGCAGTGAACGAAGGGCAAGCAATAATCAGGTTCTTAACGCCTTGCTTGCTTAATGAAGTGAGTTTTTCTTCGGTGTAAGGTTTTATCCATGGTGTTTTACCTAATCTGGACTGAAATGCAGTTTGATAATGAGCCGAAGATAGATTTAACTTTTGAGCAAGTAAATGACTGGTTTGATGGCATTGTGCTTTATAGCAACCAGGATTTTTTAATAAGGGGGCTGGGCATTCTTCCTGGCAGACGTTAAGGCAGCCACCTTTGTTAATTTGTCGCTCAGGTAGACC
>Ga0209960_1002049_pt1 | contig 22036 bp, 24 predicted proteins | sample ThiBiot_500_plan_2_FD_183947 | JGI IMG/M metagenome (GOLD analysis project Ga0209960, IMG submission 183947) | Wastewater bioreactor microbial communities from Cape Town, South Africa - Thiocy_expt_500_plan (SPAdes) | ecosystem: Engineered > Bioreactor > Thiocyanate-remediating >...
AAAAAAAAAAAAAAAAAAAAAAAAAAAAAATAAATAAATAAATAAATAAATAAATAAATAAATAAATAAATAAATAAATAAATAAAAGAGAAACTTGGAACAGCAGAATGTCGATGTGATTTGGAATGTGGAAATTTAAGCATCGATAAATGTAAATTATGTTATTCAATGGGGGGAATGGTTCTTGGATCCAATTTAGGTGGATGTTATTGTCCTTTTGATAATTCATTTTTAAGTTTGTCTTCATCTTCATCAATTTGTCAAAATCCACTTCCAAAATGTTCAACATGTTTTACTTGTCATTCAGATTGTTTAAATTGTTTTGGTTCAAATCAAAATCAATGTACTTCTTGTATTTCTGATTTTGATTTTGTTTCTTCAATCAACTCTGATGGTTTCTTTCCTTCTTTTTATTTTTTTTTTTTTCTGTTCATTTACTTCGGTGGTGGTGAACAAATAACAAATAATAAAATAAATAATAGGAAGTGTAAAAACAGGAGAATGTAAAAATAAATGTGATGAAGGAAAAGCAAGAAATTCAAATGGAAATTGTGAACCACCAAATTGTTCATCATTAAATGACTGTTCTAATCATGGAAATTGTTTATTCACAACATCAAGATTAATTTCATTTCCAACATCCTATTGTAATTGTGATGAAGGATATGAAGGAAATGATTGTTCTCAATTACCAAAATGTGGATGCATTAATGGATATTGTTTTGTTAATTCATTTAATAATCTTGAATGTAAATGTGATTCTGGTTGGAATGGAACTGATTGTAATAACCCAATTTTTGATTTTTCACCAAAAACAGATTCAATTCTTGGTGGATTTCCAATTGAAATTATGATTCCTTCTGGAATTACAATTTCTCAACAAGATTTAAAATGTTTATTTGGAGAAATTGAAGTTTCATCAATTTTTAATTCAGAGAATGGAAAATATTATTGCAAATCATCACCATATCATACTTCAGATATTTATTTGGATTTCAAAATTTCAATTGTTGGTATTCAAAATGGAAATTTTTTTACAATTGGATCATTTTTTTATTCAAAATCAAATCAACTTATTCCAAATAGTGTGGAAACATTAAATGATTATATTTTTACAATTGGACAACCAAAATCAATTTCATGGGATTCAAGTCAATTTGGATTAGGAGATACAATTACAATTAAATTATATAAATGGAATTGGAATTATTTAAATGTTGGTGATTTCAGCACTCAACCACAATTAATTGTTGTTAATGAGAATGTTACTTATGGATTAAATAATGGAAATATGAATGTAACATTGAATGTGGATAATTTTATTTGGAGTTCATCACTTCATATATTATCAATTGATTCAACTTATAAATCAATTAATAAATTCATATTACCAATTCAAGAAGGATTTGATTATGATTCAAGTTGTCAAAATTTTGTGTCAACAGATAAAATATTAGTTCAACCAGCAATTAGCTGTCCAAGTTTACCACCAACTGTGAATCCACAATTTAGTACAGATCCAAATTGTAATAGAAATACACCATTTAGTTGTTTTTTACATACTTTAACTCAAGAATGTGCATTTTTTGTTCCAGTTGCTCAATTAAATGTTGAAATCAAATGTTGTTATTTGAATATTGGATTGAATCAGTTTTTGATAAGTAAATATGTTGAGAATTCAGGATTAAGAAATGATAGAAGTTTCCCATCCATCAAGAATTTTATTGGAGATATTTTACCAAGAGTTATTTGTTGTGTTAAATCAAGTAATCCAAGATCATATTGTGATTTATTTCAAAAAACAAGAAAAGTCAATAATAATAATAGTAACTTCAAGAAATCAACTTTACCCTCTTTAACTTCTTCATCAAAAGTAGGAATATGTTATGGAGATCCACATTTTTTGACATTTGATGAACAAGTTTGGAGATTTAATGGAAAAGGAGAATTCATTCTTTTGGAACAAATTAATAATCTTGATCAAAATATTCTTGAATCAAATGGATTAACAATTCAAGGAAGATTTTCACAATTATCAACAAAATTAGTGACAATATTATCAGCAATTTCAATTAAAGATGGAAATTCAAGAATTTCAATTTATTTAAATCAATTTGGAAATATGAATGTATTTTTAGGAGATTCACAAAATCCACAAATGATATCAATTGGAAATTCATTTATTTCACAAGATGGAATATTAATATCAAGAATTGAAGATGTTAAATATCAAATTCTTTTACCAACTTCTGGAGTTTCATTAATAATTATATCAAGATTTTCAATGTTAAATTTAATTGTGATACTTCCAAATTCATTGAAATCCAAAACAAGAGGATTATTAGGAAATTGGAATGGAAATAAAAATGATGATTTTATTTTAAGAAATGGAAATACCATTCCAATTACATCCAATTTTGAAACACTTCATTCATCATTTGGATTGGAATATATGATTAATGAAAATGAATCATTATTTATTTATTCAAATGGAACTAATTTCAATTCATTTAATGATAATTTATTTATTCCAAATTTTGATATTTCATTTTCAAGTATTGAATTTGAAAATCAAGCAAGATCAGGATGTATTGGATCCAATATTGATTTGGATGCATGTTTATTTGATGTTTCACAAACTCAAAATATTTTGGCATCTCAAGTTTCATTAGAAATTGGATCAATTTATGATAATTTGAAATCAGATTTAAATTCACCACCTCAATTTGTTGATTTAGAGGACAATTATATTGTTAAATTATCAGAAGATGTTAGTATTAAATTTTCAATAATTGATGAAGATGGAGATTATGTGATTGTTAATTCAAATACAAGTTTATTAGGAACATTAAATTCAGACCAACCAATAATGTCATTTGATTTTAGTATTTCAGAACAAATGTATTTATCAAATGAGATCCCAAATTTAGAATTGATTGCAACAGATTCAAATGGTTTTTCATCTTCAAAATTAATTTCCTTCACTCTTGGTCATTTTGGGTTTGATTTTTTCTTTCTCTTTATTTTCCTTTTCTTTCTCATTGATAAACAAATCAAATAATAGATGTGAATCAATTGAAGGATTAAAAAATGAAGCAATTCTTGAATTAAAATCTTATTGTGTTTCAGAATGTAATGGACAATGCAAAGAAATAATTGAAAAGTATCAAGAAATGGAATGTTTTGAAGAATTGAAAGATTCAATTGGAGAATTGTTGATCAATTCTCAAAAATCATGTTGTGAATCAAATCAAATGACATGTGAATCAACATCATCAAATCTTAGTGGAGGTGCTATTGCTGGAATTGTTATTGGATCTGTTGTAGGAGCTGGAATTATTATTGGAGTGATCGTTGTAATTTTATGGAAAAACAAACCAAAAAAGAGTCAACACAAAAAACTTGAAAATGATTCTCAAGTTCAATTACAAAGTATTTAGAAATGATTGAATAAATTCTTTTTAACTTTCAGTAAAAGGTTTGAGTGACAAAGAACAAGAAAAATCATCACTTGATTTATTTCCAATAATACAAAACTTTGAAAGTTGTTTTTTTTAAAAAAAAATTTTATGAAATTAAAGTGTTGTTAAAGGTTCTCTGTGAGGCAATCCTTTTGTGAGATCGAGATTTTCCTTTTCAATTGCCTTGAATTTTTCATATTTCTATTATGGGTTTGGTGGTTAGTTATTCATTTAAAAAAATTAAAATCAAAATTAAAATCAAAATATTTTTGAAAAGAACACCTTTTTCAAATTTGAAACTTCTTCCTTTAAGAGATTATTTTCTTTTTTAATTTGAACATGATATTGAAGTTTCTGTTTTGTATTTGCATGTTGAATCAGTTTTTGATTTTCTTTACGAAGTTCTTCTAATTCAACACCAATTTTTTTCTTCTCCTCTTCAGCTCTAACAATTTGTTCTTGAAGTTCTTTATATTTTGTTTCGAATTCTCTTGCTTCATTATTCACATTTTCTTCAAGTTCACTCAATCTATGATTTTTAGTTCATTAGTTTGTCAATTTTATTTTTCGAAAAAAAAAAAAAGAAAAGAAAAGAAAAATCAAACGTGTTCAATCTTGCAAGGAGATCCTCATTATCCATTTGAGCATTTTCAAGATTAAATTCTGACTAAAAAATTTATTAAATTATTTATTGGTATTACTTTATTGTAAAAAATAAAATTAAATAAATGAAAATTTACTTGACGAAGACGATTCGATAAATTATCTCTCTCTTTTTTTAATTCTGAAACTGTTGATTCATTTTCTTGTAGTTTCTTTTTCATTCCTTGTAATTGAGTTTGAAGTTGTTCAAGTTTTTCAGTTTGATTTTCAAAGAAAGAAGAAGCTTCTTGGAATTTGTGGTTTTGATCTTTGAGGAGTTGGACATCATTTTTCAAGGATGAAATTTGATCATTTTTTTCTTTTCTTGATGCTTCTAATCCTTCAGTAATTTGAGATAATTGAACTAATTGTTCTCGTAATCTATTATCATGTCAGAAAAAAGATTATGAGTAAAATGAAATGAAATGAAATGAAATGAAAGATAAGAAAAAGAAAAGAAAAGAAAAATTACTTTTTATTTTCTAATTGCTCTTTTTCTATTTGTTTTTCAAGATGTTCGATCTTCTTCAATAATAGTCCATTATTTTCTGGATTATAGACAATTAGGATTAATATTTAACAAAGAAAAGAAATTAATTAATTACCGGTTAACTCTTGAGATCCTAAATCAAGTTTTTCAAAATTTGATACTTTATTCTCAAGTTGTTTTAAATAGGCTTTTGATTTTTCATCTTGAAGTTTCAAAGCCTCCAAATTTTTCTTTTGTAAAAAGTTTAAAATTTAGTATTGAATTGGGAGAGATGGGATCAGTAAAGAATAAAACCTGTATTTCAAAATTATTTTGTACACGTTGTTCGAGTTCTTTATGTAGTTGAGTAACTTCATCTGATGCTGATTGAAGAGCTTGTTTTAAATTGTTTTGAGCTAAAGTCAATTCTTCTAAAAGAACGTCTTTTTTTGACAGAGAGTCCAAAAGTGAATTCTTTTCTTTTTGATGATCATCTTTCAAATTTTCCTATTATTTATTAAAATTCATTGAATGAGATGGAATTTTTTTTTTCTTTCATTAGAAAAAAAAAAAATACCAAAATACTCTCATTTCTTTTTTGAATATCCTCAAATTGTTGACAAATATCATCATATTTTTCTTTGAGATCTAATTTTTCTTCTTTCATTTCCTTCAGCCTTGAATTTAGTTCCAAAATTTTATTCTTTTTAAGAAAAAAAAAAATGTTAAGCTTTCAAATTTCAAAGTTTAAAATGATAATAATAATCACCTTTTCATAAGATAAGGAGACTTCCATTTGTTGAAATTCTTTTTGATGTTGAATTATTTCAGAATCAAGGGATTTAATTTTTTCGTTCTAAAAAAAATAAAATTATTATTTATTTTATCATTATTATTGTTGTTATTGATTCAAATTTTTTTTTGAAAAAAAGTACCCTTTCTTCTAATAATCTCTGATGTCTTTGATTTTCATCTCTTAATAAAGAATTTTCTTCAACTAAATTACATCGTCCATTTTGATTTTCTGATATTAAATTTTTTAGATTTTCTTCAAGTTCTTGAATTCGTTGAACATTTTGCTTTTATTTGAAATTAATTTTTTTTGATTTCTTGAAAAGAGAAAGAAAGAAAGAAAGGAAAGGGAAAATACTTGGGCCATATTCTCAAGTTGAAGATTCATATTTTTGAGGGAGAGAATTGATTTTTCATCTTCAACAGAGCGAGAGGTATGATATTGAAGTTCATCTTGTAAAGAAATATTTTCATCCTTCAATTTATGATTTTCTTTCAATAAAGAATCGATTTCTTCTTCTTTTTTGTTGAATTGTTGTTCAAAATGGTAGATCTATTCATGATTAATAATATTAATATTTTTGAGACAAAGTTTTTCAGAATAATAATAAAAGTGAAAAGATTACCTCATTTTCAAGTTCTTCTTTTTCTTTTTGGAACATAAGTTGAACTTTTTGTTGTTCTTCTAATTGCTCTTTTATGTGTTGAATTTCGGAGTCTTTCAATTCATTTTGATTTGTAAATTCTTTATTTTGATGAAAAAAAAGAGTTTTAACTCAATTGAAAAAATAATTAAATAATAAAATAAAATAATAAAATCAAAAAGTAGACCTTTAATGAGTTCATTGAGATGATTTTTTTCTTGAACAAGTGAATCAATTCGATCAGTAAATGCAGATAATTGAGCTTGTTTAGTTGCTCTATTCTCTGATGCAAACTAGAATTTAAAAGTTAATTATTAAATTTTAATGAAAATTTTAAATAATAAAAAGCTAAAGTATACATCTGACATTCTTCGTGCCTTGTGTTCAAGTTTAGCTACTTTTTGTTTCATTTTTACATTTTCTTCTTCTTTCCATTCAAGATCTTGATTCAATTTAATAATTTCACTTCTTAATTCTGAAATTTCACTATCCAATGCATCAGCACAAGATGTTGCTTTTTCATGATTTCCTTTCAGTTCCTAATTAATATTCATTAGCAAATTTACTTTTTGAGGTGTTTTTTTTTTTTCAAAAAAAATAAGAAAAAAGAGAAACCTCAATAATTCCATTTAATCTTTGAATTTCTAATTCTTTGTTGATTTTAATACCTTCAATTGATTTCTTGAATTATTTATTGATTGGGTTAGTTATGATATCAAATGATATTTTTGTTGAAAAAAAAAAAAGAAAACCTCTAATTCTGTAATCAATTTTTTTGATGATTCAATTTCACTCTCAAATTCTAATTCTCTTTCTTTCGTATTTTCAATTGTCATCAAAAGCTCTTCTTCTTTCTATAATTTTTTTTTTTCGATTTCAAAACTTGAATTCAAAATAAATAAAATAAAATAATCAACCTTATTTAAAATATCATTTTTAATACATTCTGCTTCATATTTTTCTTTCATTTGTTCAAAATTTTCCTTTGAAATTGAGGGGGGAAAAAGAAAAAGATTAGATCTTCACAATTATTTTTCTAAAAAAAAAAAAAAAAAAAAAAAAAAAAAACCTTTAATAATTGAATTTTTGTGCTATTAGCTTCATTGTCGATTCCTTTTCCTTCACTCAATTGTTTTATAAGAGATTGATTTTTTTGATGATATTCCACTAGTTGTTCCGTTAAATCTTTTGCATTATCTTCAAGTGAGAGTAATCTCGAATGTAGAGCACCTGTAGAACTTTCATAAACAATTTTTTCTAATTCTTGTTTTTGACCTTTTTTTTTAAATGATTTGATTAAAATTAATTAGCTCAATGATTATGATTATGAAACAAAATAAAATGAAAAATAAATCAAAAATTGAAAAAAAAATAAATAAATAAATAAATAAATACTTTTCATAACAATATTTTCATAAGCAAACTTAGCAACTTCAGGATGATTTTCAATAGTTTTTCTTAATTCTTTGATTTCTTCTTTCAAAGATTGCTATTTTAATTAATTTAGTGAATTTTAGTGAATAAAAAAATTAATTGGATTAATTTTGTTTAAAATGGATTACATTTTCGATACTAACAAATTCTTTTAAAAATTCTGGAGTTAATTTTTTCTGTAAATTGACGATTGTATTATCTCTAAGTTTCAAAATCATCTTTTCTGACTATTTACAAAGAAATTATGATTATTATTAACACAAAATCAAAAAAAAAGTACTTGAAGTTGTTTTAGCCTTTTTTCTAACACCTCTTGTAACATTTGATGTTGTTCTACAAGTTTCAATTTTTCATTTTCCATTCTTTTATACTTTTCCAAAACTCCATACAACAAAGTTTCATCAACTATAGGTAATTGATTAAAATATTAATTCGTTGATTCAAATTAATTTTGAAAGGAAAGAAAGAAAAAGAAGAAAAACTGACTATTGGTGGTTACTGAATTAACTTTTTGGTAATGAATGATTTCTGCTTTTAATCGATTAATTTCTTCTCTTAGAGCTGTTACATCTCCTTGATTATCTTCATTGATTACAACTTTATTTTGAATCATTTTCACTCTTTGTGCAAATCTAAGGGTTGATAATGTCTCAGAATGTGAGAGTGAAGATGGCGAGATATTTGCAATAAGGACGGTTTTTGCATTTCCTCCAAGAGAATCCTTTTGGAAGAAGAAGAAAACCAAAAAAACAATTTTATTTTTTATTTTGAAAGTCAATAAAGCGAATTTACCTTTAATAAGAAAGTTAATTTTGAATCTCTGTAATGAATAAAATTTCTTGGTTTTCCATTAGAGATATCGGCCAAGGAATGAATCACATTTGTTAAAGAAAAAAGTGATTTGTTGATATTAGAAGCTTCTTTGAGTCTTTGTCCAGTTGCATTTGTATCTTTTTGTCTTTCAGATCCAGCTAAATCTACCAAATTAAACTTTGATTGTTTTACTGTTATTAATTCCCCATTTTTCGTCTATTAAAAAAAAAAAAAAAAAAGAAAAATCAAAAAAAATAATAATTTAATATTTGTTTTTCTCCCTTTTTTTTTTTTGGTGGTAAATTACCTTTGATTGAACAATGATTGTAAAAATTGAATGGCTTCTACTACTTTCAGCATTCATTGATGTACTTCCTACACGACGATTTTGAGTTCCTTTTTCTAAAACCTGTTTTTTTTTTTTTTATTGATTAAAATATTTCAATATTATTCATATAAGAAAGAGATCAAGAAATAAAGAAATGAAAATCTTTCTTACTTGTAAAGCATCAAAAGGACTTGATATAAGCTCTTCTGTTGCTCCTTCAACATAAACTCCTTTTTTAATATCCTCACGAAGAACTTTATTTTTTATTTAATTAATAAGTTGATAATTCAATGATTTTGAAGAAAGAAAAAAAAAATACAGCAAAGAGTTGGTACAGTTTCCAATAGATCATACATATTTTCATTATAAATTTCAATAAATGTACATTTACAAAGATATTGAATTCCATTCTAAATAATTTAGATTTTGAAAAAAAAGGTTGAAATTGAAATCTAAATTATGCAGGAAAGAAAAAAAATGAAAAACAGACCTTTCTTTGTTCTCTACTCATCATAGCAAATAAATACTCAATAGTTCTTGGGATAATTCCTCGAATTTCTGATGTAAATGTTTGATCAGGACCAAGCATTGTAAAAGTTTTACCAGATCCAGTTTGACCACTATCATTTTAATTATATTTTACATTTGATTCAAAAGAAAGATTTTTTTTTTTCAAAAAAAGAAAGAAAGAAATACTAAGCGAAGATTGTTCCGTTATATCCTCTTAAACAATTCTCTGCAATATTTTTTCCAACAGTTCGAAATACTTCTTCTTGTGTAGTGAATTCGTCAACAACGTGATCAAATGTAAATGTTTCAACTTTCTCTCCATTATTACAAACAAGAGAATTAGAAGCTGAGAATAATTTTACACATGTTGAAGCTACTGCATCTTTTTCTCTCTGATCCTCTGGACGAACTCTTACAAGCACTTTAATTGCTTCCGTGCACTCTCTATATTTTTTCCAATTTTTAATTTTAATTATAATTTTGTTCAAAGAAAGAAATGAATTTTGAAACTTACTTATCAATTTCAGTCATAGTTGAAGAAATCCTCTGAAGTTTAACTCAACGTTAACAAAGACAAGGTAGGTTTAGACTTCTGTTTGTTACAAAGTCCCTTTTCTGTTAAAAGTCAAAATGGAAAAAAAATGAAAAAAAGAAAAAGAAAAAAACCCAAAACTTCAGAAATTAAAATATAAAATAAAAATAAAAATAAAATTAAGAAATTGAAAATTAAAGAAATGAGTTGAATAAAAAGTAAGTTAAAGTAATTCAATGAAAAGAGTTGGAAAAAAAAAAAAAAAAAAAAAAAAAAAAAAAAAAAAAAAAAAAAGATTTGAATTTTTGAATTTTTTTAAAAAAAAATAACCGTCTTTCGCCATTTTTTTTCCTTTCTTTTTCGCGTAATCAAATATCCGCACGAATATCAGAGCAACTTTGACTCGTTAGTTCTCTTTTCTCTTTTCTCTTTTCTTTTCATTCCCTTGTCAAAAAATCAAAAAATCACAATCATCACAAACAATATCTAATCCTCGACATTCCAACCAAAGAAAGGAAAATCAAAGAAGAACAAAGAGAAAAAATAAAAATAAAAATCCTTCAACTTGACCTTCAAACCAAAAAGAATAAATGAATAAAATGGAATGAAATGGAATGAAATTTTTTCAAAAAATGACAATAATATAATTATTTTCTTTATTATGAAGAGGAAGAACAGTAACATCAATACTCCTACAACTACAACTACAACAATCTCTGTAATCTTTCAATTTCAAAAAAAGTTTGGAAAAAGCGAAAATAAACATTACTAAAAATGGTAAAAACATGGCTTTTTATCAAAAAAAAATTTTTTTTTCAAACTTTTTTTTTTGACTTTTCCTCTCTATCTCTTCACTCTCTCACTCCAATTTCCTCATCATTTTACTATAAAATCTTCATTTTTCATTCTAAATTTCTCTATTTCTCATTCAACCATCTTTATTTTCCAAAAAAAATTCGGTCAAAAACCATGAAAAAACCATTGAAAACCGAATTTTTTTAAAAAGAAAGAGCAACTCAAAAAAAGTTACAAATAATTAACAATTAAATTCAAAAAGTGAAATAGGATGTTAATTAATGAATGAATGAGACTCTTATAAGCTTTTTGATATCAAAGTATAATAAGAATATTAGAAATTTGAAGAAAGAGTTCAAAAATTCATTTTTTTTTAAAAAAATTTTTTTTATTTTTGAATAGTTGATCTTTGTTAAGAATTAAGAATTAAGGATATTGATTGATTGAATTAAAGCCTTTAAAAGTGTTCTTTTTGAGTTAATTCTGAATTAAAATGATATAGAATTGATATTTACTTGAATCTATTCATTTATTTTCAACAAAGTTATAATGAAAAATATTTAGATTCCTTTCTAAAAATAATCATAAAACCAAATAATTAATTTAATTAATTCTTTTTCTTCTTCCTTAATTATTTAGCTCATTATAACAGAGAAGATGTCTTCCATGTTATTACCTTTAAGTAATGAAAAGGAGAGTCCAAAGGTCACTCTTTGTGGAGCTACTATAGCTATTAAATATTTGAGTTTAATATGTCTCGTGGTTCAAAATAGTGCATTAGTACTGACAATGAGGCATTCTAGGACTGTAGAAGGACCTATGTTTGCTGTCTCAACTGCAGTTGTAGTCTCTGAACTTTTAAAGATGATAGCTTCATTCTTTATTTTATATATAGAGGAATCATATAATGGAACGAAATTAGTTAATAGAATTAAAAGAGAAGTATGGGAAGATAAAAGAGAAATGGCGAAAATTGCAATTCCTGCTATTCTTTATACAATTCAAAATAATCTTCAATATGTTGCAGCGACTCATCTTGATGCAGCCACATTTCAAGTTACTTATCAATTAAAAATTTTGACAACTGCCTTGTTTTCAGTCATTCTTCTTCAAAGATCATTAACCCCAATGAAGTGGGCATCTCTAGTTATTTTAACTCTTGGTGTTGCTTGTGTTCAACTTCCTCCTGATGCATTAGAAAAGGGACAACTCTTTGTTTTAGAAGGAAATGGAAATCAAAGTCCAGTTATTGGATTATTTGCTGTTTTGACTGCATGTTTATTATCAGGATTAGCAGGAGTTTATTTTGAAAAAATTTTAAAAGGTTCATCTGTTTCAGTTTGGGTTAGAAATGTTCAATTAGGTTTTTATGGAGTTTTCATTGGATTGATGGGTGTTTTTTTAAGTGATTGGGAAACTGTTAGTGAAAGAGGATTTTTTTATGGATATCAATTCATAACAGTTGTTGTAATCTTAAATCAAGCATTAGGAGGATTATTAGTTGCTGTTGTTGTTAAATATGCTGATAATATCTTGAAAGGATATGCAACTTCAATCTCAATTATAATATCAAGTGTTGCTTCTATATTCTTATTTGCTTTCCAAATTACTGGAATTTTTGTATTTGGTGCAGGATTAGTTATTGTAGCTGTTTTTATGTATGCTTAATAGAATTTTCTTCTTTCTTCTTCTTCTTTTCCTCTCTATAAATGTATTATGACATATATTAACTATCTTTAAAAAAAAATAAAAAAAAATAAAAATATGACTACTCCAAAAAACAAAAATTCACTTTTAATTTTCATTTTTCATTAATTTTTCAAAATTTCAATTACCTTTGACTCAACTTTGACTTCAACATCTCCTAAAAAACATGAGTCATGAATTACCTCCAAAAAAAAAAAGGATTTTTTTATTAACAATTATTTTTGAGGAAATCTAAATATTCATCTGAAAGGAGAACAACAATCGTAAAGAGAGAAGCAGCATCACTATCTTGAGATATTTAAATATGTTAAGAAAGTTGAAAGTTATTCATAAAATGAAAATGATTTGAAAGAGATTTTATATATAAAAAATAAATAGGTTACCTGCCAATCCAAGTTTCTTTCTCAATCTTAGTTTTGTTTCATTTGGATTCTTTTGAAATGATTCTAATACTTCAACAATCTTTTCACATTTATCCTTTCTTTCAATGGCAATATCCATTGCTGTCTTTCCATTCCAATCTTTTAGAGTGAAATTTATTTCTTTTCTACTTGATAATATATATTCTACAATTTCAATATGTCCTTTTTCACAAGCATTATAAAGAGGTGTCACACCAAAATTATCTAGTCGATTGATGTCAATTCTCTCATTACTTAATAATAGTTTTGCAATTTCAATATATCCTTCTTGACAAGCAAGAACTAAAGGTGATATTTCCTCCTCCTCAGTTCCTTTATTGAGATCAACTCTTTGTTCATTGATTAATAACTTCACAATTTCAATATATTCACAATCACAAGCAATTAACAATGGTGTTTGACCATATTTATCTCTCTTATTTACATCAACTCTTTGATCATTTAACAATAATTTCACAACATCAATAAGGTTTTGTTGACAAGCAGTCTTTAAAGGCGTTGTACTAAAATGATCATCTTCTTTATTTACATCAACTCTTTCATCATTTAATAATAATTTCACAATCTCAACAAATCCATGATCACAAGCTATCAAAAAAGGAGTTTCTCCGTATTCATCTGGTTTATTGATATCAACTCGTTCATCATTTAATAATAATTTCACAACTTCAATATGTCCTTTTTCACAAGAAATAAAAAGAGGAGTTCGGTTCTCATATGAACAATTTGTATTAATTTGCTGGTTTTGAAGTAATTGCTTAACTTCTTCAACTTTTCCATCTCGACAAGCAGAGTAAAGTTGTTCTTCCATTTCCATCTCGTTTTGATTAAAAATAAATCAATAAATTTTTTTCTTTCAGGACATTCATCAAAATCCAAAGGAAATAATTTAAAGTTTAATAAATAAATCAAATCAAATAAATTAATCAAATAAACCTAGAAATAAAGAAAAAAGAAGAAAAAAAATTTTTTTTATTGTTATTCAGTTTTAATTTTGAATTTAAACCAAGGAATTATAGCAGAAGTTGTTTGGAAATATTGTTTCAATTCTCTCTCTCTTTCCTTCTTTCTCATCATCCTCTCTTCAACCCAAACACTAACAATTAATAAACAACATGAATTAACTAATGGTCCAATAAACATCCAAGTTGATCCTAAATTCCAAGCAAAGAACCATAATCCCCACCAAAATAATTGTTCAAAAAAGTAATTTGGATGGCGACAATAATAAAATAATCCTGCATCAAAAATTGGAATTTTTGGTAGACCTTGAGATTCTCTTACTTCATTTGAAATCATGAAATTTCGAAGCTGAGTATCTGCAAAATAAGCTCCAATAATTCCAACAAGACAAACTAATGCTCCTAATATATCCCAATTATTTAAAGGTGCATCTACTGTAAAAATGGCATAGAATGGAAGAGTAATTCCAACTAAAAAAATTTGTTGAGAGAGATAACAAAAAAAGAATGACATCCACCACCATTGTTTTGGAAACATTCTTTGCATATCAGAAAATCTCCAATCTTCTCTTGCACCAAAGTTCCATTCTTCTCTTCTAAAATATGAATGAGTTAATCTAACTGACCAGAGGTAGAGAAGTCCCATTGTTAAATAAGCTCTAGATTCATCAAAGTATGAGTTAGGATGTCCAAAATAATAATGTGCAATCATTAAAGGAATGAATGTCCAGTAAGGATCAATGAGCTAAATTAACAAAAGAAAAGATGAATCAATCAAATTAAAATGAATTGAGATCTAAAAAACTATTAGATCTCAAAAAACAAATAATCAAAAAAGAAATAAAAGAAATCAGTTACCCATGTGCTTCTTTGAAGTAATCCCAAGAACCAAAAAAACACTGTAATCGTGACAAAAAAGACCACATTTAAAAAATAAAGTGGATGTGAGGTCAACAACGAACATAAAGGAGCTAAAGGATCACATCGTTGAGTATATATCCTCACAAATATAATCCATGGAAGAGGCGCAATTAGAACCAAGAAAAAATTCACTATGTTCGCTGTTCTGTTTTGTGAAACTGTCGGCGGTCTCGCCATGTTTTTTTATTTTTTTTTTCCTTTTTCTTATTTTTGTCTGAAAATTGTCAGGAATTGCCTGCGATTTATTTATCTATTCGATCATCTTTCATCTCATTCATCTCTTTCGATAATCAACCCATTATCTTCTTAAATGCACTTGATCTTATTAATGTAACAATAGAGAATTTAAGGATAGTTGGATTGTTGATGAAAAAGTAGGATATTAATCAAAAAAAATGAGGAAAAAACAATGAGATCTTAAAAATTTTTTTATAATTTTTTACAATTATCGATTTTGTTAAATAACATTTTTGATCAAACATTTAACTTATTTGAATGAATGAATGAAAGGATAGTAACTCAATAGATAGAAATTGATTAATTAGAAGGTTTATGTTTTGTTGAATATTGGGAGATGTTGAAAAGAAGGAAAGGAAGCCCTGAAAAAAAAATCAATTAAAAATTCCATTAATCAAACAAACATTAAGAGATTGTGATGCGAACAGAAAACTAATTAATGATTGAATAACTTGAATTGATTCAATGTAACTCTAAATTCTATATTTTTTTTTAGATAATTTTGGAAGAAGGTTCAACTTAAGAGAAGACAAGAGAAATACTGAAACTTTACAAGTAATTTTTATTGCTTTGATTTATACTTTCTAATTGATTTTCATTACAAAAACAATTTATAAATTGTTGAATGTTAATTGGAAATCTTACTTTTAATAAATTAAACAAAGCAATGGATGAAGCTGTCATACAACAAATCCCTGCTATCGTCAAGAAGCTTAGAACTACTTTTGAAACAGTAACTTTTGATTCAATTTTATTATTTATTATCAACTCAAGATTAAGATCTTTTTATTATTAATGAATCGAATAATTAATAAAATACGATAGAGAAAAACAGTATCACTTCAATGGAGAAAACATCAGCTTCAACAACTTTTGACTTTATGCAAATATCATAGAAAAGAGGTAAATAAAATTAATTTTAAATCTTTTTTTTTTTTTTCAAAAAAAAGACATCTTTGGATTAACCTCAAATAATAAATAAATAAATAAATAATTAGATTTGTGAAGCACTTTCAAAAGATTTAGGATGTCTTCCAGAAGTTGCAAATTTAAATGAAGTTGGAGCAACAATTCAGGAAATTGAAAGAGCATTGTCTTGTATTGATGAATGGGTTAAACCTGTTAAAAAATCTGTTCCAATTGTTGTCCAACCTTCACATGGTAATTTTTACTCTTACACCTACCTCCATCATGATAATAATAATAATAACTCATTTCATCTTTTATTTATTTATTTATTTATTTATTTATATATTTTTTTCTGTTTCTTTTAGGTTACATGGTCAAAGAACCATATGGAGTTGTTTGTATTATTAGTCCATGGAATTACCCTTTTAGACTTTTATTCTTTCCTGTATGATTTTATTTTTAATTGTTTACTTTCTTTTTGCTATATCTAAATGAATTTATTTATTTATTTTTTTCTGGAAATGAAGTTAATTGGAGCAATTGCAGCTGGAAATGCAGTTCTCCTTAAACCTTCTGAAGTTTCATCTCATACATCTGCAATCATGAAAAGACTCTTAGATCTGTAATCTTTATCACAAAATATGTCAAAAAAAAAAAAAACTTTTTTTTTAAAAAAAAAAATTATAATTTTAGTTATCTTGACAAAGAAGCCATTGCCACTCTTGAAGGTGGAGTTAGTGTTTCATCTGCTATCTTAGCCCAAAAATTTGATTATATCTTCTATACTGGTAAATTTGAAATATTGAAATAGAATTTTTTTGTTTCAAATTGAAATATGATTTCAAAAAAAAAAAAAATAAATAAATAAAGGAAACACTGAAGTTGGACGTATTGTTATGAAAGCAGCTGCAGAGAACCTCACACCAGGTAAAAAAATCATTTTGATAAAATAAATAAATAAAGTAAAATAAATAAATAAAATATAGTTACTTTGGAACTTGGTGGAAAGTCTCCAGTTTATGTTGATAAATCTTGTAATTTGGATGTGACGACAAATAGAATTTTAAGGTAAAGTAGAATATCTTAATCTAAACCTTTTTTGTAATATAAATAACTTGTGAATTTATTTATTTTGTAGTGGAAAATTCATGAATTGTGGACAAACATGTGTTGCTCCAGATTACATTCTCATTGATCATGAAATTAAAGGAAAATTTATTGATATGTTGAAAAAGAAAATTGTTGAATGGTTTGGAGAAAATCCCAAAAATTCATCAAGTTATTCAAGAATTATTAATGAAAGACATGCAAGACGTTTAGAGTCTTATTTGAATGAATCAAAAGAACGTAATTATTTTATTTTTATTTTATTTTCTTGATTGAAATGAACAAAATTTTTTTACAAAAAAAAAAATTGGATCAGACATTGTATTTGGAGGAAAAACTGATCCAACAAACAAATATATTGATCCAACACTTGTAGTTGATCCTAAAGTAGATTCTAAATTAATGAGAGAAGAAATTTTTGGACCAATTTTACCAATCCTTGGAGTTTCTTCTCCAAAAGAAGCAATTGATTTCATTAATCAAAGGTAAAAACTAATTTTTCTCAAACATGTTTCAAGTAATTCAATTAAAATAAAATAAAGAGCAAAACCCCTTGCATTATATGTCTTTGCTCAAGATGGTAAAGTTAGAGATTATGTTGTTGCAAATACTAGCTCTGGAGGTGTTTGTTTGAATGGCACAGTTTATCATATCATCTGTCCTGAAATTCCTTTTGGAGGAGGTTTATTTTATTTTATTTTATTTTATTTTATTTTTCTGTCATTTTATTGATTGATTTCAGAACAATTTGAAGTAAATAAATCAATAAAATATAATAGTTGGTGAATCTGGATTGGGAAGTTACAATGGTAAAACTACTTTTGATACTTTTAGTCATGAAAAAGCTGTCTTAGAAAGAGCTACTTGGGTTGATCCTAAACTTTTATATCCTCCTTATACAGAAAAGAAACGTGGAATCATGAATAGTATAAATCAATCTCAAATCAAATCTTCTTCTTTGGATAAAATAGAAAAAATAAAATAACTAACAAACTAATAAAATAAATAGGTGCTGCTGATGGCATGAGTTTCAAACTTTCACCAAAAGCTAAAGTTATTCTTGGAGCATTGGTTGTGGGTGCTATTGTTGCAAAATCAAAACTTTAATTCAATAAACAAATAAACAAAAACAAAACAAAAAAAAATTAATCAAATCAAAGTAGTTATATGAATGAAGAATTTTTTTAAAAAACTAAATAAATAACAATAGTTTGCAATACCCTTTTTCTTTTTTTCATTTCAAAAATAAAAAACTTCTTGAAAAAAGAAATTTAATAATGTTTTTTTTTTATTTAATATTATTTTTTTTAAACTTCAATTGGTGATTCATTAACACGCTCAGCGAAGTAAATGAAAGCATGATAAATTTCATTTCCATTGGGAATGATTTCACTTGGAGGAAGGACAAAACCATATCTTCCAGTATCTCTTAATTCAATAGTGAATCCAGCAGCTCTATATCCATCATTAGATTCAGTGGCTTCATCATCATAGAACCAATCAGAAGCTGTTCCAGTGGTAACGTAAAGATCAATTGATTTTTGAGAAGTATATGAAACACCTCCAGCATTAAGAATAGTTTGTCTCATTCCATCTCCAACAGATTTCAAGAAGGTTTCATCTGGTGAGTTAGCGCTAGTATATCCCCAAGGTCTAAGGATTAATTGAGAGTATGAGTGCATATCAATGGCTCCAATGATAGAACTTTGTTTTTTGAAGTAAGCAACAGTGTTTTGAGTTTCTGGGGCAGATGCTGGTGAAGCTCCCATATAGGTATCAGAACATGGGTTAGATGATGAACCTCCTTCACCCCAGTGAGAGTTGTAATTTCTGTTAACATCAGTACCAATACAAGCAGAACCAGAGTTGGTTTGACGATTTTTTCTCCAAAGACGATCACCATTCCAAGTGTGAGAGTATCCATCAGGGTTAGTGAAGGGAACAAAGACAAAGTTAGTGGTTTCAAAGAGACTAGTGACATTTTGAACACTTCCGTAGTTAGCTAACAAGTTATCAACAATGTATTGACAAACAGCTCCAGAAATCCATTCACGAGCATGAATTTGACATTGAACATAGATGGTTTTTTTGTTGCTTCCTCCTGGAGCAGTGAAGTGAATGGCTGGTTGATCTCTTCCTTCGAAGGATTTTCCAATAGATGGGACCCAAGTGGTGAGGGTTGGGTAAGTGGCAGCAAGGGATTGGTACCAAGCAACAATTTCATCATAAGTGTGGTATTCTTCATGCCATTCAGCTTTCTTTCCAGATGAAGCCCAGTCTTTTTCATATTGAGTAATATATTCTTCAACATCTTCAATAACAACTTGACAACCTTGGAGTCTTTCAGCAATAGCGTGAATACGTTGTTGGTCTTTCTTAATTCTGACATCGATTTCTCCTTTAACAGTGTGAGCCCAAATATCAAGTCCAAATTGGTGAACAGCATCATAAAGGTAGTCAACTTCCATACGTCTAACAGCTTTACATCTGTAAACCTTGTCTCCTTCATAGGAAACAGTACGGGTGTAAGCAAAAGCTACACAAGCGAATAATAATACACAAATAAAAACCTATAAAATTTTATTGGTTTTAATTATTGTTTAAATTATAAAACATGAATATAAAAAGAAAAAGAAGATCTCTGTTTATTTGATTGTTTTATTATTATTTTATTTTATTTATGCGTGCAAAGACAAAAATGAGAAGGAGAGGTAAGAAAGAAAAAAAGTTCAAAAGAAGGAATATGAGGATCTGTAAAAGTTTCTCACAAAAATACAAAGCACACATAAAATACAAAATACAATCTCCATTAAAATACAGACAATAAATACAATAAAATAAATCTAAAAATAATGAAGAAAAATAAAGAATAAAATAATAAAGAATCATGAAGTGTAAATAGATCAAACAAACGAACAAAAAGCAAACAACAAAAACAAAAAAACAAAAAACAAAAAACAAAAAATAAAAAACAAAATCTTTCTTCAAAAAGTTTTGTTAAACCTCAAAAAATGAAATGAAACAACAAAAATACAAAAAGAAAAAAAAAATGAAAATGAAATTTTTTCTTCAGTTCATTTAGAAAATAAGAATAAATAACGAACAACAATAATAATAAAAGAGTTGAACCTTCATCTTTCTGTGGATTTTTTGTTTGAAAAAAGAAAATCAAAAAAAAAAAAAAAGTTAGTATTTATACTCTTTGCCATCTGACTTGCCATAAGAAGAAAAATAAGTCATGGGGCTTCACTTGACTTACTGGCTGGGAAAAAAAAGATAAAATCCGTCAGAATAGGATTTCAACTGAAGTCGAAAGCAGACTTTGATTACTCTTCGAATTCAGCTTACAAAGTTACAAACCAAGTCATTCAATCAATCAATCTAAAAACATTTGATTAAAAAAAAAACTCATTGAAAGTGAAAATTGAAGGAAAAAATTTAAAAAAAAACAAAGAAGAATTGTTGATTGAACAATAATTAATATAATATTGTATTATAGTACAAATATTTCTCTTTTGAAAGATGGTAAAATGTTAAAACAAAACAAACAAAAAAAAAATAAAGAGGTTCAGCTTCATCATCTTCATCTTCCTTCCAAGTCTTTTACAAGAGACCACAGTCACGAAGATTGTTTTGGATGATAATATCATTAACAGAGGCCATAATGAATTTGATTTGTTGGGTATCAGTAGCACAAGTTAAATGAGGATAAACTTGTTTAACATCTGATTGATTTAAACTTACAAATTTTTTAGTGAAAAAGTCACAAGCTTTATCATAATCAGTTCCACCTAAAGTAAAAAAAAAAAAAAAAAAAAAAAAAAAGAAAAAAGAAACAAAAAAAAAAAATACCATCAAAATCTGGGAAGAATTGATTAAGAGGGGAAGTTAAGAGTTTTTCCTTGAAAATATCAATCTTATTTAAGAAAAGAATGATAGAGGTTTTAACAAACCATTTGCTATTGCAAATTGAATCGAATAAAGTCAATGCTTCTTGCATACGATTAACAGTTTCATCTTCAACTAAAACTTGATCATAAGCGCTGATGGCAACCAAGAAAATGATAGCAGTAACATTTTCAAAACAATGAATCCATTTCTTTCTTTCAGATCTTTGACCACCAACATCAAACATACTTTTTTATTTATTTTTTATTAGTACTTTGCTTTTTTTTGGAAAAAAGAGAAAGGAGGAGAAAAAAAAAAAAAAAAAAAAAAAAAAAAAAAAAAAAAAAAAAAAAAAAAAAAAAAAAAAAAAAAAGAAAATAAAGATGAGAAAAAAGGAAAAGAAGAAAAAAAAAAGATTATTACCGATAAACCAATTCTCCAACTTGAAAGTGAGTTTCAGTAATACCAGTTGTTTTAACACGAGAACGAAGAACATCTTGATCAACTGGACTGTAATCTGGACTTGCGATTCTATCAATTGCTTCAAAATAACTAAAAGGAAAATAAAAGGAAGAAAGTTTTAGATTTTTTTTTTTTGGCAAAGAGAAAGAAAAAGGAAAAAGAAAAAAAAAAAAAGAATACTATTTAGCAGAGTCGTTTAATTGATATTCTCTAGAGCGGGCATAACATTCTTGAACTCCAGCATCAGCCCATAATAATTTTATTGATTCAGCAATATCTTGAGGAAATGTATCTGCTTCAATTTGTCCTGGCATATCCATTATTTTGAGTGAGTGTGCCTTTTCATTTTTTGTATTTTTGTTAGGATTTCGTATTTTTTTTGAAAAAGACAAAGGTAAAGAATATGTTAATCACAAAGAAGAAAAATTGGTACTTGTAAATCATCATTAGCAAGTTTAATACCAAGTGTTTCCATTGCTTCAACAATGACTCTCATTGATTGAATTGTGTTACTGAAAATGATTTCTTTGAATGAATTACGGTCTTCTTTTGTATAACCTGAGTCATGAATAAGTTTCATTTGTTTCAAAATGGTACTTTTTCCTGATTCACCAGCACCTGAAGGTCAAAGAAAAAAATATCATTTAATATTAAAATTAACACAAAAATTAACTTAAAAAAAAAAAAAAAAAAAAAAAAAAAAAAAAAAAAGTTCAGATGAAAAAACCATGAAACAAAATTGAATTGAATAAAACAATCATAAAACAATAAAGTAATAAATAAAATGAAGAACAAATAAATTCTGTTAATCAAGATAAGACTTAGCAATTTTTTTTTCAAAAAAAAAAAAAAAAAAAAAAAAAAAAAAGGAATTTTTTAAAAAAAAAAAAAAAAAAATTTAAAATTAAAAATAAAAAAAAAAAAAACTTAAAAAAAAAAAAAAAAAAAAAAAAAAAAAAAAAAAAATTCGAACCAAGTAAAAGTAATTTAACTTCATTTCT
>Ga0209960_1002054_pt1 | contig 22001 bp, 14 predicted proteins | sample ThiBiot_500_plan_2_FD_183947 | JGI IMG/M metagenome (GOLD analysis project Ga0209960, IMG submission 183947) | Wastewater bioreactor microbial communities from Cape Town, South Africa - Thiocy_expt_500_plan (SPAdes) | ecosystem: Engineered > Bioreactor > Thiocyanate-remediating >...
CTTTGGCGCATCCTCCGTATTGTTTGCTTCCACCACAATGTAACGTGCGTCTTCAGGAGCTTGCGGAGGCGTGCCATCTCCATGCGAAACAACAGCCTCGATTTGCACCAAGGCATTCCTAGGCAAGGCTGAGACGGCCATAACCGTCAACGCGGGAAGTGAGTTTGGAAAAAATGTTATGTAAACTTGCTTTGCGGTCTCGATGTCTTCGACCTTTGAAAGGAAGATGTTGATCTTGACGATATCTTCCATAACGTGGTCGATACTTTTGAGGATGGCGCGAATGTTATCCAAACACTGCCGAGTTTGCTCTTTTAAACCGCCAGCTACGATTTCTCCGGTCTTCGGATCGATAGGCAATTGAGCCGAAATGTTGTTGTAGTGGGAAAAGGCAACCGTTTGCGTGGAGAGAGGATCTCTCGGCGCCTCCGCTGTATTTCTTGCGACCTTTTGGAGATCACCGGCCTGCGGCGCACCTGGAATGGTACCTTCGCCGTGGGATACAAGTGCTTCAATTTGCACCAAGGCCCCCATAGGCAGGGCGTCGACTGCCACTGAAGTCCTCGCAGGCACATAAGCCGGGAAAAACTGTCTATAAACTTCGTCTACGGCTTCAAGATCCGTGATGTGCGTGACGAATACAGTGATCCGAACTGTATCTTCCATCACATGGTCGATACTTTCCAAAATTGCTTTGATATTTTCGAAGCACTGCCGAGCTTGTTCCTTTGCGCCGCCGCCGACCAACTTGCCGGATTTTGGATCGATAGGGAGTTGAGCTGCGAGATTGTTGTAGTGAGAGAACGCTACAGTTTGCGAGTACGGGCCTATGCTTTTTGGGGCCTTGTTCGTGTTTTTTGCTGATACCACATTAAAACCGCTCATGAGTGATTGCCTCTCAGGTGACAGATGTCTTGTTGACATTCGTAAGTAAACATTTTTTTACTAATCTATAAACATGAAATCCACAATATTTCTCAGCGAAAGAATTTAGATTTCGATGGCGGCCGGCTCGTCGCTTTGCGACAAACGGGATCTCGCCGGCGAAACGCCAGCAAGTCAGGGAAGCAATCACATTCGTTATTTCGGCTCGCATCTTCGGGACGAAGTGTGCCTCCGTTCCCGCGCGCTTCGGCGGCCTGGTCGATTACGGTGGTGGCGCGGACAAAATAGCGTCCGGCGCCGGCAACTGGGTCCTCGACACCGCCAATTTCAACGCCGAGCCCTTCACGGTGAGCACGAGCTGCAATCCACGCGTTGTCACGCCGAACCGGATCATCCTCACCGACTGACCTGCTACTGAACTTTCATCTGGGGACAATGAGTCTCGGCGGATGTTACGCCGTCTGGCGCAGGGTGAGCGACGTGTGATCGGCGGAACTGGTCGAGATTGCTCAGCCGATCAAATGTTGCGGTGAGGTTGGCGGCGTAAGCCGCCGGGGTGAGATAGCCCAGCGCCGAATGCGGACGCTGCCCATTATAATCATCAACCGAGGCGCGGGCTGAAATGACCGAACTTGAACAACGGTGTCTGGCAACTCTTAAGCGTATCGCTAGTGCGCTTGAGGCGACTCGACCCAAACCAAAGGAGGTCCCGCTGGCATTGTTGATGCTAACTCACTGCTAAGCGGTGCGGGACTGCTTTTGCCCGCACCGCTCACCATTTCCATGATGCCCTTACGCCGCGGGAGCGGCATGCGCGCCATGCGCCATATTTGCGACAGGTTTCCTCAGGCGCTCGTTGATGATCGGCTTCAACACGAAGAAGCCGAGCAGCGCCGCGACGATATTCATGCCGCAGCCCAGCGCATAGACGATGTGCCAGTTGCCGGTCGTATGCGTCAGCAGATTGCCGACCGGCACCAGCAGCGAGGCCGCACCCTTGGCGGTGTACATGATGCCGTAATTGACGGTGACGTATTTTCGGCCGAACGCGTCGCCGACCGTGGCGGCGAACAGGCTGAAGATGTCGCCCCAGAACAGGAACACCAGCGCGTCGGTGATGATGAACGAGATCGCCGTGGTGCCGAAGAACCCGAACGCGGCGAGACACAGCGCCTCGATCGCGAACGAGATGCCCATCATGTTGGCGCGGCCGATGTGATCGGAGATCCAGCCGTTCAACGGGCGTCCGACGCCGTTGGTGATGTTGTGCGCGGTGAGTGCGGCGACAATCGCAGGCGTGCTCATGCCGAAGATCACCACCATGGCGTCGGCGATGCCGCGCTCCTTGGCGATCGGAGCCAGTTGCGCCGTCGACATCAGGCCGCCGGCCGCGACCAGGAAGAACATCAGATACATCACCCAGAAGATCGGCGAACGCAGCGCCTGCGACGGCGGAACGTCTTCGGCCCCCTGCGCCACCTTGATGTTCGTCATCGGCACCGTGTCGCTCGCGAGCGGTGCCTTGATGAAATTCGAGATCACCACGATGATGACCCCGTAGATGATCGCGAACACCAGAAACGTGTGCTGATAGCCGCTGCTCTCGATCATCGCACGGATCGGCGCGATGGTGATTGCCGCGCCGGCGCCGAAGCCGGCCGCCGTCAGCCCACCGCATAATCCGCGTTTGTCAGGAAACCATTTCAGCGCGTTGCCGACGCAGGTGCCATAGACCGCGCCGCCGGCGATGCCGGCGATCGCACCGCCGAGATACAGCATCCCGAGCGACGATGCGCGTGAATTGATGAACCATGCGAGGAAGGTGCAGATGCCGCCGGCGAGCACCATCCAGCGCGGTCCGATGCGGTCGACGATGGCGCCCTCGAACGGCACCAGCCAGGTCTCGAGCAGGATGAAGATGGAGAAGGCGACCTGGATTTCCGCCTTGCTCCATCCCCACTGATGTTGAATCGGCAGGACGAACAAGGTCCAGCCGTATTGCAGGTTGGCGACGCTGGCCATGCAGATGATGCCGAAGATAAGCTGCCACCAGCGATTGGCGCTTGGAGCCGCGCCCGGGCTTTCTAAGATTGTTGAGGTTGACATGGAGAGCACTCCCCTGCGGGCAAAGCGCTCGTGAGGTCAGCTTTCACCGGCTTCTGCGGGATGCCAGCAGTTTTGGATTGAAATCTTTTCGAGCAACACGCAGGGTTGGAACAGTGTTCCAGCCGCCACGATTAACTTTTGGTCATGATGGATGAGAGGCTGGGCGGAGATACAGAAGCGTTCGCGCCTCTGTGATGGCGAGGAGAGGGATGTCGCTGCTTCGCGTGCCGGCAGTCCGAACAGGGCGCTGTCAGGACGTGCGAAACCCGGGGAGCGCAACGGGGAGGGCCGCGCGCCGTTTCCTTTGCCGGCAAACGGGAGGCCCGCGCACGCTTTCGATTTTTCAGCGTTGGCCCAATGAAAAACCGCGCCGCCCATGGAGAGACGACGCGGCAAGTCTGGGATGAAACGACTTTCGTCGACGGGGAAGTGGTGGCCAAGTGACCGCTGACAAAACCCGCGCCCGAAAACTAATGGCGAATCCCCCGGGTTCCCATGTGACACTTCGGCCGGTGTGACGACTTGTCCCGCTCGTTGGTGAAATGCTGCGCCGCAAAATGGACGGCGCATCTGCCGTCCGGGCGTGCGGTAGATATCCACTGTGGGCCGACGTCGGATTTAACCGTCATATCCAGCCGTCTTCACGCGCAGGCTTCACCGCCCTGACGCGCTCTTTCGAGAGCTTTGTCCCGCAGCTCGTCGCTGCCTCCTCGATCTTTTGCACGGATATTCAGCGCATTCGGCAAGACGAGCCGGGTCGGCTGCTGTCGATGCTTTCGGAATGGACGCCATGAACATGTGGATGAACCACACGTTCCGTCATTTTGTCGCACGTGAAATCCCTGAGGGCTCATTGACTCGATTTTCGTTATATTCGTACGAATACATCGTGCATCAGCGAGGGCTGACGCGATGTATTTTTCTTTCGGGGGCTCTGTCGATGCGTCGTTTCTACAAGCAAATCCTGTTGTCTTCGGTGGCAAGCGCGGTGCTGCTGCCATGTGCTTCGGCGCAGGAGCGGGCTGACGTCTATGCTCTCGGAGAAATTCAGGTGGTCGGCGCTCGCCTCGGCGAGGAGCAGAACGGCGTCGGCTCGGCTACCGTGACGCGCGAGCAGACCTGGACGTTTCAGAAGAACACGCTCGATCAGGCGGTCAATCTCGTTCCCGGCGTGAGCGCCAATCTGGATTCGAACGGCCGCCGCAATGAGAGCGACATCTTTGTTCGGGGTTTTGGCCGATGGCAGGTGCCCCTGACCATCGACGGCGTGCGCGTCTATCTGCCTGCCGACAACCGGCTCGACTACAACCGCTTCCTGACCTCTGACCTGTCGGAGATTCAGATCCAGAAGGGCTATGCCTCCGTCATCAACGGGCCGGGCGCGATGGGTGGCGCAATCAATCTGGTGACACGCAAACCGACCAAGCCCTATGAGGCGGAGTTCCAGAGCGGCCTGTCATTCGGCGGACATGGAGAATTCCAGGGCTGGAACAACTATCTAATGGCCGGTTCGCGCCAGCAGGACTACTACGTCCAGGGCAGCTTCAGCTATCTCGATCAGAATTTCTGGACCATGTCCGACAGATACCGGCCGACAGCGAATTCGCTGGAAAAAGGCGGGCGCCGCGACAATTCGGATAACAGCGACTGGCGGGCCAACGTCAAGGCCGGATGGACGCCGAACGCAACCGACGAATACTCGATCAACTTCATCAAGCAGAAGGGCGAGAAGGGCGCACCGCTCAACGTCTACAACAATCCGCCCGTGCCTCCGAACAGCTACTGGCGCTGGCCGACGTGGAACGTGCAGAATCTGGCGTTCATGTCCAACACCCAGCTCGGCAACGCGTCCTACGTCAAGACGAAGCTGTATTACAACACGTTCGACAACGTGCTCGATGCATATGACGATATCTCATACTCGACGCAGTCCGCCAACGGACGCTTCCGCAGCATCTATGAAGACCAGGCGCATGGCGGCAGCGCAGAATTCGGCACCGAGCTTATTCCCATGAACAGCCTGAAGGCGGCGTTCCACTATCGCGCCGACCGGCATGTCGAATGGAATCACAACAGGCCGACGAGTCCCAATCCCTCGTTCAATTACATCGAGCCGCCGCAGACGCAGAAGCAGCACACCTGGTCGGTGGCGGCGGAGAATACTTTCCACGCCACCTCCAGCCTCGATTTCGTCGGCGGCATCAGCTACGACAAATACGCCATCGACAGAGCCGAGGAGTTCAACAGCGGCACCCGAAGCCTCTTCGAATATCCGCGCGGCGGCGCCGATGCCTTCAACTGGCAGACCGCGGCGATCTGGCGCTACAGCGACACGGGGCAGTTCAGCGCGTCGGTGTCCGACCGTGCGCGCTTCCCGGTGCTTTTCGAGCTCTACAGCACGCGGTTCGGCACCGCGACGCCAAATCCCAATCTCGGGCCGGAGCGGGCGCGCAACTACGAACTCGCGTGGAAAGGCACCTTCGCTTCCGGCACCCGCCTGTCGGCCGCGGTGTTCTACAGCGACGTCAAGGACATGATTCAGACCGTGGTGCTGCCTGACACCACCACGCAGACGCAGAATGTCGGAGACGGCAGGTTCTATGGTTTCGAGACCTCGGCCGAAACCCAGGTGACGGAGCAACTGAAGGTCGGCGGCAACTACACCTATATCCGTCGCACCATCCACGATCCGTTGCAGCCCAATCTGCAGGCGACCGGCGTGCCCACCCACAAGGCGTTTCTCTATGCGTCCTGGCAGCCATTGGATCGCTGGACGCTGACGCCGAGCCTTGAGGTGGCCAGTTCGCGCTGGAGCGATGTCACCACCAACCCGGTTCAGGCATTCCCCTATGTTCTGACCGGGGCCTATGTACTGGGTAATATTCAGGCTGAGTACAAGGTGGCATCCAACTTCGACATTGCGGTCGGCGTCAGGAACCTCTTTGACCAGAACTTTGAGCTTGCCTGGGGACTGCCGCAGCCGGGCCGCAACTACTACCTCAAGATGCGTGCGACCTTCTGAGGGCCGCCGCGATCGGCGGCGGGACGAGCTTCTGCCGGTGACTGCATGAAGTCGCTCCTTATTTCGCACCCCGGAGGCCCAGGAGCCTGGGTGTGGCTGGTTGTTTTGCGATGCAAAATAGAAAATCAGCCGCTTGCGGAATGAGATGGATTTGGCATTCTGGGTTCCCGTAACGGGGACCCACGTCCATTAGCACGCAAACTTTCGATCACACGCGCCGGCCCGACTCCGCTCTGGTCTGGATCGTCGCTGTCGTCCTGCCATTTCTGTTGCTCACGCCGGCGATCTGGAACGGCTATCCGCTCTTGCAATACGACACCGGCGGCTATCTGGCGCGCTGGTACGAAGGCTATCTGGTGCCGAGCCGCTCGACGGTGTTCGGCCTTTACCTCTATTTCGGCCGCGGCTCGTTTTTCTGGATCAATCTCGCCGCGCAGGCGCTCGCGACATTCTGGATCCTGCAACTGACGCTGCGGGTGTTCGGCATCACGCGGCCGGGCAGGCTGCTGTCGATCGGGCTTGTGCTGACGCTCGCCACCGCGCTGCCCTGGCTCGCCAGCATGCTGCTGACCGACATCTTCGCCGGCCTTTCGGTGCTGGCGCTGTATGTGCTGGTGCTGCACGGCGACAAGACCTCGCGGGTCGAAAAGGTCTCGTTGTTCGTGTTCATCGCCTTTGCCGGCGCTACCCATAGCGCGACGCTGGGCGTGCTGCTCGGCCTGTGCTGCGTCGGCTGGATGGCGTGGCCGTTCCTGCGTGGACGGTTGTCGGTAACGGGGCTGCTGCAAGGCAGTCTGACCATCGTGGTCGGCGCTTTGATGCTGCTGGCCGCCAATTTCGCGCTGTCCGGCAAACTGGCCTGGACGCCCGGCGGCTATGGCGTCGCCTTCGGCCGCATGCTGCAGGATGGCATCGTGGCGCGCTACCTCAACGACCATTGCGGCAAGGCCGTCTTCAAGCTTTGCCCTTATCGCAACGCGCTGCCGCCGACCGCCGACGACTTTCTCTGGGGCAACAGCATGTTCAACACGCTGGGCCGCTTCGAGGGCATGAACCAGGAGATGAGCTACATCGCGTTGCACGCGCTGGCCGAATATCCGCTCTGGCAGGCGCGCGCGGCGTTGGTCGCGACGGCGGAACAGCTCGTGCAGGTGGCCACGGGCGAGGGCACCCATGGCTGGATCCCGCACACTTATGGCATCATCGAGCGTTATTATCCGCGGCAGATCGGGGCCATGCGGGCCGCGCACCAGCAGCATTGGGACATCAACTTCAAGCCGTTCAACTGGGTCCACGTCCCGGTTGCGCTCTTGTCGATGCTGCTCACCGTCGCGCTGATCGGCGGCGCGATCCGGCGGCGCCGGCTCGATGACCTGACGCTGCTGGCGACGACGGTGACGCTCGCGCTGCTCGGCAATGCCTTCATCTGCGGCGTGATCTCGGGGCCGCACGACCGCTATGGCGCGCGTATGGTCTGGATCGCGACCTTCGTGGTGCTGGTGGCGTATGAGCTGCGGCGGCGGCAACATGCGCGCGACGAAGCGCCGGACATGACCACGGGCATCCCGGCGGCGCCGCCGGCGGGCCTGACGTGACCGAACCCGGACCAGAAACGCGGCAGAGAGGCTGGCTCTCCAGCCATATCCTTCCGGCCTCAGGCACCATGATCGGCGTTGCCGCGACCCTGATCGGTCTGGTCAAGATCGCCGAGGCGCGGATCGGTCCCAGTCATGTCGATGAGTTCGCCGCGCTGACCACGCTGCCATTTCTGGTCAGCGCCATCGCATCCTATGTCTCGATGCGGCATGAGCGGAACGCAAAACTCAGCGCTCGCTGCGAACTGCTTGCCGACCAGACTTTCCTGGTCGGGCTCGTCAGCATCGCCTTGGTCGCCGTGTTTTTCGCTTACGAAGTGATCTAGCGGCATAAAAAAAGGGGGAAGCTGCTGCTTCCCCCAGTCTGGAACGATCTCTCTAGTCCTGTCGGTTTGCTAGGCCATGCTGGTTTGCCGGGCCGTTGCGGAGGCTGCTTCACCCGGCGCGCGCTCGTTGCTCTTCTGAATGAAGTTGCGGCGCATCGGCTTGATCACGAAGATTGCCGTCAGGGCCGCAATCGCGTTCGCAGCCACCGCAATCACGAACACCGCGTGCCAGCCGTACTGCTTGGCGATGATGCTGCCGAACGGCACCAGCAGCGCGGCCGTGCCCTTGGCGGTGTAGAGCATGCCGTTGTTGGTGGTGGCGTATTTCGCCCCGAACGTGTCGCCGCTGGTGGCCGGGAACAGGCTGTAGATTTCGCCGAACACGCCGAAATAGATCGCCGTCGCCAGCACGAACACCATCGGGATATGGCCATAGCTCGCCAGCGTCAGCAGCATCAGCGCCGCGGTGCCGAAAGCGATGAACATCGTGGGCTCGCGGCCGATGGTGTCGGAGACGAAACCGAACATCGGACGTCCGAAGCCATCGAAGATGCGGTCGAGCGAGATCGCCATGGTCAGGGCGGCCATCTGGAAGCCCATCAGGCTGACCGGCTCGTTGGCGATCTTGAAATCGTGCGCGATCGGCGCGATCTGCGCGGCCGCCATCAGGCCGCCGGACGCGACCAGCACAAAGGTGACGTACAGCACCCAGAAGATCGGCGTGCGCAGGGTCTGCGAGGGCGTGAAATCGGCCGTGGTCTGCGGCAGGTTGAGCTTCTTCTTCCGGATCGGCAGGTTGACGGTCGGCTTGCGCAGGAAGAAGCCGAGCAGGCAGACGATGATGCCCTGGCCGACGCCGAAATCGAAGAATGCGGTCTGATAGCCGCTCGAGGTGATCATGTGGGCGATCGGCACCACGGTCAGCGCCGCGCCCGCGCCGAATCCGGCGGCGGTGGCGCCGGCCGCGAGGCCGCGTCGGTCCGGAAACCACTTCAGCGCGTTGCCGACGCAGGTGCCATAGACTGAGCCGGCGCCGATGCCGGCCACGACCGCAGCGGCATAAAGCACGACCACCGAGCTTGCGTAGGAGTTCAGCACCCAGGCCAGCGCGACCATCACGCCGCCGAACATCACCACGATGCGGGGGCCGTAGCGATCGACGAACCAGGCCTCGACCGGCACGAGCCAGGTCTCCGTGACGACGAAGAAGGTGAAAGCCAACTGGATGGCCGCGCGACCCCAATGGAATTTCTGGTCGATCGGATCGACGAACAGGGTCCATCCGTATTGCAGGTTGGCGACCATCGCCATGCAGCCGATGCCCATGGCGAGCTGGAACCAGCGGAAGCTGCCTTTACCCTCAGCCGGAAGCTGAGCCACTCCTGAGTCAGTCATGTTTCCTCCCAATAGCGCGCTGTTATCGGGTCAAGCCCGCGCGTGGAGGAAAGTCTGGTATATTAAATTCCACGAAGCAATGTTCCGGCGCAAATTGGCGGCGCGACTTGATCCGTGCAAATTGTCGAACATTATCTTTTTATATCAGTATATTATGCCGATTTATTAATATGATTTATGAGCGGAACAGAGCAGTCGGCTGCAAAATTTTTTAAAAAAAGTCACTGTGTCGTGCTGTCGCAGCGCCAGCGACCTATCGCCGCATGATGATTGTGCGGTGATTTTCGATCAACGCGTGTCGGTCCGCACGTCGGAGGCCACCGGCTGCTGGACGGTTGGCAATGCCGCCCGGCGCAGGCCGATCAGTTCGGCGGTGCGGATGGCGGAATTGCGCCAGAACGCGAACGAATTGATGCGCGAGTTCTCGAGAATGGCGATCGCCACCGCCGAGAGGAACGGCAGGCTCTGCAGCACCAGCACCCCGGCGAAGATGTAGATCTCGCGCACTTCCTTCTGGTTGAAGGCGACCAGCACCACCGCGCCGATCAGCAGCAGGGCGCCGATCACCGCTTCCCAGAACGCCTGGAATTCGACCGACATCATCGACAGGCCGCCCTTGGAGGTGCGGGCGAACGGCAGATGTTCGGTGATCAGGCCGTTGGCCACCGCGCGCGACACTGTCCATTGCACCGACATCGCGGCGATCATGGCGCCGAGCATCTGTCCGGTCTTGATCGGCACGCGCAGGCGATAGAGCGTCAGGAAGTGGGCGAGCGACACCACGAACGCGGCGATGATCGGCAGCGTCAGGATCTTGTCGGGGATGGCGATGTCGGCGAACGAGACCACCGGCACCCAGATCAGATTGAGGATCGCAACCACGACGCCGAGGCTTTCGGCGCCGAGCCAGTTCAGCCAGCCGAGCGCGAATTCGCGCTTCTGGTCCGGCGTCAGCCGGCTCGCGCCGGGCAGGAAGCGCCGCCAGTGCTTCTTGACGATCTGGAAGCCGCCATAAGCCCAACGGTGGCGCTGCTTCTTGAAGGCCTCATAGGTGTCGGGCAGCAGGCCGTGGCCGTAGCGGCGGTTGGTGTAATGCGTGGTCCAGCCCTGCTCGATGATGGCGAGGCCAAGGTCGGTATCCTCGCAGATGGTGTCGCCGGCCCAGCCGCCGGCCATGTCCATCGCCGCGCGGCGGATCAGGCACATCGTGCCGTGCACGATGATGGCATTCATCTCGTTGCGCTGGACCATGCCGATGTCGAAGAAGCCGGCATATTCGCCGTTCATGATGTAATGCATCAGCGAGCGGTCGCCGTCGCGATGGTCCTGCGGCGCCTGTACCAGCCCGACATGCGGATCGGCGAAGGCCGGGACCAGATCCTTGAGCCAGTCGGGCGTCACCACATAGTCGGCGTCGATGATGCCGATGATCTCGGCGTCGGCGGCGGTGCGTTCCATGGCGATCCGCAGCGCGCCGGCCTTGAAGCCCTGCACCTTCTCGGCATTGATGAAGATGAAGCGTTCGCCGAGGGTGCGGCAGTGATCCTGGATCGGCTGCCAGAAGGTCGGATCGGGTGTGTTGTTGATGATCACCACGCACTCGAAGTTCGGATAGTCGAGCCGCGCCACCGCATCGAGCGTCTGCTTGAGCATCTCCGGCGGCTCGTAATAGGCCGGAATGTGGATCGAGACCTTCGGAAACTTGCCGTCGGCCGGCGGCGGCAGCGGCTCGGCAATCAGCCGGGCCGGCTTGCGGCCGAACGCGACGGTGGCGATTTCCTCGATCCGGGCCATCGCAATCGCCACCAGGGGCACCAGCAGGATGACGCCGAGGGTGAGGGCGAAGGCGGAGCCGAACACGAAGTAGTGGCCGTTCCAGTAGGCGAAGACCGCCGCCGCCCAGGCGCCGGCGCCGTTGGCGGCGACGGCGAGCACGAAGGCCTGCAGCGGGGTCGGGTGGATCAGGCGCAGGATCGGCAGCGAGAGCAGGATGCCGACCAGCAAAGCGATGCCCGCGAGCTTCCAGTAGTCCTGATTGACGATCGGGCCGGTCCAGGAAAATTTCGGCTCGCGGTCGGCATTGAGAATGCCCCAATAGGGACCGACGCCGCCTTCGAAGAACTTCCAGGGCTGATCGATCGCTTCGACGATGTTGTAGTCCATGCCGATCGCATCGGCGCGGGTGACGAAGTCGCGCAGCACATGGGCCTGCTCGAAGGTGCCCGGATTGGCGTTCTTCAGGTTATAGCCGGCGCTCGGCCAGCCGAATTCGGCGATGACGATGCGCTTGCCGGGAAAGGTGTTGCGCAACAGGTTGTAGAGGTACATCGCCTGATCGACGGCCTGCTTGTCGGTGAAATTTTCCCAGTACGGCAGGATGTGCGCAGCGATGAAGTCGACCGCCGAGGACAGTTGCGGATTGTCGCGCCAGATGTTCCAGATTTCACCCGTGGTGACGGGGACATTGACCTGTTTCTTGACACGCTGGATGAGCGCGATCAGGTCGTCCACCTTCTGCTCGCCGCGGTAGATGGTCTCGTTGCCGACCACGACGCCGATGACGTTGCTGTTGCGGCGGGCGAGTTCGATGGCGGCCTGGATCTCGCGCTCGTTGCGGTCGGAATTCTTGTCGATCCAGGCGCCGACCGTGACCTTGAGGCCGAATTCGGCGGCGATCGGCGGGACCAGTTCGACGCCGCCCGTCGAGGAATACAGACGGATCGCCTTGGTCATGGTCGAGAGCGTCTTCAGGTCGGCGCGGATTTTCTCGATGGTCGGAATGTTGTCGACATCGGGATGGGCGCTGCCTTCAAACGGCGCGTAGGAGACGCTGGGAAGAATACCCTTGAAGTCCGGAGCTTCCTGTTGGTCCCGCAACACACCCCACAAAGCGGCGTGAAGGGCGGTTACACAAAGCAGAACGGCGACGACAGCTCGCATCGCAACAAAACCATCCGGGACCAAAATGGAAAATCGACGGGCCTGTCCCCAAGGCTCGATCAGGGCGGCGCTTAAAGCTTAGCCAAGCTCGCTCTTTTACGCCATGCGATTTAACATCTGGTATGATGCGATGGCGTTTTAAGGGCCGTAGCGCGGGACATTTCGAAAAACTTTGCGCGAATGCCCCGCGCGGACGGCTTACTTGGCCGGAGCCGGTGCGGGCGCCGGTGACGCAGGCGCCGGGTTTGCCGGTGCAGGAGCCGCTGCGGGAGCACCGGCCGGTTGCGCCGACGGGTTGATCCAGCAGGCATGGACCCGGCTGTTCAGCGTTTCGGCGACCTTGTTGTCGATCTGGCCGCCGAACCGGACCAGACAGCGGAACGTCGCCTGGACGTGGCCGCCGGGGCAGCCGAAACGATCGTAAAGATCGAGGTGGCGGAAGGCGGTGTCGAGGTCGTCGCGCCACATCAGGCTGACCACGCGGCGGCCAAGCCAGACGCATTCCGGATTGCCGGCGGGGCCGTTGATCGCCTTGGACGCTTCGACGAATTCGTCCGCCTTGCGCTGGCCTTCCTTGGCGGCGGCTTCGGCGGCTGCGGCAGGTTGCTGACCCTGCTTCGATTGGTCTTGCTGCGGGCGCTGCTGTTCGCCGCTCTGGGCGGCGGCGGCGGCGATGCCGAGCAGAAGCGCCGTGGAGACCGCCAGTCCGCGCAACGCCACGTGTCGATAGCCAGATAGAAAGACGCTCATGTGGTCCCCGAGTTCAGCCGAGCCTGCAGCCGCAGGACATTGTTTTGATGCCGCCCAAATGGGTCTCCATTGCGGCGAGACTCTCGCGGGCTGTGCGTTGAATCCCATGACGGACATTTGCATTTTTGTCCAGCAATTGGGAACTTGGAGGTGTTTTTGGTGATGCCCACGGCCATGGCCGTGGGTTACGGTGCGTCGGGCCTTGGCAGCGCAACGCCGAAGGGTTAATCGAACGGCCTTCAGGAGGACGGAACCCATTTCGCTTCGCACCCCGCTTGCGCTGCTCCTTGTTTCGCTGGGCATCATCGCCGGAATCTGGCTTTGGCTGGCCAGGCCGGTAGCATTGCCGCGCGCCCCGATCGATCCGGCGGCGAAGCTCGAATGCGTCTCCTATACCCCGTTCCGGGGCGACCAGACCCCGCTTGATCCGTCCCTTTATGTCTCCGCCGACCAGATCGCCCATGATCTGGAGCAACTTGCCAAGATCACGCGCTGCATCCGCACCTATTCGGTCGATGTCGGGCTCGATCAGGTGCCGACCCAGGCCGCCAAGTTCGGCTTGAAGGTGATCCAGGGCATCTGGCTCGGCAGCGACCGTTACAAGAATGCCCGGCAGATCGAGACCGCCGTCGCGCTCGCCAAGGCCCATCCCGACACCATCGAGTCGCTGGTGGTCGGCAACGAGGTGTTGCTGCGCGGCGAGATGACCTCGGCCGATCTGGTCGCCGCGATCCGGCTGGTGAAATCGAAGGTCGGCAACGTCCCGGTGACGTATGCCGATGTCTGGGAGTTCTGGCTGCGCTATCGCGACGTCTATGATGCGGTCGATTTCGTCACCATCCACATCCTGCCGTATTGGGAGGATTTCCCGGTCCGCGCCAAATACGCCGCGACGCACGTCGATTCCATCCGCAAGCGGATGGCGGTGGCGTTCCCCAACAAGGAAATCCTGATCGGTGAGACCGGCTGGCCGAGCGCCGGCCGGATGCGGGCCGGCGCGCTGCCGTCCCGCACCAACCAGGCGCGGGTGGTGTCCGAGATTCTCGATCTCGCGCGTCAGGAGAAGTTCCACGTCAATCTGATCGAGGCTTATGACCAGCCGTGGAAGGAAGCCCTCGAAGGCACTGTCGGCGGTTACTGGGGTCTGTACGATTCGAAGGCGCGGGCGCTGAAATATCCGCCGGGCCAGCCGATCACCGACTATCCGGCATGGCGGGAGCAGATGGCCGGCGGGATCGCATTCTGTCTGGTGATCTTCGGCGCGGCTCTGATCACGCTGCGGCGCCGGCCGTGGTCGCCGCGGCTCAGCTCATGGTTTGTGGTGGCGCTTTGCGCGACCGTTGGCGGCACGCTGGCCGGCATGGCGGTCGAGAAGGCGATGATCGAGAGCTTCGGCATCGCAGGCTGGGTGCGCAGCGTCATGCTGCTGATCGCCGCGTTCGGCGCGCCGCTGTTGACCGCGATCGCCTTCATGTCCGGCCGCCATCTGCCGACCTTCGTGGAGATCGTCGGCCCGCTCGACATCCGCACCACCTCGCGCTCGCAGCGCTTTGTCGGTCTTGTGCTGATCGTGCTGGTCATCATCGCGGCCGAGACCGCGCTCGGCTTCGTGTTCGATCCGCGCTATCGCGATTTCCCGTTCGCCGCCCTGACCATGGCGGTGGTGCCGTTCTTCGCGCTGATGCTGTTCAACAAGCCGCAGCAGGGAACGCGGCCGGTGGCGGAGATGACGTTCGCCGGATTGTTCGCGATCTGCGCGATCTACATCCTGTTCAACGAGGGCCAGAACAACTGGCAGTCGTTGTGGACCTGCGGGATGTATCTCTTGCTCGCCCTTACGCTGTCTTTGGCGCGGGTCGCGCAAAGCCCAGAATCAGCAGCCCGATAGCGGCGCCCGACAGCCCGATATTATAGAGCACGATGCCGAACCCCGCGGCGACGAGGCCGGCGGTCAGGGTGACGATCGAGGGGCGGATGAAGTTCAGCACCGCGATCACGAGAGCGGCCGTGCCGAACACCGAATGCTTGAACAGATAGGTCGCCAGCGCCCGCGTCTTGCACAACATGGTCGGCAGGCCGTTGTCGCAGGCGAGCGCGACCGGTGAATATTCGATGGCGAAGTAGCGCACATAGAGCGCATAGCCGACGGCGAGGAAGCCGACGATCAATAGCCATTGCACCTGGTACGGGGTCGGTCGGAACGGGTCTTTTTTCATGACCGGCCGAATATGGTTCGGATCGGCGGGCGAGACAACCGGCGGCGGCCCGCGATCGACAGCGAAATGAATGGTTCTCTTGTCGTTCTCAGGAAAACAGTGAAGAACCAGAGCCTTGGCCCATTTTCTTCACGCGAACGGACGCTCGCTTTGCCGCAAACGCGCTAGCGGCCGAGGAACGAGGTGAAGCCACGCGATTTCGGCGGCTCGGGGACGGGGGCTGGCGCCGACTCGGCAGCAGCGGCGCGGCGCGGCTTGCGTCTGACATGGCGGGCTGGTGACGGCTTTTCCGCGGTCATCGCCAGGCGCTGGCCGTCATAAACGGCGGTCTCGCAGCCGCGCTTGCTCTCGGCCAGTCGCGCGCAGATCTTCGCGGCGGCCGCCGCATCGGCGAAGGGGCCGGCCACCAGACGGAGCTGCAGCCGATCATCGTGCCGCTCGCGCACCACGATGATCGGCTGCAGCGGCGCGAGCACTGTATCGTGCAATTTCAACGCCCCGCGCCACAGTGCCCGCAGCCCGTCGACCGAGGCCGCGCCGCCAAGATCGACGCCGAATTCGGTGCGCTGCACCGGCTGGTGCGGAATCGCCGCGCCGGTGTCCGGCGCAGCGGTGATCGTTGCCGTGGTGGCGGGAGGCTCATCGGATGTCGCGGCCTCGGTCTTTGCCGCCGGCTTGCCTTCCGCCGGTCTGGCTTCGGCTTTGGCGTCGAGGCCGGAATGATCGGCCCCGTCTTTGGCGTGGGCTTTCGCGTCGGTGAATTTGCCGCTCGGCACTGGCGGCAGCGCGCCCGCGACGGTGCGTGCCGGGGGCTCGCCGCCGGCGGCGCCACCGTCCGCCGCTCTGGCGATCTCCATCAGGCCGCTGACGGATGTCAGCGGAGCCGGCGCGCCGGTAGAGGCCACCACGGGCGCGGGAAGGGACAGCGGCCACTGCGCCGGCATCGCCGTGGCGCCGGCGCGCGCCACCGAGCCGGTGACCGAATCGAGACCTTGCTCGAGCGTGGTGACGCGCGAATAAAGCCGGTCGCGATCGCCGTTCAGCGTATCGATCGCCGCCGCCAGACGTCGCGCCTCGTCCTGACTTTCCTTGGCGGCCCGTTGCATGTGTTGCGATTGCCTGGCCAGTTCGGCGAAAGCGGCGCGCTCCCGCCGCAGGCCGCTCGACTGCTGGCTGGCGAGGATCGCAACCACCAGCGCGGCAACCGAGGCGGCCGCCCAGGACCCGACACGCCACATCAGGCGGCGGTCGAACTCGTCCTCTTCGGCCAGGAAACGCGCAATCCAGCCCGAGGCACCGTCGTCCGCAAAACTCGTGTCGAGCTCTTTACGGTCCTTCGCCATCCCGTATCAGCAGTCCCCAGCGATTCCCCCGCGAATCACGGCTGAAATATTAACAGGAACCGGTCCACGGTGCGCCGGACAATGCGCGGAGGGGAATTCCATCAGGCGGCAAAAGGCCTTATGACGGCGCATCCGCCGCATCGGGCGGCCTGATCGGATGAAGGGGCGCGAGCATTCGCGCAAAGGACGACCATGAGCGGCAGAACCAGCCTGACCATCGTGCTAGCGGCCGGCGAGGGCACGCGGATGCGCTCCAGCCTGCCGAAGGTGCTGCATCAGGTCGCCGGGCAGTCGCTGCTCGGTCATGTGCTGGAGGTTGCGCCGCACGGCGAGGGCAATGCACTGGCGGTCGTGGTCGGGCCGGATCATCAGGCGGTGATCGACGAAATCAAACGGCTGCGTCCGGACGCGGCGACGTTTGTCCAGCGCGAGCGCAAGGGCACCGCGCATGCCGTGCTGGCGGCGCGCGAGGCCATCGCGAACGGCGCGGACGATCTTGTCATCGCCTTCGGCGACACGCCGCTGGTGACGGCGGACACGTTTTCGCGGCTGCGCGCGGCGCTGGCGGATGGCGCGACGCTGGCGGTGCTCGGCTTCCGCGCCGCCGATCCGACAGGTTACGGCCGTCTGCTGGTCGAGAACGGCGAACTGGCCGCGATCCGCGAGCAGGCCGATGCCAGCGAGGAAGAGTGCAAGGTCACGCTGTGCAACGCCGGCATGATGGCGTTCGACGGCCGCGCCGCCCTGAAGATTCTCGAGCGGATCGACGCTGCCAACGCCAAGAGCGAATATTATCTCACCGACGCGGTCGGCATCGTGCGCGAGCTTGGACTGCACGCCACCGTGATCGAAACAAGCGAGGACGAAGTGCGAGGCATCAACACCAAGGCGCAGCTCGCCGAAGCCGAGGCGGTGCTGCAGACGCAGCTTCGCCGCGCGGCGATGGAGGCGGGCGTCACCATGATCGCGCCGGAGACCGTGTTCCTCTCCAGGGACACCACCTTCGGCCGCGACGTCACCATCGAACCGTTCGTGGTGATCGGCCCCGGCGTCAGCATCGCCGACGGCGCGGTGATCCACTCGTTCTGCCATATCGTGCAGTCCGCGATCGGCAGGAATGTCTCGCTCGGACCGTATGCGCGCCTGCGTCCCGGCACGTCGCTCGGCGACGGCGTAAAGATCGGCAATTTCGTCGAGACCAAGGCCGCGGTGCTGGAGACCGGCGTCAAGGTCAATCATCTGTCCTATGTCGGCGATGCCCATGTCGGCGAGAAAGCCAACATCGGGGCCGGCACCATCGTGTGCAATTATGACGGTTTCGACAAACACCGCACCGAAGTCGGCCCCGGCGCCTTTGTCGGCTCGAATTCGTCGCTGGTTGCGCCGGTGAAGGTCGGGGCGGGCTCCTATATCGGTTCGGGCTCGGTGATCACCCGCGAGGTGCCAGAGAACGCGCTGGTGGTGGAGCGCAGCGAGCAGGTGGTGCGGCCGGGCTGGGCGGAGCGTTTCCGCGCGCACAAGCAGCAGGACCGCAAGCCGAAGCCGAGCAAGGACTGAGGGTTAACGGCTTAACCCTGTCGCAATCGGCAACAATTATTGAGTCCGCCGATGTGCAATAATGGTTATTGAGACACGCGGATTGTTCCGCGATTGGGAGACCTGAATCCGCATGTGCGGCATCGTTGGCATTCTGGGGCGTGGTCCGGTCGCGGATCAGTTGGTGGATTCCCTCAAGCGGCTGGAATATCGCGGCTATGATTCCGCCGGTGTCGCGACGCTGGAAGGAGTGCATCTCGACCGCCGCCGCGCCGAGGGCAAGCTGAAGAATCTGGAAGCGCGCCTCAAGGCATCGCCGCTGCTCGGCCGCGTCGGCATCGGCCACACCCGCTGGGCGACGCATGGCAAGCCGACCGAGAACAACGCGCATCCGCATGCGACCGATCGCGTCGCTGTGGTCCATAACGGCATCATCGAGAATTTTCGCGACCTGCGCGCCAGACTGGAAGCGCAGGGCGCGACCTTCACCAGCGACACCGACACCGAGGCGGTGACGCATCTGACAAATTCCTATCTGGCCAAGGGGCTTTCGCCGGTCGAGGCGGTCAGGGAGACGCTGCCGCAGCTTCGCGGCGCGTTCGCGCTCGCCTTCATCTTCGAGGGCGAGGACGATCTGATGATCGGCGCGCGCAAGGGCTCGCCGCTCGCCATCGGCTATGGCGAGGGTGAGATGTATCTCGGCTCCGACGCCATCGCGCTCGCGCCGTTCACCGACGACATCAGCTATCTGGAAGACGGCGACTGGGTGGTGCTGCGGCACGGCAGCGCCGAGATCTACGACCAGAGCAACGCGCGGGTGCAGCGCGAGGTGCTCAAATCGGGCGCGGCGACCTTCCTGGTCGACAAGGCCAACTACCGCCACTTCATGGCGAAGGAAATCCACGAACAGCCGGAAGTGGTCGGCCATACGCTGGCGCGTTATGTCGACATGGCGACCGAGCGTGTCGCGCTTCCGGCCGAATTGAAATTCAATTTCGCCGACGTCCAGCGCATTTCGATCACCGCCTGCGGCACCGCGAGCTATGCCGGCTTTGTCGCCAAATACTGGTTCGAGCGGTTTGCCCGCCTGCCGGTCGAACTCGATGTGGCGTCGGAATTCCGTTATCGCGAGGCGCCGCTGCGCAAGGGCGATCTTGCGATCTTCATTTCGCAGTCGGGCGAGACCGCCGACACGCTGGCGGCCCTGCGCTACGCCAAGGCGCAGGGGCTGCACACCATCGCCGTGGTCAACGTCACGACTTCGACCATCGCGCGCGAGAGCGAGACGGTGCTGCCGACGCTGGCCGGCCCCGAGATCGGCGTCGCCTCCACCAAAGCATTCACCTGCCAGTTGATGGCGCTGATGGCGCTGGCGATCGCGGCGGGCAAGGCGAGGGGCGAATTGTCGGCGGACGACGAAATGCGCCTGGTACATGGGCTGGTCGAAGTGCCGCGCCTGATGACGGCGGCGCTGGCGCTGGAGCCACAGATCGAGAAGCTGGCGCGCGATATCGCGAAATGCCGCGATGTGCTCTATCTCGGCCGCGGCACCAGCTATCCGCTGGCGCTGGAAGGCGCGCTCAAGCTCAAGGAAATCTCCTACATTCACGCCGAAGGTTACGCCGCGGGCGAACTCAAGCACGGCCCGATCGCGCTGATCGACGAGACGATGCCGGTGGTGGTGATCGCGCCGCACGACCGCGTATTCGAGAAGACCGTCTCCAACATGCAGGAAGTCGCGGCGCGGGGCGGCAGCATCATCCTGATGACCGACGCGCAGGGCGCGCGCGAGGCCACCGTGGAGTCGCTGGTGACGATCACGCTGCCGGATATGCCTGCGAGCGTGACGCCGATGGTCTATGCCATTCCGGTGCAACTGCTCGCCTATCACACCGCCGTGGTGATGGGCACCGACGTCGATCAGCCGCGCAATCTGGCGAAATCGGTGACGGTGGAATAGGCGCCGGACGGGAACCGGCTGGTGAGTCCGCTCGCATCGGCATGACAAACTGCCGCAGCCGGCCCCGGCAAGTTCGCCCGGACATGTAAAATTCTGATACGGTCCGGCTATGGTGATGATGGTCTCGATCCGCTAGGAGAGGCCATTGCAGATCGGCTGAATGATGACTGAAGACCCGAATAAAGTGCCTCCCATCCTGTCGGCGGCCCCGCAGGAATCGCCACCCGGCATGATGGCGCGGCTGCGCAACTATTTTCTGACCGGCTTGATCGTCGCGGGCCCGATCGCGATCACCTTTTATCTGACCTGGTCGTTCGTCACCTGGGTCGATGCTCTGGTGCAGCCGTTCGTGCCGGTGGCCTATCGTCCCGAAACCTATCTGCCGTTCGGCCTGCCGGGCTCCGGCCTGATCGTCGCCGTGTTCGCGCTGACGTTCCTCGGTTTCCTCGCCGCCAACCTGATCGGCCGCAAGCTGGTGGAGTTTGGCGACACGCTGCTGGGACACATGCCGGTGGTGCGCGCGATCTATCGCGGCCTCAAGCAGGTATTCGAGACGCTGTTCTCGAGCAACGGCTCGAGCTTCCGCAAGGTCGGGCTGGTGGAGTTTCCCTCGCCGGGCATGTGGTCGATCGTGTTGATCTCGCAACCGCCAAGCAGCGAAATCATCGCCGGCCTGCCGGGCGAGGAGGAGCATATCTCCGTCTTCCTGCCGTGCTCGCCGAACCCGACCACCGGCTTCTTTTTCTATGTGCCCAAGAGCAAGATCATCGAGATCGACATGAAGGCCGAGGACGCCGCGACGCTCATCATGTCGGCGGGTGTGGTGCAGCCGGGCAGCGATCCGCAGAAGAAAGTCGCCGCGCTCGCGGCGATGGCGCAGGCCGCCAATCAGGCGAATGGCGAGGCCGAACGTCAGCCTGTGAAGGTCGACTGATTTGCGCGACCCGGCCGATCAAGTGACGGTTAGCGAATAGGCGATCGCGACGACATGCGCAGCTTCACCTCGCGATCGCTGGTCTGGACCGTCATTCTGGTCAGTGTTGCTTTACAGATCGTGACCGAACTTCGGATCGCGGGCCATGTCGGCGTGTTTCCTTCGGCCGTCATGGCTTACGCAGCGTTCTTCATCAACATCGCATGTTCGGGTCTCGGATTCCGCACGCCGGAGCGGCCGTGGTGGATCGGCAATGTCGTTTTGAGCATCGTGACCCTGACGATGATCGGCGCGCCGACGATTCCGAACGCATTGTGGCTGGCCGGGCGCATTCTGCTGGCAAGGCTTCTGGCGTAAATTCGACGGCTGGCCGGTGGGAGCGTTTTACGCTTCGTCATGGCCGGCATAAAGCCGGGCATGACGAGTTGCTGATTCCGCCCAAGCTAAATCTGCTTCACCCCGCGCCGATCAGCGGAATCGCTTCGTCGCGTTCGTAGAGATAGAGCAGGCAACGCAATGCCTCGCCGTGCTCGCCCTGCAATTTCGGATTGTCCTTCATGATGCGCAGCGCCTCGTCGCGGGCCTGCGCGATCAACTGGCCGTGCACCTCGGAGCGCGCGATCCGGTAGCCGGGCAGGCCGCTCTGGCGAATGCCGAGAATGTCGCCTTCGCCGCGCAGCCGCAGATCTTCTTCCGCAATCCGAAAGCCGTCCGTGGTCTCGCGAATGACGTGCAGCCGGGCGCTGGCGATCTCGCCAAGCGGCTCGTGGTAGAGCAGCAGGCAGGTGGAGGCCTCGGCGCCGCGCCCGATCCGGCCGCGCAACTGATGCAGTTGCGACAGGCCGAAGCGCTCGGCATTCTCGATCACCATGATGGTGGCGGCAGGGACATCGACGCCGACTTCCACCACCGTGGTCGCCACCAGCACCTGAATCTCGCCGGCGGCGAACGAGGCCATCACGCGATCTTTCTCGCTGCCTTTCATCCGGCCAT
>Ga0209960_1002056_pt1 | contig 21993 bp, 27 predicted proteins | sample ThiBiot_500_plan_2_FD_183947 | JGI IMG/M metagenome (GOLD analysis project Ga0209960, IMG submission 183947) | Wastewater bioreactor microbial communities from Cape Town, South Africa - Thiocy_expt_500_plan (SPAdes) | ecosystem: Engineered > Bioreactor > Thiocyanate-remediating >...
TTTTTTTTGAGGGAAAAAAAAAAAAAAAAAAAAAAATCAAAAGTACCCCTCTGACAGTCTCAAAGAAATTGTTGAGGTTACCTTGTGGTGCGAAAGTATACTTTTGTTATTTATTTATTTATTTATTTATTTATTTTGGAATTATGAAAATGATGATTATTATTACCTCTTCAGTTTTTGTTTTGAATTGAACAACATCCTTTCCTAAACCTTAATTAAGATAGATTGTTAATTATTATTACTATTTTGTTAATTATTTAATGCTCTTCAAGAAATTACCCAAGGATTTACCAATACTAGCTTTTTGAATGTTTACAATATCTTTAAGAGATAAAGATAAAAGGGGAGTGTCTTGAGAATTTCGAAAACAAAGGTAGTTTCTTGCAAGATAAATAACTCCTTTAATTTCATTTTCTTGTTGAATCAATGCACCATTATAATCTAATCATATAAAATGAAAAATGAGATCATAATGTTATTAGAAGGGAAAAAAGAAGTTAAATTAGAATCCTACAATTAATCAATATTTCATCTTCAAGATTAAATATTTCATCGAATTTCATTCTTTCTTCAGCCATTTTTTGTTCAACTTCTAATGAATCTAAATCATATTAAGTTTTGAAATTAAGAGTGTTTAATTATTTTTTTCCTCTTACCATTTTTTTGAGATTGAGATTTCATTTCGAATGTTTCAAATAAGAATTCATCAATTGCCTTTTCACCTTCTTTTGATGCAATTTGACTAAATAAATGTTTTTCAATCCAATTCCAATCTGTATGAATTTTATCAAGACGATCTGATACTGCAATTACATAATTATCCTATGTATTTAAAAGAAATAAATAATGAGCTTTTGTTTGTGAAGAACAAAATAAAAATTGAGGGAAAGGGAAGGAATGATTCTATACTTTGTTATTTGAAAATTTTAACACAATTCTAAATTTATAATCTTCTGCAGTGTTTTTTGCTGATGTAAACATGAGACTTTTGAGAAAATCAACTTTACTTCTTTTTGTTTGAAGTGCAAAATGTCTTGAATTTAAATTTATTATGATTAGATTTCAACACGAAATAATTAAATAAATAAATAAATAAATAAATAAATTCAAGACAATACATATTTGCAGCTAATTCTGTCCAAACAGCAGACTGATTGAATGAAATACAAGGAGTTGGTCGAATCCACATTGTTATTCATTCACAATTAAGCCTAAGTTTAACTCCTCTTTCAAAATACAAAAGTTGATTTGAACGACACAAAATCTCTAATTATGCGACTCTTATTCTGTCTTCTATTTTTGTTTGTCTATTTTTTTTTTCAAAAGTTAATTTGTTTCAAAACACTGCAAAATAAGAAAACAATAGAAGATAGAAAATGAATAAATTCAAATATTATATAATTAATAATTATTTTAAAAAATAATAATGCAAAGTATATATTCAAACAAAAACAAAAACAAAATTAAGAATTGACAATTTCTTAATTATCATTACAAAAATAAAAATAATTATAAACATAGCCTTTTTCCTTCCTTTCATTATTTCTATAATAACATTTCATTTCATTGAATGATTCATTTATTACTTCTCAAATAAGAGTTATATAATGTTTAAAATGTAGAGCAAATGGGTATATTTTGGTATTAGGGTATTGAATTGGGTTCTAATAAGTGTTGGCAATAGGGAAACGCATTGACTCACTTGCTTTTTTATTTTTCTTATTGATTTTTCTTATTGATTCCTCCAGACTTGCTCTAATTCAAACTAATAAAGGATTGGATCAATATTATTATAACTCCTATCAATCTTATATCATCAATAGATTGATTACAATCTGAGCTCTTTGAATATCTTATTATTATTTTACAACTTGAAACAATATTGGGAGTTATTTTGAAAGAAGTTTAAGAAATTTAATAGTTTTAAAAATAAACAATTATTACAGTTGTGCTATGAATGAATGAATGAATGAGTTCTCCAGTCTATAAACTAATTTAGAATTGAAAGAAACAATAATTTTTATTAAAAAGAACTAATTTAAAGTTTTAAATTTTAATAATTTAGTGAAAGAAGAATCAGTGTTAGTAGTAGTACTAGGACTTTCGAATCATACAGACATCAAAAAACTGCTTTCACAGATTAAAGGTTCATTTTTTGAAACTTGTTTGTATTGATAATTCTTTACTTATTCTTTACATATTTTACAATTTCTCTTGTTTCAGATAGAATTCTTTGAAAATTAGAAGAAAGGCTTTAGAAGACCATTAAAACATTAGAAAAATAGAAAAATGCAAAGTACTCGAGTTCCACCTTGCAATTTCATTGTACTTTTTTCTTTAATATGATTCTTGATTGAATTGTTATTTCTTATTTCTTATTTTACTAATTATTGTTTCTTATTTATATAGGGTGCTCATAAATTTTTTAGAGCAGGAAACCTTTGGAAAAGAGGTGAGATTGTCACTCAATGGAAATTAAGATATTTCGTCCTTGATAAAAAATATCGTCTTTTAATGTATTATAAAAGTCCAGAGGTTTTAACTCTTCCTTTAATCTTTTCATCTTTTCATCTTAGTTAACTAAAAAAAAAAACAGCAACTTCTTCCACAAGGAATCATTGATTTGAAGGAATATTGTATTATTGAACTTGATAAAGATGATGAAAATTCTGAGTATAGTTGCAAATTTGATCTGAAAGCAGCTGAGGAGTTACCATCTCAAAATAAAATAGAAAATCATGGTAAAATCCCTAAAGGTGCTACATATCGACCAGCTAAGGAGAAACCAAAAGAAGTTGAACAAAAGAAAGAAAAAAGAGTTTTTTATTTTAGAGCTGAGACACCAGAAGAAAAGAAACTTTGGATTACTGATTTACTTCTAACTTGTTTTTGTAATCTTTCTTTGTTTTTATTTATTTTTATTTTTTTCAAAAAAGCTAAACAAAAAAAAATTTTTTTTTCAAGGTGTTTATGATCCTGTTCAAATTGATGAAACTCCAATTGTTCATTTCATTCAAGGAGAAGATATTCGTGGAAAATATACTTATACTTCTTTTCAACTTGAACTTACTCCTGAAGAAAATCAAGAATTTGAGCCCATCTATATTACTGCAGATCAAATGATAGCTCCAGATGGTTCATATCCATTATTAATGGAATCTTTTCAAGAAATTCAATTTGCATCTACTATTGAAAAGTAATCTTTTAGTTTGGGTGAATTTTTTTTTATTTAATTCTTTATTTTCAAAACAAACAGATTATGGATTCCAAAAGGTTATATTGTTTATGCATTTTTTATTGCAGCACCTCCCGATGATGATCCTCGTGCAACAATTTTAAAGTTTGGAGGTTCCTTTTTCTCTTTCTTTCTTTCTTTTCTTTTTTGTTTTTGAAATCCTTATGAAAACTCTTTCCCTCTTTCTTAAAAAGACTTTCGATTTGATCTTGAAGGGAGTGGAGAGTATGTTACTGTCCCTCGAAAAAGAAGAACACCACTAGCTAATCCTACTTGTTACTTTGGTTTTGTAGTTGCGAAAAAACAAGGTGATCTATTAGAAGTCACCTAAAATTATTTTTGTTCAACTCACTAAGCACTTTTTTTTCTTTTTTTTCTTTCTTTCTTTCTTTCTTCAAAAGCTGATGGAAGCGGTCTTGATTGGAAAAAAGAACTTGAAAAGTTTAAGAGGAGATCAGATTCGAGCATGTAAAATTCTCTAATCATAATTTATTGTATTGTAACTCCTAGTGTAATATCCACTCTAGTGTAATATTATTTCTTATGAAAAGAAAAATTAAATTTGATCCATAAATCTTTTTCTTTTCCTTTTTTTCAATGATTCAGAACAAACACTTTATCATTTCTTATTTTATTGTTTTATTTCAACATTTTTTTTTTTTGAAGGAAAAGTAAAATATAAATGGTATTATAGGTTAAGGAAAGTTTCTCAAAAATTTTTGGGCTGTAGGAGCAGAAGTAGAAGTAGAATGAATTTTGAATCCATAAATTCTTGGTGTATAAATTTGATCAATAGGAGGGGGATGAAGGTGAGGGTATTGTTGGAATAATAAATGTGGCATAGTAGTTCCAAAGAAAGCACCATCAATTGTTAAATGACGTCTTGAAGAGGGAGAATAAATATCACAACATCTTGGGCAAAATAATTTCACAGTACTTTCTCCTAAAATTTTGAAAAAGAAGTGAGAAAGAAGAAAGGAATAAAAGTCAAAAGAAAAAAGAAAAAAGAAAAAGAAAAAAGAAAAAGAAAAAAATAAAAGAAAAAGTAAAAGTAAAAAAAAGTAAGAAAAATACCAGGTTGATCTGATTGGCAAATTGGGACTACATGACATCTATTGCACATTACACGAGGACAATATCCAAAATCTCCAGCTTCATATTTTGCTCCCTTTCAGAAATGAAAATTCAATATTCTTCTTTCATTAAAAAAAAAAAAAAAAAAAAAATACCATTTGCGCTAATCCTGGTTTTGTTAAAATATATCTTTGATGTATTAATCCATATAATAATTCAGCAGAAGATTGTATCATAGCTAAGTTTTGATCAGTGAAATATTCCTCATCTATATTTCAGAATAATTCAATTAACCACCAAAATAAATTTTTTAATTCAATTCAATTTAATTCAATATTAATAATAATGAATAAATAAATAGTTAAGTTTTTTTTAAAAAATCAAACCTGGTTCAACATCTAGTATTAACTCCAAAGCATCATTGTAATAAGGAACAGATGCAGGAAGTCCGGTCAAATTAAAAGAATCACAAATAAAATCTTCACTAACTTTACAAAAAAATTCATTTCCTTCAAGTGAACAAAACCAAGAAATCCAAGAGGTTTCTTCTGATCCTGTTGAGTCGTCTGATGTGGTATCTTTATTTTAATGTAAAGGAAAAAAAAAATCATGAAATCAGTAAAAATTCAATTAATTGGATCAATTTTATTTTTATATTTTATATTTTTTTGGAAAAAAGAAAAATTAATTAAACTTAAGTTAAACTATACAAATAAAAGTGATTGATTGAATAGAAAGAATAGCTAATAAATCAAGGTTTTAAAGGAAGAATAGTTGAAAAGCAAGCACAAAAATAGTGACAGAAGAAATAGAAGGTCCAAAAACGGCTTTACCTTTCCAACAAAATTCCCTTTCATGATCATTTTCATTTTCATTTAAACAACCAAAATAACAAAAAAAAACCAAAATATGAAACAAAATATATAAAAAATCAATGATTTTAAAATGAAATAAATGTAATAAAATTGAATGAATTATGAAAGAATGAATAGTATAATAAGTGAATTAAGAAAAAAAACCTGAGTCGGATTCAGATATCACTTTCTCCCCTTCGCCGCCATTAACAGCACTCATGTTTTTTTTTTTTTTTTTTTTTCTTCAATAAATAATAAACAAAATAAAAATTTCTCTTTTCTTTTGATTCTCCAAAACAATCCCTAAAGCTCTTTTATTATGTTTCAACCAAAAACTCAAATTTTAAATTTCAAACTTCTTTGATAAATATTCCATTCAATTAATTAAGAAATTTTGAATCAAATCATAGTATTTTCTTGATATTTGAACAAAAACACTTTTCCATCAATTTTTGATTTTTTTTCTTTTTTTTATTTTGAAGAAAAATGAATGAAAAATATCATAAATCAACCATTTGATTCAATATAAGAACTAAATTTGAATATTTGATTGATTGATTGATTGATTGAAATAAAGTAAGTTTTAAAATTTAAAACTGTTGTCAAAACCTGAAAAAAAAAAAAAAATCGAAAGGGTGGTGAATTTTTGGTGAAACAGTAACGCCACTCAAACAAAAAAAGTTGCAACTTTGGAACAACTCGAACCTATTCCTTCTCTTTACTTTACTCTTTACTTTAACTGTCCAAGTCAACCTGTCACTCAAACAAACTTATTAACAAATAGGTAAAAACATCTTTCTTTTTATCACCTTTGATTTTTCAATTTTTTTTTTAAATTTTATTTTATGCAAGTAGGAGACATTTTATCAAATTGAAAAAAATGGTTGTTTGCTCGTTGATGGAGTTATGCATCACAAGCATTATCAAACCAAATGAAAATTTTCCTTTTTTTACTATAGAGGATGTTATAAAATCTTTAATTGAGAATCAAAAAATGAAAGAATTGGGACCAAAAAGAAAGAAAAGGAAAGTTTTGAATGAGGAAGAAGAGCAGGAATATTGGAATCGAGTGTACAATCAAAATTCAATAAAGGTATTTTATTTATTATTATTCCATATGACTTTAATAATCTTGTAAAAAAAATTTAGGTTTTGTTGAATCAGTTAGTGAAAAAAAATGTACTTCAATCTCATGAATACTCTCAACCTCGAAATCAATTATGTTTGTACAAAAGTTTGCTTTTCCTTTATTCTTTTCTTCTAATCTTTTTTCTAATCTAATTATTCAATTAGTAATCAAATCTAAACCATCTTCTTCTCAAGAAAAGAAAGTTCTTGATACTCCCAAAAAGAATCCTCAAACCTCTCAATTCACAACACCTAGGAAGGTAACCTTTTTATCTCTTTCTGCTTTGATAATCTTTTGATTCATTTTATTTCTTTTTAGTCACTCAATCGTCCTTTCCTTACACCAACTAAAAGTCCTTCTTCAGCAAGATCAGTTTGCTTTTTTTTTTATTGCTCCAAAATCAAAATAATAACCATATAATTTAAATTTAGCCATTAACAAAACCTTTTAAATCACCAACTGCATCTTTAAGTTCTCCAATATTAAAAGATAAAGAAATTCAAGATCTTACATCCAGAAAAAAATCTTTAGAACAAAAAATTTCTCAATTAAAAGAAAATATTAGGAAGAGAAAGTTGGTTGATTTATGTAAAAATAAGGTTTTTTCTTTCTTTCTTTTTTATTTATATTAATAATTAATTCTTTTTCTTTTTTTATTAGGATGAATTAAAGAAGTTATCAAATTTATCAGAGAAATGGTTATCTGTTTGTCAGGAAGCCACTGGTGAATTACAACAAAAAACTACTCAACAACAATTACTCCCAAAGAAAGATATTTTGTCAATATTACAAATTAATAGTGATTTATTGAAATTAAATGCAGAAGATGATGAATTTATGTAAAAAAATTTATAAATATATTCTATATCAAGAAGAGTTAAACAATTTTTTTTTTTTTTTTTTTTTTTTTAAAAAAATAAATAAATTTTTTTTTTTTTTCCAAAAGATAAATAAACTTTTTTTTTGTCTAAGCTTCATCCTCTTGAATAGCAACATGTTTTTGTGTATTGAATTTCATCAAATTTTCTCTATGGAAATTTTGAACATCAGAGGCTGATCTTTTTCTTTGTAAATTTCGCATAATTCTTAAAGCTCTTGCATCTTCTGCTTGTTGATGAAGTGCACTTGTTACAAAAGTTTGAATTAATTGGGCCTTTTATTTTATTTTATTTTATTTTATTTTATTTCTGGGTTAGATTGAAAAGAAAGAATATTGATAAAAAAGGGAAAATACCTGGGGTGAAAAAATACAAAACAATGTGGTTGAATTCTTATCTTTTCTTCTTTCTAATGTTGTAGTTTTCTCTTTTATAATGGATTTTTGACATTCAAAAATAAATGAATTTGGATATCTTAGATCAGTACAAATAGTTATATTTACAAGATCCTCAGTTAAAAGTAACACCTATTGAATTGTTCAATAATTAAATCAAGTTTTGAAAATTATAAGAAAAGAAAAAAATTACATTCTTCTGGGAATCAAAGATATGAATTCCTTCAACATTAACCCCAACTCTAACATTTAATCCTTTTGATTTATGTTCTTCAAAAGAAAGTCCTCCTTTCTTTGATCCTTTAACTGTTGTCATTAATATTCCTGGAAAGAAGGTACTTCCATAATATGGCCACTAATTTATTAATAAATTAAAAAAATCGAAATGGAGCATAGAATGTTGGAAAAAAAAAAAAATTACTTGTCTAATATATTGTAAATATAACATTTCTATAATCATTTTAGTATGTCCAGCATGTTTTTTATAATGTGGTATTAATCTCTTTTCACGTTCATCTTTTTTCATTGAATTTGAAAAAAATGAGGGTGGGAAAATCAACTTAAAATCTTCAGTATTTTTACTAATTGTAGATATAAAAAAGTTAGAAAAAAAAAAAAAAAAGAAGAAAAAAAAAAGAAAAAAGAAAAAAAAAGAAAGAAAAAGAAAGGGAACCATATCCAACCAGGGACATGAACATCAGGATTATAATCTCCAAACATTAATTGACATTTCAAAGAAGCAAGTAAAAACATATCTTCCAAATCATTATTTGGGAATGGATAAAGTTCTTCCATGATATATTTGCTTGCCTAAATATTGAAATGATAAATCAAAATTCAAAAGAAAGAAGGAAGGAAAGAAAGAAGGGAATCGAAACCTGATCATATAATAAATGAATAGCAGCAGGATCTTTACATCTTCTCTCTGTTGCCTTAGACAAAAATGCCCATCTTCTATAAATGAGTTGACGACCTAAAATTATTCAAAAATAATTAAAGAAAGAAAAAGAATTCTTTAGAAAAAAAAAAAAATAAAAACCTGCTCCTTCAGGACTTTCCCCTTCAGAAAATCTTCTTTCCAAACTCTTCCAATCCTCATTCATAACATCAATTTGTTGAAATGGCTCAAGTTGAAGTTCTAATCTTTCACTTGTCATCCATAAGGAAAATAAACTAAATGAAACTTTCTGTAAATTAAATTTTTCAGCTAACATTTCACAAATTCTTAATGCAGATAATTTTGAGCTAAATTTTAACATTGTTGAACTTCCATCTAATGTCTTAACTTTAAATTTGACACCCTTAATTAAAAATTGAAATTGTTAATTTTTAAAAAAAAGAAAAAAAAAAAGAAAGAAAGAAAAAAAGAAGAAAAGTATAATCAATACTTCAACTAATTGATTTGTAAACTCTTCTTTTTTTGCGATTGCAAATTGAAGATTTCGATGATCCCAATTTAATTTTGCAATAAATGGGCTCTCGGATGCATCAAGAATTCTTCTATATCTCTCTTTTCCTTCTTCAATAACTCCTCCTTCTTCTTCTATAAGGACATAGGTTCCATCAAGATTTTTTAAAGAATCAATTTCATATTTTTGAAGAACAATTTTCAAAACTTCCGCAGTTTTCATATCACTTGTTACAATAAGTGATTTGAATGGTTCTCCTTTTTGAATGCAACCACGATAAACTGAATAAATTATTGATTATAATTAGTAATCTGAATTATGAGAAGAGAAGCAAAAAGAAAAGAAATAAGGGAACATTACTTTTAATTGGACCTTCAGGTGATTTTGTTTTCACTCGAATGCGCATAAAATGAGGGTGTTTTGCATTTGATTGACTTCTAGCTCTGGTAATATTCTTTTGTTCATTTTTTTAAAAAAAAAGTTAATTATTTATTTTATTTGGGATCAGAAAAATAAAAAAAGAAAGAAAGAAAGAGGAACCCTTGATACAGGAACAACAATTTCATCTCCTGTTTTTTCTTCTGATCCAACAGAAACAAGTTCATTAATTTCTTCATTCTCAATTCCTTCAGGATCATTTTCAACATCTTGAATTTCTTCAAATTCTAATTGCATATTAGCAAATTTTTCTTGATCATCTTCAATTGCATCGTTTGGTCGAAATGTTGAAAATTCTTCAACTAAAATTTTTCCTGTAATTCTAACTGAGCCTATTTTTGGAAAACGAAAAGAAAATTAAAATGGAAAAAGAAAAATTAAAAAAAAAAAAAAAAAAAAAAAAAAAAAAAAAAAAAAAAAAAAAAAAAAAAAAAAAAAAAAAAAAAAAAAAAAATACCTGCAAATGTTTTATAGAAATTGTTACCAAGATCTTCAGACTCTTCTCTAACAAACATTGTTCCATCTCTGACAAGCATAGTTCCATCATACACTTCAGTACTTTCAGTGCTATCTTGTTTTAGGTGTCCATTTGTTAATTGTTTAATTTGATTATCAACTGGTCCATCATTATTTACATTACTATTTACAATTTGGTCCAATTTTGAATTAGAATCATTGGCTTGTTTTTCAGATGTTGATTCACTTTCAGTTGTCTTGATCTCCTCTGCTTCTTTTTTGAAAGTAATAAAAGAAAAAACCGATTATTGTTTTGGAAAAAAAATTTAGACTTAAATATAAAGACTTTAATAAAGAATTAAATGATTACGTTGTGTACAGCCAAAATCTATTTCAGGTAATTTCAAGTTGCCTTGAGATTTAAAATATTTACTCATTGAAGATCTTAAAGCTACGATCCAATTTGATCGAACAGAATTGTTGTTTACAAATAAAATCTCTTGATCAATCGAAAAGGAAGGTCCAGCAAAACTTTTTTTGAGTTTTGATTCATTAGTTTTTTTTTTAATTTTCGGTCTTATCGAACACTTACGAATCAAGAACTTCAACAACTGTTTTATTATGGACTTTCCATGATCCTAATACTATACTATCTCCTGATCTTCTTTTAATTGATAATTTTCCATCCATTAATGTCATATACAAAGGCATAACCTTGTGAATTTTTTTTTGGAAATAAGAAAGAAATTAGGGAATTTATTCCAAAAAGAAAGGAAAAAAATTTACTTTATTGCCTTGTTTTCTTAAAAGGTAGCTTGAATAAACACCTTCTTCAATTTGGCTACCTTCTGAATGAGGGTTTGGTTGATCTTTCTTTTCAAGATCATCAAGAATGGAACAAATTATTTTGCAAACTTCATCTTTTGTTGCTTTAATATGTTTTTTTTGAAGCAAATATTTTTTTAAAAAAAAAAAGAAAAGAAAAAGAAAAAGAAAGGCAAATAAATCAATAAAATAAAAAGAACCTTTAATCCAATCTCCTAAATCTTCAATATTTGTTGTGGCTAACTCAAAATTTCTTTGTCCATCAGTAATAATTTTAAAAACAAATTGTCCTGGTTTTGAATCTTCTTTTGATTCTTCAACTTTTGTAATTGGAGAAAACTAATTTTTATTTTTTGGAAAGTAAAAAAAATGTTCCTTTCAAATGATTCTATCTTTTTTGGATTGTCCTCTTTTTTCTTTTTTTCTTTTTTTTTACCTCATGTTTTCTTTCTTTTCCACGATATGCATACACAATTTTGCCATCATAAATTCTTTTTTTTTTGAAAAATCAATCAATAAATCAATTTTCAAAGTAATGTGTAAATCAAATCAAATAGTATACGTAAAATATCTTTGAACATAAATTCCTTCACTCTTCAATAACAAAACACCTATATAAAAATAAAAAATAAAAATAAATCAGTATTGTTCTAATTGACTTCATAGTAAAGGATAATAAATGTATCTCAAAAAAAAATTAATTTTTGGGTTTTTTTGAAAAATAAATAAAATAAAATAAAATACCTTCTCTAAACTCATTTTCAGGTTCGTTTATATACGATGCATTTTTGTCCTTTTGTCGAAATACATCAGATAAACTCCAAACTGACATTGTTATAAGAAAGCAAGAATGAAAAAATTCAGGTTCTCTACTACTTACACTACCAAAACTTCAGGGCTTCAAAACTAACCTAATAAATTTTTTAAAAAAAATAATTAGAATTTTTTATAATTCAACAAATAATTATAATTCAAAATTAAAATAAGTTATAGGAATATGAATTAATTATTAACTTTCATTCATCTTCATCTTCTTCTTCAGATTATGATTGTTTCAAAATTATTTATGCTATTTAGTTCGTTTCAAAATCTTTGATTATTTTCCATCAAAGTCAATCTCTTTTTTCTCCTCTATCTCATATTTCAAAAAAAAAACAACTCACATCTCATTCAATTCTCAATGAATAACTTATTCAAGCATCTTATTTCATCATCATTTCAATGAGAATATCAAATCATTTCATTCATCAATTACATAAAAAATCCTTAATTTCCAATCTTCCGAACAAATAATAACAATAATCAGGTTTTTTTTAATTTTTTCTTTTTCTCACCCAATATCATCCCTTTTCAATCCTATTTTTCTCTGATTTTATGAATTGATTTTCATTGATGTGAGTAGATTTTTGAAAGATGTTGTTGATTTTGAGGTGGATTTTAGTGGATTTTTATGAGATTTTTGGAAGATTTTATTGATTTTATTGATTTTTTTGTTTTGGGTTTTCTAATTAGAGTTTTGTTCCCTTTTTCTTCTGGGAATAGAAAGAGATTCACAAGAAAGATGCAAAAGGAAGGTTCTTTTTCCCTTTTGAAATGTTTTATTAATTTTTTTTTTTTTCTTCATTCCAAACGAACCGATTGCAACAAAATTAAAAAAAAAAAAAAAAAATTAATTAATCTTTATTAAATTTTTGTGTTTCATTTTTGTGTTTCAAAGTTTTAATGAAAGAAAACTTAGATCGCATACTTTGGCTCTTGAAGAAAAAATAGACCCAGAGTTGAAAAGAATTCATTGTTCGAAAGAAGAAATCAACAACCTTCGACATCTCCTGGTGAAAATCAAATAAAATGAGAAGGGAAAAAATTTAAAATTTTCCTTTAGATTTTTATTTTTTTTCAAAAAAAATTAAATCTCAATCAATGGTCAAGTTTCAAACTTTTCCTCTGAGTGGACCCCAGTTACTTGGTGCTGGTTCTGATTTCAATGTCTAAAAGAAAAAGAAAAAGAATATTAATATTGCTTTTTTTTAAAAAAAAATAAGAAAAGAAAATTACCCATTTCTTTGTAACAACCAAGATAATTGGGATAAGAATGAAAGAAAGGACTACAACAACTCCAATGATAATTCCTGCAATTTGACCTCCAGTTAAAGCATTTGATACTCCTTCAGTGAACATCTATTATTTATTTTATTTAGAATATTGTAAAAATCAAAATTCAGATTATTCAAAATTACTTTTTTAGAGGTTGAGAAAGGAGATCCATCAACAGATACTTCAAGGGCAGATGAACCAGTCATTTCAGGGACAACACAAGTCATACTAGTATCACTGATATAAGTTCCTTCAACAGCTAGGGTCAATCAAATTAATTTTCGTTTTAAAAGAATGATAAAATAAAATAAAATTTAAGATAAAAATAAAATTAAAAGTATACTTTGATTTCCGAATTTACATTGAAGACTTGGTGAATAGAAATTTTTTCCATAGATAGTAATAGTTTCTCCTGGACTTGCCTGAGAAGGAGAGATTCGTTCAACAATAGGGGGAATATCAGCTCCAGTATAAGTGAAAATGGTTCCTGTTGAAGAAAAGAGTCCAGCTCCAATTGCTACTTCGATTGTAGAGTCAACAGCTTGATTTTTTGGAGGAGAAGTACATTTGACTTGTGTTGTGCTAACCCACTTTAAGAAGATAAGAAGAAGAAGTGATTAAGAAAAAGGATATATCAACAAAAAAAGTAAAGAAAGTCTTTTTTAAAAAAAAGAAAAAAGAAAAAAAAAAGAAAGAAAAAAAAAACTTACAGTTCCAGTGACATCACGGCTATCAAATTTGCATTTAATAGCTCCAGCGGATGCTCCAAAATTGGTTCCAGTAACAGTGACTTCAGTTCCACCACTAGTAGGACCTGAAGATGGTGATACAGAGGCGGGACGTGGTCCAGTTAATTGTCCTTGAGCAACAATTTTAACTCTTGCACAATTATACCATTTTCCACTTCCATCATTTTGACCCATTCCAGATACTAAAAATTTAATTCAATAAATAATTTTGTTTTTTCTTTGAGAACTTACAAAGTTGGAAAAAAATAAAAATTACATTGAACTCGACAGTCATCACAAAGTTGATTAGGAATAGTAACGACGACATTAACTCCATCAAATCCATCTGCACCAGCAGTGACTTGATTTGGAATATTGGCTTTAATAGTTGCTAATGGAGTATTGTTGTTATCAAGAAGAGCAAAAGCAAATGGGGCCGGCCCATGTTGATTGACACGAAATTGAAAAGTAACAGATTGACCAACTTCAAAAGTGGTAAGGTCTCCAGTTCCAACTTTAAGATTAGCACTGAAAGAAAAAGAAAAAATCATTAATAAATTTAATTAAAAAATAAAAATATAAAAGAATTTAATAATTTCAAACCATGGCCCGCTTGTGCCTCCAATATTATTGACTCCACCCTGAGAAATTGGGTTTCTGAGCCACATATGTGCATTAACAACACTCAAAAGAAAACAGACTACAACTAACAGCTTTCTCATTTCTAAATTGAATTTTTTAAATTTAATTATTCCTTTTAATTAAAAAAAGGAGAAGCAAAAAGTAAAAACAATAAAATTAGATGTATTTTGATTCTTGAAAAAGCACTTATTATAAAAATTTCAAAATATTGAAGAAGAAGAAGATTCAATGAGTTATTTTTTATTTTTATTTTATTTTTTTTTTGATTGTTGGAAAAATTTAATTTTTAATTTTTTTAATTTTTAATTTTTTTAATTTTTTTTTTTTTTTTAAAAAATTTTAATTTTTTTTTTAAAAAAATTTTATTTTTTTTTTTAAAAAAAAAAAAAAAAAAAACAGAATAGAAATAACAAAAGTTTCTTGTTCTTCTTCATCTTTAAAAAAAAAATTGATATTTATTGGAAGTAATAAGTAATATTCAATAAGTTTTTTCAAAGTCAAAACAAAAAGTGGTTGAGGGGAAAGAGATAAGGAAGGGTCAAACTTTTTTTTTTTTTTTTATTTTGGGGCGATCGCTTTGGCGCAATTTTTCTTATTCAAATTTCAATTCAAACTTTTTACAAGTCTACTAAGTAAAACTCTTTGATACCTGAATTGAAAAGCTCCCAAAAAACTGGACTCTCTTAGACTGTTTAGGTCTAATACCAATTCTATTAGAATCATCGAGATGAGGATCAAAATTGTGAATCCTTTCACCACAAACTTCAATAATGAGCGCAATAGGGACCAAAAGCTCGTTTAGAGTTATTTTGGGCTTTGGACCTTTCACTTATTGTGTAAAACTCCAAGTTTTTCATTCGAACATTTCTTTCTGGTTATACTAGACCTAGCCAGGTTGTAACTCCTAAATTCTCTTCTTTTTCTTCCAGAGTTGAGTTTGTGATATTTTCCCAACCTTCACTTTGGGCCTCTTCAAATTTCTTGTATTGCCTAAGAAAAAGAATCAAAAGCAAAACATCAAAAAGCCGAAAGTCCCTTCCATTATTTATTTCTGATTCACTCTCGTTACTTCAACATCTGTTTAGTTTAGTTTGATGCAATAGGATGAAAGGAGTAGAGATTCGTATATTATGTTTATTTTTGTTTGTGATTTCAAGTTATGGAGCGAACCCAACCCATCCTGATGAGGTTGAAGCAATCAAGCGGATGTATAATAGTACTGGAGGTCCAAATTGGACGATTCAACCAAATCTAGATGACCCTTGTTCAAACGCAGTTATATTTAATTGCATACCAGATGGATCTTATTCAAGGATTAATATGATGTAAATTTGCTTTGTTTGAGTTAATTTTTTTTTAAAAAAAACTTTTTTCTTTCAAGTACATTGATGTCAAATAATCTTGTGGGACCTTTTCCAACTGATCTTTATTCTCTTCCACAATTATCTGGATTGTAAATTTTCTTAAATTATTGATTTTCTCGAAAACTTAATGAACCATTATATTTAGAATTCTCGAAATGAATTCATTATATGGACCAATACCAGATACAATTTCAAGCTTTGGCCCTTTAACGTTACTGTATTTTTTGAATATCAAATGTTATTCAAAATAAAAACTAATAGAAAATGAAAATAGAAATTTAGCATCTAACCAATTGAACGGAACAATCCCAACTCAAATTGGATCATTAACATCTCTCTATACACTGTCATTTTTGTTTTTTAACATTCACTTCACCTTTTTTCAATTGCCAATTTTTTAAAAAAAATAGAAATTTAAGGGACAATAACCTTCAACTATCTCGCACACATTTTCACTGCAAAACTTGTCTCTTTCTATTTTTTTTTGTTTTTATTTCTGATTATTTCAATTCAAATAATTCTTATTTTCATAAAGGGATCTTTCTTCAAATAATTTGGAAGGACAAATTCCTATTGAATTGTCAATGATATCGATGCTCATAATATTGTAATTTTGTTTTCTTACTTCTTTCTTTCCTCGAAATAATGAGCTCTTAAATTAGGAAATTAAACTCGAATCAATTAAATGGAACCATTCCAATCGAATTTGAAAACTTAGATGGTGCATTGGAAACCTTGTAAAATTTAGTTCAGCCTGAATTATGAAATGAAATAACCAGAATGAGAAAAAAAAAAATGGAAATAGAGACTTATCAGATAATCACCTTTCAGGACCAATTCCAACTCAATTAGGGAGCGTATCTACTTTAGGAACACTGTAAATAGAATTTTTCATTTTTCTTCTCATTTTCAATCCAAAAAAAGATGGCTAAAGAATAATCAATTAAATGGAACCATCCCAACAGAACTTGGAGGATTACATTACCTTGTGAAGCTGTAAACATATTTCTTTCTTTTTCTTTTCATTTGATAAACTTTTCTCAAAAAAAATAAAAAAAATAAAAAAAAAGAGATTTATCCATTAACCAACTTTCTGGATCAATTCCTGCTCAACTTTCACAATTAACAAGTATTCAAGAACTGTAAAACCATTTTATAATTATTTCATCCAATTTTCATTATAAAGTAAAAAATAATAATAGAAATCTCAATAATAATCAACTTTCTGAAGCAATCCCAACCTTCTTGCTCTCACCACCATTCAATTCTTTAAATACTTTGTAAGACTGCTATTTCCCCTTTTTTTTCAAATGGAATATTAATCATGATATTTTAAATCAGATACTTAGCATCGAATTATTGGAATTGTCCGATTCCTGATTATTCTCCATCAATCGATGATTTTACAACTGCAAATGGCCAATGTGGTAAAAGAAAATTTTAAAAATATGAGACAATGCAATATAAATTTCATCACTAGATTTAAGTTGCTCAACAAATCCGTGTTTGACAGGACAAGTTTGTTCAACAAGATTGAGTGGAAATTATTTTTGTGGTTGTTTATCTGATGATTTGGTTTGTTTAAATGGTTTGGTTTTATTCTACTTTTTTTTTGATTTCAAAAATGAACACAAATCCATTAACATTTGTTAGATGTTGACGAATGTGACTTGGGTACAGATAATTGTGACAATCATGCATCGTGTTCCAACACAATTGGAAGTTTTAATTGTACTTGTAATACAGGATTCTTTGGAGATGGAGTTAATTGTGAGGGTAGAATTTTTTTTTTTTTTTTTTTTTGATGATATAAATATTAAATTAAAATAGACGATAATGAATGTAATTTGGGCACAGATAATTGCAATCCAAATGCAATATGTACCAATACAATTGGAGGTTTTAATTGTTCTTGTAAAACAGGATTTTCAGGAGATGGAATAAATTGTGTTGGTAATGTTTATTTATTTACTTTTTTGAATATATTTTGAGAAAAAGTGATAAATATAGATATTGATGAATGTAAATGGAGTACTAACAATTGTGATGATCAAGCAACATGTACGAACACAATTGGAAGTTTTAATTGTACTTGTAATACTGGGTATTCTGGAAATGGAACTATTTGTGAAGGTATATTTTTTTTTTTGAAAAATTCTAAAAACTCAAATCATTAAACCTTATGATTAGATCTCAATGAGTGTACATTGAATACTCACAATTGCGATAAAAATGCGGCATGTTCAAACACAATTGGAGATTATTCTTGTTCATGTAATATTGGGTTTTCGGGAGATGGATTTGATTGTGATGGTATAAATTTGTTGAAGATTTTTTTTTTTTGATTATAAGAGATTTATTTATTTATTTTTATTCTAAAAAACAAAATAGATATTGATGAATGCGAAGTCAATAATGGAGGATGTCATAGTAATGCAACATGTGAAAATGAGATTGGAAGTTTTAGTTGTACATGTAAAGAGGGATATTCAGGAGATGGAATTAACTGTGTCACAATGAATGAAAGTAATCAAGCTGTTGGAATTGGTGTTGGTGTTACTTTTGGGCTCTTAAGTTTAATTATTCTCATTTTATTAGTTAGATTCTTGATTAAAAGAAATGTATGATTTTTTTTTCCCCCTTCTTCTTTCTTTTTTTATTTCGATTTGATTATCATTTTCTGTTGTAAATTAATGAAATTCTAAATTTTTTTTAAAAAATGAGTAGAAAAAGAAAAATCAAATCAAAACCAAAACTCCATCTAACTTATTCCTAGATAGAGATGTTGAAAGTAGGATTTCAATGACTCAAGGTTTAACTCATTTTTTTAATTATTATCCATCTCCTTCTCATTTTTTAATTATAAAATAAAATTAATGATAGTTCATGGAGATGCAACATTAATGAATACTAAACTTGAGGTATCATTACCAGCATTCATGAAAATTAGCTTTGTGGATCAAATTAGAAAAGAAGAAAAAATTGGAGGTGGTGGTACTGCTATTACTTATCGTGGTATAATTTTAGATCCAAAATTAAGAGAGGTTAATTTCTTTCATTCTTTCTTCGCTTTTCTTTCTCTGAATTCAAAGTAATAAAAGTAATAATTATTATAATTAGAAATTTGGCTTTAATGAAGTCGCAATAAAACAACTAATTGATGATCAAACCATTTCATTTGAAGAAAACAAACAAAGATTTGAACAAGAAATATCAATAATGTGGGCAATTACATCTCATCCAAATATTATCACTTTGGTTGGCTATTCTGAAGATCCTCGTTGTATAATTACAAAAGTAATTATCTTTTGATTTTTTTCTTTCATTTTTTGTTTTAACACTTTAATAAATACGTAGCTGTATGAAAGAGATTTGTGGAATTTTATTCAAAGTTATTCTGGAGATATTCCAAGTGAAATTATAATGAAAATAGTAAGTGATATTGCTTCAGGGATGAAAGCCATAAATTCTTTTGGAATTGCTCATAGAGATCTCAAATCGTTAACTTTCCATTATCTTCTCTTTTTCACTTTTCACATTTTTTAAAAAAAATAATTAAAATAATAAATAGATCAAATATCTTGTTAGAGACAGTGGGAGGACAAGTTAATGCAGTTATTTGTGATTTTGGTTTATCAATTATTCAAAAATCAAAGGTATGAAACTTTCATTTCCTTTGTTTCCACTTTTCGATTTTTAATTGACATCTTTATATTTAGGTTGTAACTCAGAAAGTCATTGATGTTAAAGGATTTTCACCTCGTTTCACAGCACCAGAAATTCTTGGGAAAGTCATGGCAAACATGGGAAATATGTCAGTCGAAGATGAAATGAGAGGAGATGTGTATTCTTATGCTGTTGTTGTTTGGCAAATGATCACAAGAAAAATTCCTTGGGCAGATTGTTAGTTTTTCTTTTTTTCTTTTTCTTTTTTCTTTTTTCTTTTTCTTTTTCTTTTTCTTTTTTTTTTTTTTTTTTTTTTTCTTTTTTTTTTTTTTTTTTTTTTTTTTTTTTTTTTTTTTTTTTTTTTTTTTTTTTTTTTTTTTGATGTTCTCTTCTAAATTATCTCAAATTATCAACTTCTTTTCTTTGGTCAAATTCAAAACCTTTAGTCAAAACCACAGCTGATATTGATTTTCAAGTTCGATCAGGAGAAAGAGAAGAAATACCAAATCCTTTTGGTGACAAAAATCTTGAAATACTTTCATCCATTATAAAAATATGTTGGGATCAAAATCCAGATAAAAGACCTAATTTTAATCAAATTGTTCAACAATTATCTCTGGGAAATTGAATCAATTATTCTCGCAACATTATTGTATGTATTAATATCTTGTAAAAAAAGTAGACAAAAAATTAAAGAGAGAGAGAAAATAAAATTAAATTATATATTTACGATTTGTAAGTGTCAACAATATTTTTGTACAAAGAAAATTTAGTTCGCTTAAATTTTGAAGAAAAAGTTGGTGAAATGAAAGATGCATATTCTCCATTTATCACTAGTTATATTTTTTTGTATTAGTTGGAAGAAAAAATAAATAAAAAAATCAAAACAAACTTTTCATTAATAGAAAATTTCTGAGTTCTTCATTTCTCTTAAAAGTCATCCCTAAGTTAGAAATAAATCAATAAATAAAAATAAATAAAAATAGTCAAAAAAAACTAACCACTAAGCACTTTAGGTCCAAAATTTGGGACTCCTTCTTTTGTAACAACTGAACAAGTAAAAGTATCATTTTGATCATCTGGGGATTCGGGATCTGCAACATTCGCATCAATTACACAAATGACATCTAATTTTAATTCATTTTCTTTTAAAAAAGGCAGGGAAAGGGAATAGGAAGAAAAGAAAAGAAAGAAATAAACGATTAAACTCGGATTCAATTGTATTTGAACGATATCTTTCATTTGTTTTTCCTTCTCTATAAACAATAACTCCAATATCGTTTCCAATATGTCTTTTCCTTTCAAGCTATTTTAATTTTTAAAATTAATGGAACTAAAATCTAAAAAAAAAGATTGGAATTGGAATTGAAATTGAAATCTACTTGTTGGAGATCATTTTTCCTATAAGGTAATAAAGTAGATACATGAAACATTATTTCAAAATTTTCAAAATTGGTATAAATAGAATGAGTTCCTGTTGAGTTCCCTATTAATTTAAATTATGAAAAGTGAGATTTTATAAATAGAAATAAATCAATAAATAAAATTGAAGAAAATTTACTCGTCGTATCTAATCCTGCTCTAAAATTCTTCCAATCTAATAAAGGAACTCTTTTACCTAATGTTTCTAAAAACTTTTCAAATGCAGGACTTCCATGTTCTATTTCAAAAAGATGTCAAAAAAAAAGAAAAGAAAAAAAAACAAAGAAAAACGAAATGAAATGAAAAGAAACCATTTCCAAACATTTCCTCTTCTTGAGTTTGACCTTCTTTACAATACAAAATACCAAATTTTAAACCTTTCATTTGTTGTCTTTCATCAAGGGTTACAAGATCTTTGACTAAACTATAGGAGAAAATTTTTGTTTTATTTATTTTTTTAAAAGGGAAAAAGAAGAATTTTTACTTATCCTTATCCTTTGATACTTCTGAAATTACAAAAGGAGGTTCACAAAATTTTGGATCTATAAGTCTAAGGAAATCTTTCATTGTTGGTTTTGATCTAAAACTTGAAGTTTTCATCAAAGAAGATGGGAATGTGATATAATCTTCACCCTTTTATTAATTTTTGTTTTTTTTTTTTTTTTTAAAAAAAAAAAACTTTGGTATTTAATAAATATTAGAAATATACCTGTTGAGATCGAATGAGAGCTTTGTAATACACTTGGGAGTTTTTTTGCTTCGATTCAGAACAAACTGAAATCACTAGAGGGCCAAACTCTGGCTCAAAACCAACGAATAATCTTAAATCTTTCTGATTTAAGAAGTTTTCTTTAAACCATTCTTGTCTCGCTTCATCAGCAAACTCCCGTTTGCAATTATCTTTAATTCTATCCTTTGATATTTCTTTTTCAACAACCCATCCTTTAAGTGGTTGAATGATAGGGGTTGAATATTCTAACTCCTAAAAGATTGATCAATTTATTTATTTTTTGAGGTTCCAAATAAATAAAATAAAATAAAATAATTACTTCGTTGGTTCTTGGGACAATGTCAAGTTTTCTATGAAAAGATAAAGCTTTCGTTCCTAACATCCTAGGCTGAGTAACATCAAAATTGTCTTGGAGTTGGGAAAGTTCACTTAATTGGATCTGAAAAAAGAAAGAAAAATAAAAATCAACGCATTTAAAATTGAATATTTGTTTTGTAATAAAATAAATAAATACCTCTTCTCTAATTGGGAGTTTTGGAGGAACTCCTTCATTTGTTTCATACTTTTCATTATTTTTTATATATTGTTCTAAATCAGGCTCAGAAAGACTTTGATTTTATTTATTTATTTTTATTTATTATTCAAAGTTCGAAA
>Ga0209960_1002057_pt1 | contig 21986 bp, 31 predicted proteins | sample ThiBiot_500_plan_2_FD_183947 | JGI IMG/M metagenome (GOLD analysis project Ga0209960, IMG submission 183947) | Wastewater bioreactor microbial communities from Cape Town, South Africa - Thiocy_expt_500_plan (SPAdes) | ecosystem: Engineered > Bioreactor > Thiocyanate-remediating >...
AAAAAAAGAAAAAAAAAAGAAAAAAAGAAAAAAGAAAAAAAAAAGAAAAAAAGAAAGGGAAAAGAAATATAATAAAGATATCTTACCCAATTCCATCAGCAAAATATTCACCCATTTCTGATCTCCATAAATCAATTTCTTTTTGAAGTGCATCTGCACTTTCTTGGAGCTTTTCATGTAAAGTATGTCCTTCTCTGAGATTATGTCCAAGATATGCAGCATACAATTCTAATTGCTCACGAATAAAAGTATCTTGTTTGAGTTGAAGTTTAATTAATTCTGCACTATTTACAGCTGGTCCAGCATGAGAAACCATAGATTGTGAAGGAGAAGAAGAAACAGAGACTCCATTGCTTGAACTTTTTTTTGTACAAAAGATATTATTATTATTCGATATGTAAATTAAAAGAAGGCAAATTGAATTATACGAATAGTCAGAAATAACTGAATCAAAATAAGCTTTGGCATCTCCTTCGCTTCCGAGTCTACTTGGGGGATCCATTGATAGTGCATGTAACTGAACATTTTTATTTATGTATTCAATATTGAGAAGAAGAAAATTCAACAAATAAATTCAAAAAAAAAAAAAGAACCAAAATTCCATCTTGTCTTCCTGGACCAAAACCTTTTGTAGCAAAATAAGCTTTTGCTGAAGATTGATTAAAGCCTCCTGGCATTTTAGCACTCATCATTCTTGAAATTTGAGCAGTTGAAGTTTTTCCAATTTGTGTATAGGATCTGAAATAAAAGGAAAAAAAAAAATGAAGAATGAAAAATGAAAAAAATGAAAAATAATTAAAATGAAAAGTACCCTTCAAAAGCTTTGGCAAGTTCATTTAAAGGAAGTTCAGCACCATTATCAGGTCCTGTTTGTCCAAACTCTTTTTGGATATCTCCTAATAATTCATTTTGAAGAGTAGATTTTCCAGCAACAAAATCTCGAATAGATTTAGAATCTGAAATTTCTCCAAGTTTCTTTTTTAATTTGGTTGCAATAATGACTTTCAAAAATTCTAAAGGACGAACTGGAGCATCAGCAATACTTCTACAAATTAATTAAGTTATAATATGGAAAAAAGAAAAAGATATTAAATGAAAAATGAAGATTTAAAATTACTGAGGTGCATGAGAAACTGATGTTTGTTGAATAACTTGGGTTTGTGGTGATGAAGCTGAAACTTGTCCTTTATGTAAGCTCATATTTGTATGTGCTGAGTAAGTTGCAACAACCTAATACACAAAAAATCAGAAATTGGAATATCAATTTATAGATATTAAAATATCTATTTGGAGAAAAATAATAAGAAAAAAATGAAAAAAATACTTTATCAAGCCAAGCTTTTCCATCAGGTTCAGAACTTAATCTTGTTGGTGGTTCAAGGGTTAAACCAAGAACTAAAATTCCATTTGACAAGGAAGGTCCAATACCATAATCACTTTGTAAATAAGATTTAATCTATTGATTTATTATATGTGAATTGAATTGGTTTTTGTTCTTTTTTTAAACAAAAGAAATTACTTGTGAAAGACCAAAACCAGCTGGCATTTTTCCTGAAATCAATTTTGAGATTAACGAAGAAGTATGTTTTCCTGGAGCACCTTGGAAGTTTACACCAAGAGATGCAGCAAAATCTTTGAGTGGAAGATCTTCAGGTTTTTCAACTTCAATTTTTCCAAATTCTTTTTGGAAATCACCTAAAAGCTCATTTTGAAGAGTACTATTTTTTTTTTTAAAAAAAAATTAAAAATCAATAAATCAATGAATGTCATTTTGATTGAAAGAAACAATATTTACCTCTTTCCACCAGCAAGTTCTTTAATAGATTTTGTTAAAGGAATTTCACCAAGTCCTTTCTTCATTTTTTGAGCAACAATAACATGAGAAATTAATTCACTTGAAACTGGACTATCTGTAACAGGTCCTCTTGATTGTACTGGGGCTTGAACCATTTGGATAGGAGCTTGAATGACAGGTTGAACTTGAGAAGCTTGACTTTCAGGTTGAGATTCTTTTGCTGGTTCATCAGAAGTAATTTCGTAATAAATTGAAGCTCTATCTTTTGTGTAGCATAGGTTTTCACGATGATATGTTCTAGCTTCATCATATGCCTCATATTTAAATTTCAATGTTCGGGTTGCCATACCACTAGAATTAATTTTTTTTTAAAAAAAATGAAAAAAAAAAAAAAAAGAAGAAAAAAAAAAAGAAAAAAAAAAAAAAAAAAAAAAAAAAAAAAAAAAAAAGAAAAAAGAAAAAAAAAGAAAAAAAAAAGAAAGAAAAAAAAGAAAGGCAATCAAAAATGTACCAAAGAGTTGGACCAGGACCAATTTCAACTAATCTTTCAACTTTATAAGTTCCAAATAAGCAATCTTGAGTTTCAATCCAACGAACAGGGGATGCAAATTGGTAAGATAATAATTCTATTAATACAATATAACCAAGTTTTTGTTGTTGAGCAGGAGAAGAATATTTTTCTTCACTCCAATTTTTGAGAATTTTTCCAATTTTAGGACTTCCAGAAGTATCATAAATTTTTTGGAGATAACTGAGAGAGAGTGAAAATGGAGAAGCTAAAAAAAAAAAAAAAAAAGATATCATTTAGTATTATGAATTAATCATTATTTGATGAAAAGAGAAGAGGATCTTACCAACAAGATTAGGAATATATTTGTTCACCAATAAAGTTACATCAATATTATTGGGATCAATTCTTTTTGTTAAATATTCTCTAAATGGTCCAACTCCAGAAAGTAAAAATCTTGAATGGAAAGGAACATCAATTCCAGATAAAGGAATAGTTGCAATTCCACGTTCTAAATCAAAATTGTGATTCTTTTCTTCCTTCTTTTTCTTGGCTCTCTTCAAACATTCATTAACAATTGCTTCTAATTGTTGAGTTACTTGTTCAAGAGGTGTTGTTTCAACAAGTTTTTCAAAATTAATTTTTTCTTTGTTTAAATAATTTAAGACTTGAGCGAGGGTTTCAAGATTTGTTAATTCTCCAGAGACAACATATTGCCAATTTTCAACATTATAATTTACAATTTCCAATAATTTTCCACTAATTTTTGTGATTGAATCAACAACAAATTTCAATGGGAGTTCACCAAATCCTTTTCCAACTCTTGAAGGATTAACAGCAACCATTGCATATTCAGATCTTCCAAGTTTATCACGAGGGACAGCTGCTTGCATGGTCATTCCTCGATAGAATACAACGTCAACAAGGGATTCAATTGGAAGAACATTTCCTTTTATAATTTTATTTTCATTTTATTTTGTTGAAAATCAGAAAAAAAAAAAAAAAGAAAAAGAAAAAAAAACCAATGGATGCTAAAGCAGCATACTCTCCCAATGAATGTCCAGCGAAAGAACAATCTAATTAAATTTTTTTTAAAAATGTTGAAAAGCGAAGAAAATAAAATACCTTGTTGGATTAATCCTTTTGATCTCATATCTTCATAAGCTGCCTTTTGAAGTAATGTTAAAGCAGGTTGAGTAAATTGAGTTGAATTTAAAATTCCAGTTTGTGAAAAGAATTTATGGAATTGAGTATTTTCTTTAATGCCTGGGAATAAAGGTAAACTTTCAACACTTCCATCTTCTCCAACAACATCATATGTCATACTAAAAATTTCAAAATATTGAGTGTTTGGAAAAAAAGAAAGAAAAATGAATGAAATACCTCATGTAGTTTTGTCTAATCTTGTCACCTTTTGGACCTCCAAAGTGTACGATTCTCTCTTTTGGATTATTTTTAACAATATCAAGAATTGAGAAACCATAATTTTCTTTAAAATGGTGATCAGCGATATCCCAAATTTGTTTTGCAATTGGGGAGGATTCATATAAATCCATTCCCATTCCTTTTTCTTGACTTCCTTGTCCAGTGAAAACATAAGATGTAATTGGTTGATCAACTTCAGCGGATCCTTCAAGAACTTTAATTCCATGTTGATTGACTGTTTCAATTTTGATAATTTTTTTTCCATGTAACATTCCAATATGAGAAAGCTATGAAATAGATTTATCATTATTCCCCAAATATAAGGATTGGAAAGGAAAAAAAAAAATTACTTTTGTTTCAAGGGTATCACCAGGAAGAACCATATCGATGAAGTTTGCTTTATAACTTGAAACTCTTTCTGGTCTATTGTCAGCTGCAAAAATTTCAACAAATCTTCTTGTTGAAGCACTTGTCCACATTCTATTAAATATTTTTCATTTTAATTTCAGTTTTTTTTTTTTCAGAAAAAAGAAATAAAATAAAATAAAAAGTAACCCATGAGTAATTGTATCAGGAAGTTCAGCTAAATCAGAGAAATAAGGATTAACATGAATTGGATTTAAATCATGAGATAATCTAGCATATGCTTCATTTGAAGTAGGAGTTGTAACAGTTGAAGAAAACACTAATTTGATAGAAAAGAATGTTATTTTAATTTCTCAAAAAAAAAAAAAAAAAAAAAAAAAAAAAAAAAAAAAAAAAAAAAAAAAAAAATCAAGAAAGAAAAAGAAAAAGAAAAAAGAACCTTTTGGATCTGGTAAAATAGAATAACCTCCATTTTCAAAATAACATGCTTGTTCTACAGGTTTTCCTACTCTCTTTAAATATTCCATAACTGGATTTCCATAAGTATCATGAATAGTATAATCAACAGTTCCAACTTGAATTGTTTCCTTTGTCAATGTTTCCATTGTAATAATTCCTTGTGTTGTGATTTCAGCGAACACTTTTTTATTTTTATATCTCTCAAAAGTTTTCAAACGGAAAGTTAAGACTGATTTAGGAGTGATGAGAGAACTGCTTGATGGATTCCATAAAATCCAAGGTTTTGAAGTTATTAAAGCAACATCTTTAGAATCTTTGAGTTTAACTTCCATTGGCACTTCCTATTTTTTTAAAAAAATAAAATTGGATATAATTCAAAAAATAAAAAATCAAAAGAAGTGAAATGAAATTATTTGAACCTGGCGTTTTTGGAAAGTATATTTATAATCATTTGAAAATTGTCCTCTAAAGAAGAATTTACTAATAACTTCCATAATTGGATTTCCTTCAGATTGAAGAAGCCCTTTAACTTCAACAGTTTTTCCATTATCATCAATAACAATTGAATTAATTTCTGATACACAATCAAGAATATCTCCAGTCTAGAATAATGAAATTTCAAAATTTCAAAAGTTAAATTAGTAAATGACAATTTTTTTTTTGTTTCAAAAAAAAAAAAAAAATTACTTGAAGAATTCTATTACTTTCAATCATTCTAAATTCATTTGAAAGATGAACTAATCTCAAAAGGTCTCCATCAATACATTGTGGGAAAATACTTTTAATAACAGCTTTCCAACCAGCAACAATAGCAAAATCCATAGGAGCTTTTAATTTTCCATCGGTAGCGTGAACATAAAGTTCAGCTTGATTTCCAATAATTCTACAAAATTCAGAAATTTCTTGTTTTGTGATTTGATAACTTGAACGGAAGATGATTTCTTCTGGAAGAGAAGTGTTTTCCATGAATTCACCAAAAGGTTCATCACCAAACCAAAGTTTCCAATAAAATTCTATTGATAAGATTTTTATTTATTTTATTTTCTTGTTTATCTTTTTTTTTTTTTTAAAAAAAAAAAAAAACCTTTAATTCTAAGATTTCTTCCTTCCATAACTTCATGAACTGGAGCATAACCTTGAGATGGCATGTATTTAAAGATGAGAGTGAGAGGAATAAATTGATTTCCTTTTTTCTCGTACATATTAACAAAAATAGTTTTGACAGAATCTTGATCAGGTTTTTTTGAAGGTAAATGAGCTTCAACAGCTGGTTTATCAGAAGTTCCCATTACTTCTTTATCAAAAATTTGAAGGCTCATAATTTGTCCATCTTCAATTTTAATAACAGCACGTTGTTTGATACGAGGTTTGAATATACTTTTAAATGGAGTATCCACAATCATTTTTTCTTGAACAATTAAACTAGTTGTTAAGAGTGCACGAAGCCAAGAGCTGAATTTTTTTTTTTAAAAAAAAAATTGTTAATTAAGAAAAGAAAGTAAGAAAGTCAGAAATAAATAATTAATTAATTCAAACTTTTTAGGGCCAGCAAGGAATTGAAGCCAACTTTGGGTTTCAGGAAGAAGGGATCTATCTGAAGTAATTTCATAGATCAAAGTTTGATCCGATTCTGAAAGAATTTTGACACCCTAATAAAAGAGAGTAATTTCAATAAAAGATTCATTTTTTTTTAATAAAAAAAAGAAAAGAAAAGAAAAGAAATAAATAAAACTTGAGGAATTTCAGTTAATCCTGTTGTTGATTGACCACCAAGATAATCAACTTTGGGGATTAAATTATCTTTGTTTCCATAATATCTCTCTTTTAGGAAAGAAATTTGCCCTTGATAAATGGCTAAAATTTTTGGGAGAGATTTTCAATTACTTTTTGTTTGAAAATAAAATTAAATAAAATTAAATAAAGAAAAAATACATTCAAGAATATCTTTAACAGGTTCATCAACTACTTTAGCATATTTAACAGCAACAGGTCCTTGTAAAATACAAACTCTTTGAGGATCTTGTCCTACAACTGCATCAATATCTTCTGATTGCCATAAACTATCTTTTTTGAACCTAAGAAAAAAAAAAAAAAGTTAATGAATTCAAATTTTTCAACTAATAGTAATAATAAAGTTGAATACCAATTATCAAGAGTTTCATCCAAAATTGGAATAAAAGGAACTGGTTTTTGTCCTCTTCTTCTACAAATTGATAAAAAGTGTAAAACATCTTCAGTTTGAAGGAGTTGTTTTTTAGCTTTTTCGTAATTGTTAAAAAAGCTTTTTAAACATCCAGTAGGATTTATATCAAGATGTGATCCACTTCCAATCTTTTTTTTTGATACAAAAGTGAGAAAAATGAAAAAAAAAAAGATAAATCAAAATCAAAAAGAAAATTTACATCTTGAAGAATTGAAAGTTTTTGAGTATTTGAAAATCTCTCCTCAACTCGAGTTAAAAAGTCAACAACAAGTCGGCGGTATGAACTTTGAAAATAAAACGAATTAAATTAAATTGAAATTAAGATGAATTGAAAAAAAATTGAAAAGAAAGAGAAAATACGAATGAATCCATCTATTTTGATGAGCAACAAAGAGTAACTCAACCATTCTATCTGCTACTTCTTCATATGTCATTTCATTTAAATCACAAACTGTTCCATCATGTTTTTTACCAAACCAAACCTTAATTTTGTTTTTCATAAATATTATTTCTTCAGGGAAAATTAAAAAAATTGGAAAATGGTTTACCTTTTGAAAGTCGGCATTTAAACGAGAAATAATGTAACTCTTCTTATCTTGAAGATATTGAATCTTTTTTTCTTTTGAAAGATTGAAAACTGTTTCGTCAAGTTCTTTCCAAAGAAGAACTCCTCTAGTTGCAATTTTATGAATTGGTTCACCTTTTTTTCAAAAAAAAAAAAAAAAAAATTAGAAATGTAAACATTTTTAAAAATAATAATAAGAATGATACCAAGTTCTGATTTAACTGTCAAAATACCTCCAGTTGGTTTAGTATATGAATTTTCCCCTATTTCATTTTTTTTTTTTTTTTTTTTGAAAAAAGTTTAAACAATGGAAAAAATTTTTTTACATTCTCTTTCATCTTCAATTCCTGGAGCATCAACAATGCATTGTTTAACAGAAGTTGAGGCTAAACTTTCTTTTGCGGTCATCATTCTTGAAGCAAATAAAATGGCATCATAAGGCATTGGAGGATATTGGAATGCAAGACTCCAATCTCCAGTTAAATAAGGGATACTTCCTTCAACATCACCAAAACCACTTCCAGCGATGAGAACAATATTTTTTTGTTTTCTAATTTCAGCATAAGTTTTAAGAATAGCAAAATGGAAATCCTCGAAGCTATGATGGCCTCCTCCACGACCTCCAGTCCATTGTAAGAGAATAGGAACATCAGGGTTTGATTCAGCAATAGTAATAACTTGTCTAATACTATCAATTGAACTTGGTTTAAATCCTACATGACGAATTCCAACAGATTTTAATTGACCAATAATATCATTTGCATTTTCAAGGGAAGGGACCCCAGCTGCAATACAAACTCCATCAATTGGATAGCCCTCTCTTCTCATTGCTTGAACTAAAGGATATTGAAATCCCCATTGATGAGCATTTAAGAAAAGAATATTCACAGTAATACTTTCTCCAGGTTGAATTTTTTCCATAATTTTGTCAACTCTTGAGCGAAAAGTTTCTTCATTGTGCTGTCCACCTCCAGCTAATTCACAATGATATCCAGCATTTATACAAGCTTTTTTTTTTTTTAATCAATCAATTTTGCAAGAATAATAGGAAAAAAAAAAAGAAAAGAAAAGAAAGAAAACAAAAGAAAGAAAAAGAAATGAACCAGAAACAAAAACTTCATTAACTGTAGTTGGGGTCATTCCTGCAACCATCAAAGGAGGTTTTCCCATTAATTGACTAAATCTAGTATCAATATGAATTTTTCCATCAAAAGTTCTAGTTAATTTTGGAGCAAATTCTTGGCTCCAATCTTGAGCAAATTTCACAGCTTTTTCAGAACTATCAAAAACATAAGATTTATCTAAAAGGCTTTCAAATGATTTTCCTTTTTGAATTTCTCCACCACCAAGGATTATTTGAACTCCAGTTCCCTCTATTAAAATGAAAACATTTTTTTTTTAAAAAAACAATGGAATAAATTAATTGAATCAAATTAATTTTTTTTTACCTTTGTTTCTAGAGGTTAAAAATCCAATTCCAGATGCTCCACCAGGACCAAAGTCAATCATATGTGTAACTTTGACGGCAGTTGCTTTTTCCCAGTGAACTGGTTCACAAAGAATTTGTCTAATAAGTTGATTAGTAAAAGTATCATTGGAGCTTTCTGATTTCATATCTCTTCCATCATCTGTAGCGAAAACGGAACATCTGAGATCCTCTTGTTTCCATTCAAGATCAAGTCTTGAAACATCCTAAATTTTGGAATTTTTTTTGTTTTAAAATCTTATAAAAGCATTTAATCAAAGAAAGGAAGAAAAAAAAATGTGAATTTCGCATTACATCTTTGAGGAGTGATGGAACATATTGGAGATAGCTTGAATGGAAAGGAGCAGAAACGGGAAGAAATCTAGTTGTAAATTTAACATTTCTTTTGGAAAATGGGATTCTTGATTGATCTCCTTTTGATTTTGCTTTTAAATGACGAAGGGAAACATTGAGACCATATAAACTTTGGGGTGCACCAGAAACAATAATTGATCGAGGTCCATTTAAGAGAGAAATTTTTATTTTTCTATCTTCAGGAAGATGGCTATTTGTTGCATCAACATGTTCTTGAACAACAGATAATGGGAGCTATTTGGTGATGATGATTATTATTATTGAATTTATTTGATTTATTGAATGTTTTTGTTTTTTTTTTCAAAATAAAGAAAGAAATCAATAAATTATAAAAATTACATTAACAATTGCAAGCATAGGAGTTGGTCCTCCTTCTTGATTTTGAAGAGAATCTTGAAGAACTTTGGGATTCAAAGTTGTTGGAAGAAAAACTTCTTGACTTCTAACACCCATCCAATATAACATTTTTAAAGCTTTTTCTGAATTATCTAATAAATCCTCTTCATCATTTGATGATGAAATTACAATTGCAGAGAGGAGACCTTTTAAAATTTTTATTTATTTATTTATTTATTTATTTATTTATTTATTATTTTATTGACATTTTAATTTTAATTTTGAACAAAAAAAATAAAATAAAATAAAGTGAAATTTCAAAAAAATAAAGAATAAAAATTTACCTTGACTATGTCCTGTTGCTCCTTTAAAAAGATCTCTTATTTCATGTGGGGCTTTATTCGTGATTTTGACTACAATCCAATAATTTAATAATTGAGTGAAACCAATGAGAGGCATGCTAATTGGTGCACTTAAAAGATATTCAATTGGGGGAACAGTTTCAGGATAATGAAGCCATTTCAAAACATCAAATCCTTTTGAATGAAATCCTATTAAAAGAAGAAAAGAAAAGAAAATTTTTAATATGAAGGAATTGAAATTTGATATAGAACAAAAGAGAAAAGAAAGAAAAGAAAACCTAAAGCTCTAGCTTCTTGAGAATTGGTTTGTTCAAGAAAAACCTGAAGCATTCTAGGAATAAATTTAGATGATTCTAAAAATTTTCCATAAACATCATAAAGATAAGCAAGTTCAGAGAAATAGTCATCAACATTGCCCTAATTAAATTGAAATATTAAAATTATAGTTATAATTATAATGAAATTGATAAGGATAATGAAAAATACTTGTCCTCCAAAAATGGCAAAGAGTGATGCTTTTTTCTTTTTTAAAGCAGAAAAGAGTGCTGATTTCGCAGGTAAATGTTCTTCATAAAATAACAAGCCATTTGCCTAGCAGAAAATATAAATAAAGATTAGCATTTTTCCGAAATAATGAAAGAGAAACATTAAATGTTACCTTTAATTTAGCAATGGAATCAAAATAAGTTTTAAGAATAATAGTTTGTTTTATTTCATCAAATTCTCTAATGACAGCATGGATATCATTTCCATTTAAATACTTTTCTCTGAAAAAGATAAAAACCAACTAATTATAATAAAAGAAAAAGAAAAAGAAAAAATTGAATTTAATTTTAATATTAATTTAGTTCAAATTCGAGAAATAAAATTTTTTTAAAAAAGATTACTTTTAAAAATGGGAGAATCGCTAAATTCACATCTTCAGTTTGGTAATTTAAAATAATTTGTAATAACTTTGCAACAATTTCTAATTGAGACACTTCTTCAGTTGCCTCGAACCCAAGTTGAGGGAAATTTTGACGAATATGCTCTGCTGTTGGCCATAATTCATGAGAGATTGGGATATCAATCTATAATTCCAATATTTTAAATTTTTCAATTATTTAATTTGAATTTTATATGATTGAAGGTTAAGACAAATTAATTGTTAAAAAATTGAAAGTCTTACCTCCTCTTTTAATTGTTTAAATGACAGAATTCTCTGCGAATTGACATTCTTAAACTCTGTCATTTTATTCTATCTATTATTTAGTAATTGTTGTTGTTCAATTTTTTTTTTTTTTTTTCAAATTTTTGGTTTTTTTTGAAGGGAACACCAATTAATTGTTAAAAAATAAGAGAATAAAATAATAATTTTTTTTTTTTTGATCTCTTTTCTTCAACTTTCCTTTCTTTTTTTTTTCAATTGGTTACAATTATAAATTTTTGGAATGAAATGAACCAATTTCAAATTTTTTTTCTCTCTTTTCAATTTTGCCCCTAACTAACTTCAACCGCAAAAAAAAAAATAAAATAAAAAATAATCCACGAATTTTTTTTTTCTCGAATATAATAATACAACAAAATTCACCTTTAAATTTCAGAGTTTATAAAAAGCAATTCAATTCAATTCTTGTATCCTTCAATTAAGTATTTATTCTATTTCGTTTCTCCTTCAATTCTATTGTCTTTTTGAAAAAAAAGAAAAAAAAAATTTTTTTGTTAAATTCTTTTAAGTTTCTTTTTTTCTTTTTTCTTTTTTCTTTTTTCTTTTTGAAAGAAACCAACAAAGAACATTAAATGTTCAATATAAAATTGTGAAAGTTAAGTTGTTAAAGTTTTCGACTATGTGAAATTTCAAGGTTTATTGAATCAAAAGTTGAAATTAAAAATGATATAATTCTCAAGTTTTCTATGTCATTATCAAAAAAAAAAAAAAAAAATGGATTGTGAAAAAAAAAAAAAAAAAAAAACTGGGACTATTTATACAAAAAATCCGAAATTTAAATCTTTTCTTTGATAATTTCTAATTTAGGAAAAGGAAAATAACAAACAAAATATGAAAAATCCCTTCAAACGACACCAAACAACACAACCCCAAAAACTCAATCACACCCAACCGTTTTATCATCTCTTTATAAATTGATTCTCGTCTATCTTTCATTTCGTTTCTTCTTTATCTTTTATCGTTACTTTCTTCTCTTTTTCATCATTCATTCTTTTTTGATAATGTTTTTGAATCCTTTTTTCTCTTTTCTTTTCTCCATTTTCTTTTTGTCTTTCACTTTCATTTTTTGAAGTTTTTGATATTCCATGTCTCATTACTGGGATTTTTTTTTCTTCATTTTTCTTCTTCTTCTTTCTTTTCACAGTTTTGTTTTTTGATATCAATGAAACACAAAAAACTGGGTAAAATACGACAAAAATACGAAACAGAGACACTCTTTCATCAACTGCATCAATGGGGTTTAGAAAAAAAGAGTGCTTATCTACGGAATCAGAAGGGACTCTCGTGGGAAGAAATCCGAAGTGGGGGGATAAGGGGTTTTGGTTGGGAAATACTTTTTTTTTGTTTCTTTGATTGGTTTTAATAATAATGGTAGTCACTCACAATATAATATCAAAGAGATTCATTCTTTCATTTTCTGTATTTGAATAAATAATAATAATAATCAAATCCGAATATTTGAATATATCGTTTATATCATTAATTGTGAAAAAAAAAGAAGTTTTTTGGATTGATTGAAAAAAACATGGCGATTTTAGAAAGTTCCAAAAAAAAAAACATGGCGCTTTTAGGTTTTCCATTTCTTGCTCTCTTATTGCTTTTTCTTATTCATTTAGAACAACTTTCTTCAATATTTGTAACTTGTTAAAATCTTACCAATGATTGTATTACATGATTACTATTGTTTTTTTAAATCTTTGATTTAAAAAAAATTTTTATGCTGAGTTTTTTGGCTTCTTTTTTTCATTTTTGGCTTCTTTTTTTCATTTTTTTTTTTTTTTTTATTTTTTTTTTTTTTTTTTTTTTTTTTTGGTTTTTTTTTTTCATTTTTTTTTTTTTTTTCAAAGTAAAGTCAAGTAAAGATCTCTGGGATATTGAATTATATTGAATTGAAAAAAAATTGAAGTTCACTAATTGATTCTTTTTCTTTTTTCTTTGATTAGGTCTAATTTCAAGAAGTTTTTCAAGAAGCTTTTCAACCAATTTATGTACTCTTCTTTTTCTTTCTTTTTCTTTTTTCCATTAATTTTTTTCATTCATTAAATCAAATATTAATAATAAGCATTTCGTGTTGGATCAATTCTTGATAGACCACCTGTTATAACTAAAGATCTTATACCATTTGAAGAAGCATATTATGATCATGCTAGTCAAATTGAAAAAGAAAAAACAAAATCTTTCAGTCCTGAATCACTCAAATATTTTGATTTCCAATTTGTTCCTCAAGATGAATTTGTTTTATATGCTCCTAGAGTCACAGAAGCTGATCAACTTAATGACAAAAAATCACTTAATAGGTAATGAATTTTAAAAAAAAGAAGAAAAGAAATTCAAAAAATAAAATAAAATAATTTTCTTTCAATCAATCAGAGCTCTTCAAAGAACATTGTATTTGATAGTACGCCAAGATGGAGTATGGAAATTTCCCTCAATAAGAGTAAATGATGGAGAATTATTAAATCAAGTGAGTGAGAGAGAGAAAGAAGAAGAAAAAATTTATTTCATTTTATTTTTTTCAAATTTTAAATTGATTGATAATATGAATTATAGACTGCCGAAAAAATTGTTCAAGAATCATTTGGTGGACAACTTTTTGATGAAAAAGTAACAGATAAAAATAAACTTCGTTTTTGGAGACCAAATAATGAACCTTCTGGTGTCTTTGTTCCTGAAAATGAAGAACAAAAAGTTAAATATGATCGAGTAATTTTTTATTTTATTTTATTTACTTTTTTCATTTTCATTTCATTTTTATTTTTATTTTTATTTTATTAGATAGACTAATTCGAATTTTTTTTTATCTAGACTTTTTTCTATAATCTCTCTTATCTTTCAGGAGAAATGCAAATGAATAACAAAAGTATTCAAGATTATCTTTGGATTACAAAAGATGAAGCACCTGAATATTTAGAAAAACCTTATTTAGAACAAGTTGAACCAATGTTAGCATTTTAGAAAAAAAAAAAAAAAAGTTGAAAAAGTAAAAAAATTTGAAAAAAAAAAAAAATTCTGATTTCTTTTCTTTTCTTTCCTATCTTTCCTTTATAACTTTGTACATTATTAAGATAAATTACTCTTTTGGAAGTGTTGAACAAACCAATTAATCGTCATTTGAAATTGTTCATCAGTAATAGCATGTCCAATATTTGATGCAAAAAATAATTTGCAATGATCTGGTACACCAAGTTGGTTATAATATTCAAGAAGAGAAGAGTAACTAATTTCAATTCCTTGTTTCGGACATCTGAGATCAATTTCTCCATTTAAAATTAATAAAGGTCGAGGTGCAATACAACGAAGAGATGAAGTTGAATCAAAATAATTTAAAATTCCTGGAGTAATTTTATTCCAAACCTTCTCAACTACATATTTGTCAATTTCCTTTTTACCCAAATCAACCCTTGCAACTTCAAAGACATCTTTAATTGTTTCAACTCTTTCTTTCCATAAATCATTTTCTAATGCAAATTGAAAATTTTGAACTCCAATTAAAGGGACCACAACTGAAATTCTAGGATCTGCAACAGCACTAAACCAACTATGCATTCCACCTAAACTAATTCCTGTGATTCCAATTTTCTTAATATCAATAACATCACTTTGATTCTGCTCTAAATAATCAATTACTCTCATAATGTCAAAAACAGTATCAAAAATAAATGGAAACTCTTGTCGAACTTCACTCTTTTCATATTTCCAAGATCGAATCAAAGCTTGCATATAACTTTCTCTTTTCTCCTCTTTTGTCTTTCCATTTGCTCTTTCTCCATGATATCGACTATCCATAGTCAAGACTTCAAAATTATTCTGAACCAAAGGTATTGTTAAAGGTTTCAATTGTTGATGTTCTTTATCTGCTCCCGTTCCATGTAAAACAATAACTAATGGAAGTTTTTCATTGATTAATTCTGCCTTTCTCATTAAAATGATTTTCAATTTATCTTGTTTTATCTCCTCTTCTTTAGATATTGTGATTTCATAGATTCTTTTTTGAATTACCAAACTTTTCTCTAACGATTCCTATCGATTGAATAGTTTTTTTTATCAAATTCAAAGTGAGAATAAAAGAAGAAAAAAAAAAGTTTACAAGCTCAATTTGTTCATTTGAAAGCAATATTGGATTGAAAGGAGGTTGTTCACGAGATATTAAAGTTCTAAACTTCTTTCTGATGTCTTCTTCCATTCTTTTTTTAAAATATCTTTTTGAGAAGTGAGATGATGTTCAAAGCCAAAAAAATTATTTGAGATCTTCCAAAGTATTCAGAGGTTAGTCAACCATTGACAAGATAGCTATTTCTTTGATTCAAAGTTTGAAAAAAAAATTAGTGAGTGATTGATTGATTGATGTTTCAATAAACTTGAATTTAAGCTCAGAATCTCATTCAATTCAACTATTAGTTTGATTCGATTTCTTCGTGAGGCAATTAATTATTGGAATGTGAACTGGGTTCAGGTTGACTTTTCTTTACCGAGTCCTAAGTTTTTTTTCATTTTTATTTTTTTATTTTTTAATCTCGGTTGCTTAATTAAGAACAAGAAGGCTCCTGGTTCTCTTTTCAAGTATTGGTTTGCTTATAGTTTTAATATTTATTTAAATTTTAAAGTTTTTCTTTAATTTCTTCATCTTTCTACTATGATTTTTACTTTCTTTCAAAAAAATTGAAAATTTATAGATTAACAGAAAATAGTACCCCTGATATTTTTTCTATTCTATTCAATTCAATTCGAGGTAGTTTTTATTTATCAAAAGATTCTTTTTTGTTCTTGCTTCATACTAATCTTTAAAAAAAAAAAAAAAAGATACCAAAATTTATCATTTTGTGCTTTCAATTAATTTTTCAAAATGGCTGAAGTAGAAGTAGATCTTGAATGTTCGTTATGTAAAGATATTTATCGTGAACCAAAGACACTTGGATGTCTTCACTCTTTTTGTTTGGAATGTTTAGAAATCTATGTTGAAAAAACTCATTCTAATGTAGAAATGAAGTGCCCTGTTTGTAGAACCCCTTTTCAATCTGAATCTAGAGAACAACTTTCTAATTTAGCAACTGATTCATATCTTCTTCATTCCCTTGATCTTCATAATTCTTTGAAAAATTCAGTAGCTCAACATGATAATCCAAAAATGATGTGTTCAGATGGAGAAAATGAAGCCACTTTTTATTGTTTAGATTGTCAAGACTACTTTTGTGAAGGATGCGCAAATGCTCATAAAACAGTGAAAATTTTGAAAAATCATCAACTCATTCCAATTGAAGAGGTCAAGAATCAAACTCAAATCCATTCAAATTCTCAAATTTATTGTCTAATTCACCAACAAGAGGAAATCAAATTATTTTGTAATGATTGTAAATTCCCAATTTGTTTACTATGTGTTGATCAACACTCTTCTCATAAGTTTTCAGCAATATTAGATATCATTGAAAATGAAAAACAATCATTAATGGATTTAATTAACCAGGTTTAATTAACTTTTCTTACTTTTCTTTTTCTTTTCTTTTTTTTTTAAAAAAAAAAAATCAATAAGAAGAGGAATCAAGAATCAATAACCAATAACCAATAACCAATCAAATCAAATAAAATAAAATAAAATAGGTGAAACCAAAAGAACAAGAATTAAAAGAAGGAATGAAAAAATGTGAAGAGATGATCAAACAACTTGAAATCAATTCAACTACAACTCAAACTCAAATCAATATACTTTTTAATAAAATTAGAGCTAAATTAGATGAAAAAGAACAAGAACTATTAAATAAATTGGATAAAATGGAAAAACATAGAAAGAAAGAATTAGAACTTCAAAAAGAAGAATTGGTATTTGGAATTGAAAATATTAATGGATCTTGTCAAATGATTGAAAGTTCACTCTCTTTGACCACTCACAGTGGTAATGTTAGATTATTATCAATGAAGCAGTTATATTGTTCAAGACTGGATTATTTATCAAATTATGCTTGGAATATTGAACCACATCAAAATCCAAATATTGACTTTATTAGTTTTGAAAAAGAAGAAGAATCAATCCATTCAGGTATTTCAAATATTGGAATGATTGATCCAAATGATATTTCAGCTGAAAAATGTACGGTTTTAAGAGCTCAAAGACAAAAAATTTATGAAAATGAAGAGTTTGACTTTGGAATAGCTAGCTGCTCAAAGGAAGGAAATCAAATGAAAAATGGAGGATATGAAGATAATTTTACAATTCATATTGAAGGAGAATCAATGAATCAAGATGAATGGAAAATTATAGATTTAAAAAATGGAAGATATGAAGTGAGAATTAAATTGAAACAAAAAGGAAAATATTTAATCTTTGTTCGATACAATGGAATTGATATCAACTCTTCTCCTTTCCAAATTTATGCCTTTCCAAAAGTGAAGCCAAGAAATTATAATGAAATAAACCAACCCATCTTCACATTTGGATCAAGTGGAAGTGGAAATGGTCAACTTAATTCTCCAAGAGGAGTCTCCATTAATCCATATGGGTGCATTTATGTTTGTGATCAGAGTAATCATCGAATTCAAAAATTTAATTCTGAAGGTAAACTCATATCAATACTAGGAATATTAGGAAATGGAAATGGAAATGGTCAATTTAGTTATCCTTATGGAGTAGCAACCAATTCAAAAGGAAATATACTTGTTTGTGATCAAAATAATCATAGAATTCAAACTTTTGATCCTGAAGGAAGACTCATTAAAACTTTTGGATCAAATGGAAAAGAAAATGGTCAATTTAGTTGTCCAAGAGGGATCTGTGTTGATTTAGATGACAATATACTTGTTTGTGATCATAATAATCATCGAATTCAAAAATTTGATTCAGAAGGTCGATTCATATTTGGATTTAGTGGGTATGGAAATGATCAATTTAGCTATCCATGGGGAATAGCGACTAATTCAAATGGAAATATACTTGTTTGTGATAATGGTAATCATAGAATTCAAATCTTTGATACATATGGAAGATTTATTTCAATATTTGGATCAAAAGGAAATGGAAATGGTCAATTTAAAAATCCTTTAGGAATTTGTGTTGATTTAAATGATAATATTCTTGTTTGTGATCGAAATAATAATAGAGTTCAAGTATTCACACCTTTTGGAGAATATATCACCCAATTCAAAGTTAAAGAACCAACAGATATTACAATTGATCCCAAAACACAAAATATCATTGTTTGTGGAGGTGATAACAAAGTTACAATTTATTGATAGAATTAAAATAAAGTTTCATAAGAAAAAGTTTCTTTTTGATGTTTTCAAAAAAATAAGATCAACACAATAATCAGAATCTGAAAATATGTTTTACTTCAAGTGATTGATTCAGAAAAAAAAAAAAAGAGAAAACAAAAAGAAAAGAAAAGAATCCTATTATTTAATAGCAATTAATAGCAATTCATAAACAACAACAATGTCATTGATTTCAATTATTATAACAATACACTATGAAAAACTTTTTGAAAAAAATATATCATTTTCTCATCAATTTCTCATTTACCCATGACTATTATTTTTTTGAAATGCTTCTCCTAAACAATGATTGTATCTCAATTACATGATCACCAATAAGTATAATTACAAAAAAAAAATAATAATAATCCGAGTGCTCATAATCATTGACTTTTGAGGGTATCTTTGCCATTGGAGTGAATAAGCAAAGAAAGAAAGAAAAAAAAAAAAAAAAGTTTTTTTGTTTTAATTTTTTTAATTAGGAAATTCCAAAAAGTCTCTTCTTTCTCATCGTAGCGGGCTGGAGGGAAGCAGTTTGGTCATTCCTCCATAAGGGTTCATAATTCAATACAAAGCATACCTTATATTCCTAAAAAACATTTCATTATTACTAAGGTTTTTTTCTTTTTCAATATTTAAAAACATTATTTTATTATTATTTTATATTTTTCATCTCAAAAAAAAAAAAAATGTTGGATTTAATATGTTGTTTTATAGAGGAGATGTTGAATAGAAGTGATAGTAAAACAACAAATAATGGAGGCTCAAAACGCCGACAGACTGATATGGAGACAGATGAAGATGAACAACAACAACAGCAACAATATCAACAACAGTTATTATTACATCAACAGTATCAACAACAGCAACAGCAACAACAAAGAAGCTCATTTAATTATCATGCAAGATTGTACTCACCTAGGGCTATTTCTCCTACAAACTCAATGGAGATTAATACCAATGTTTTAAATGAAAAAGGAGTTAAATTTCAAGATGAATTAGTTTTCTCAAATGAAACTTCTTCATGTTTGAGTTTGAACTCTTCATCATCATCAGTATCATCATCTTCGTCGTCTTCTTCTTCTTCAAGTGTCAACAATCTTGGAATAAATGATGATAGACTCCAACAACAACAACAACAACAATATCAACAATTAAAACAAAAACAACTTGAATTATGTGATGAAGAGGATTGTCTTGAAAACTTAATGACCTCAAAAAATTCTATTCATTGTAATATTCCCGAAGTTATTGGAATTGCTCAAGAGATTTCAAAAAAAATTAAAACTCTCAAAAATGATGAAGAAAGAAATTATGTTATTCAAACAGTATTAAGCTCATGTCGCCCTCGTCAACTTCAATTTATCTCAAAATTAATTCAACCTCATCTTCAACGGAATTTTATTGGTGTCTTACCAGCAGAACTTTCCCTTCAAATTCTCTCAAATTTAGATCCACTAAGCCTTTGTCGTGCCTCAAGAGTTTCAAAAAGATGGAAGCAATTAATTGATGATGAAACTTTATGGAAAAGACAATGTGAACGATTTCATTTTGAAGTTTCCAGAGAATATTCCTTTTCAACAGTTTCTTATTTCCCTTGGAAAGAGTTCTTTAAAAGAAAATATCGAGTTTATATGAATTGGATGAAAGGTGGTGACTCAACAATTCAACATTTAAATGCTCATCCAACTGGTGTTGTAACATGTTTACATTTTGATGATAAAAGAATTATTAGTGGTTCTGATGATTGTACAATTAAAATTTGGTCAATTCAAACAGGAAAACCTTTAAGAGTGGTAAGAAGAAGAAAAAAAAAAATTTTTTTTTTTTGAATTATGTTAACAAAAACAAACTTTTTTTTTTTTCAATTAGTTGAGAGGACATGGAGGAGGCGTTTGGGCTTTACAAACTATTGGAGATTTAATTGTAAGTGGATCAACTGATAGAACTCTTAGAGTTTGGGATGCTGAAAATGGTTTTTTTTTTTTTTTTTTCCTACTTTTTTATTATTTCTTTTTCTTTTTATTCTTTTTCTTTTTTCTAAATTTTATTTCTTTTTCTCCAAGGAACATGTTTTCATGAACTTCATGGGCATTTATCAACAGTTCGATCCCTTCAACTCACTCAAATTAATCAATCAATTATTGCTGTTAGTGGATCAAGAGATGCAACTGTCAGAGTTTGGGATATTCAAAGTGGAACTTGCCTTCGTGTTCTTAGAGGTTTTTTTTTTCATTAAATTTTCATTAATTTTTAAATAAAAAATAATCATGCATATCAAACAAAACATAATAATAATAAATAGGGCATAGTGATAGTGTAAGATGTTTAGAAATTTTTGGAGATATAATTGTTAGCGGATCTTATGATTGTAATTTGATTGTTTGGGATTTACATACTGGAGAAATGAAACATAAATTGGTTGGACATATTGATAAAATTTATTCTTTAGCTTTTGATGGAAATGTTGTTGTTAGTGGATCTCTTGATAGAACAATTAGAATATGGAATCCTAATAATGGTCAATGTGTTCGTGTCTTAGAAGGTTTTTTTTTTTTTTTAATTTTCATTTAATATTTATTCTGTTGGAAATTTTATTTTCCTTTCTTTCCTTCATAGTTTTTAATATTTATTTTTCTTTCTTTTTTCTTTTTAGGACATCGACAACTTGTTGGAATTCTTCAACTTCGAAAAAATATTCTTGTTAGTGGAAATGCTGATCGAACATTAAGAGTTTGGAATATTGATACAGGAGAATGTCTTCATAATTTAAATGGTCATGAAAGTGCAATTACATGCCTACAATTTGATGATACAAAACTTCTTAGTGGTTCAGATGATGGCACACTTAAACTTTGGGATCTTCGAACTGGAAGATTTGTGAGAAATATTGTCGAAAAAGTTGAGGTGGTTTGGAGACTTCAATTCAATGAAACGAAAATGGTAGCGGCTATTCAAAGGGAAGCGGCAACTAACATTGATTTATTTAACTTTGAACCAAATGTAGAATAATTGGAATACAAGAAAGATCACAAATTCAAAAAGAAAGATGAAAAAAAAAAAGGAAGCAAAAATTGTAATAATAATTGAATAAAAATAAAAACTTTGATATACATATTTATTGAAGAGTTACAAGAAAAGTTTTCTGTTTCAAGTTTGCAAGAAAAATTAACTGACGTCAGGAAAAAAAAAAAAAAAAAGTTTTCCTGATGATGCAATAGAATTATCGATGGGTAGCCAAAACTTTTTTCTTCTTCTTCTTCTTCTGACCAAGGTTTCTTTTGCAAAAGTAAGTTTTCATTAAATCAAAAAGATTTTAATGCACAATAAATAATAATAAGCTACCCTAAGTCTGTGGCTGCATTTTTTTAATGCATTTTTTTCTTTCTTGGATTCATGATGAAAGCTTTTAACAAGGCCTGGTAAAGCTCATGTTTGCAATTTTGGCCAAGTTCTTAAGTACTTGCGCTTACCTTCAAAACACATAGTTCCAATTAGTTTCAATGGACCTTCTCTATTAGAATCAATGGATTTTCGAAGTAATCTTTGCCTTTCTTTTCTTTTCTTTTTTTTTTTTTTTCTCGAATAAGGCTTATGTTTGAACATAACATAACAAATTTTTTTTATCTTTATTTTACATACATTACAGTGTGCATATAAACATTATTCTAATGGATACAC
>Ga0209960_1002058_pt1 | contig 21980 bp, 23 predicted proteins | sample ThiBiot_500_plan_2_FD_183947 | JGI IMG/M metagenome (GOLD analysis project Ga0209960, IMG submission 183947) | Wastewater bioreactor microbial communities from Cape Town, South Africa - Thiocy_expt_500_plan (SPAdes) | ecosystem: Engineered > Bioreactor > Thiocyanate-remediating >...
AAAAATGGCCACATGGAAACGATTTCTTTCCCTACTGTCAGTGAGACTTGGGACCTGACCGTAACTTCAAAGGTTTTAGGAGCAATTCAAAGTAACATTTAATATCTTGTTCACTAAATTTCTTTTTCTTTGTTATTTTTTCATTATCTCCTTTCTAAATTTTCAAATTTTTTTTTAAAAAAAAGATTTTCCTTCAAGCACTGTAATTGAACCTGTGGGATATGGTTATAGAGCATATTTACTCAAGAAATCGAATGTCGAAGAAGATGTTGAAGAAAATGATGAAGATTCACAAGCAACACATGATGAATTATTTGATGACCATGAAACTCCAGAAATGTTAAAATTAGATCCCACCAATTCAAAGGTTTTCTTTTTTTCTTTTTTTCTTTTTTAATCAAAAATCTTTTTTTTTTTTTTTCAAGGACTATTTTTTGAGATAAATAAATATTCTTTTAGCATCAAGATCATTACTTAATCCTCGGGTTATCAAAATTAAGGTATAAAGCAACTGAAGAAGATATTAAACGTGCATGTATGACTCTACTTTATCTTTTTATCTTATTTCAAAGAATTTATTTTCATTTACAAATTAAAATCTTTTTTCTTCTTCTTCCTTTATAGTCCGCAAGAAAGTATTAAAACATCACCCTGATAAACAAGCTTCAAGTGGCAAAGTTGATGATAATTTCTTTAAATGCATTCAAAAAGGTTAGAAATTAACTCATTAAATTTCTTGATTCATGCAGCTAATATCAAAATCCTTTCTTTTTTTTTAAAAATTTTAATTTTTTTAAAAAAATAAATAGCATATGAAGTTATTGGTGATCCTACTCAAAGATTCTATTTCGATTCAGTGGACCCAACTTTTGATGATTCAATTCCTAATCCAAAAGATATCAATTCAGAAAATTTCTTCCAGGTTTTGGGCCCAGTTTTTGAAGCAAATGGAAGGTCATTTTTTTTTTTCAAATGATTTTTCGAAGAAAAAATGATTTCTTTTTTTTAAAAAATAATGTTTAGATTTTCAAAGAGAAAACCTGTTCGTAAATTAGGAAATGAGAATTCAACTTATGAAGAAGTAAATAAATTTTATGATTTTTGGTAGGATTTTTCTTCCAAATGATTCAATTTTAATTAATTCATGAGAAATTTATTTATTTATTTATTTATTTATTTATTTATCATTTTAGGTATAGTTTTGATTCATGGAGAGTTTTTAATTATCTTGACGAAGAGGAACCCAGTAGTAGTGATAGGTACCTTTTTCTTATTTATTATTATTTCATTTATTGAATATTACCCTTAACAATCATATAGTCGAGAAGATAAACGTTATATTGAAAAACTTAATCGGGCTGCTAGAGCTGAGAGAAAAAAAGAAGATAATGCTCGCATTCGTCAATTGACAGGTAATTTTTTTTTTTAAAAAAAAAACTTAATAAACTCAATTAATTGTTTTATTATGACTTAGATCTTGCAATGAAACTTGATCCAAGAATTAAGAAATTCAAATTGAAAGAGAAAGAAAAGAAAGAAGCTGAAAAAGAAGCAAAAAGGTTAGCCAAAGAAGCTGAAGAATTAGCACAAAAGAAACTCCAAGAAGAGGCCAGACTTGCTCAAGTTTTTTTCTTTTCTTTTTTTTTTTTCTTTAAAAAAAATTAATTTCCCTTGATCCATCAAATCAAAATAAAATAAAATAAATAAAAAAATAACTAGTTAAAAGCAGAAGAAGAAGCAAAAGCAATTGCTGCAGATGAAAAAAAAGATAGAGAAGCAAAGAAAAAAGTTTTGAGAAATTATAGAAAAAATATTAGACAAGTTGTTAAGGTATTAAATTTTCAACTATTTTTATGTACCAATTGATGATAACTAATTGATTATTCCAGGAAAAAAATTATTTTGTGGAGAATATTAATGAAAGTAAAATTGTGGAACAATTGATTTATCTTGAAAAAATTTGCGAAACTTTCCCTGTCGAACAATTAGCACATCTCAATGAACTTATCACAAAAAATCCTTCAGAATTTGAAAAAGTGTATAAACAAGAAGTAAGCAAGCTTTCTGCAGAAGGTTTTTCTTTTCTTTTCTTTTTCTTTTTCTTTTTTTGATTTCTTTCTTTATTCTTTTTCTTTCTTTATTCTTTTTCTTTCTTTATTCTTTTCTTTCTTTATTCTTTTCTTCTTCTTTTTTTTTTTTAATTTCTTCCTTTTTTTTAGATTCAAAATCAAATCCTGAGCCAACTCAAACTTCCTCTACTTCTACCTCCTCTGATTCCTCTCGTCCTTGGGAAGATATTGAAAACGTTCTTTTAATACAAGCATTTAAACTATTTCCTGGTGGAACTCTTGGAAGGTACGAAACAAAATTTAATCATTGTAGTGAATAATACCATCGAAATATGATTCAAAATTTAATAGATGGGATAAAATTGTTGGACATATTAATGAACATAGTCAATTACCCCACCGAACTGCCAAAGAAGCTACAATTCAAGCAAATAATTTAAAACAAGGTTTGATATTAAATAAATTTCAAAAAAAAGAAAGTAAAAAACACCATATTAATGATAACAATAAAATATAGTACTTGAATCTGGAAAAGTTCTTGAATTAGAAACCAATAAAATTGTTATTAAGCATAAAAATACAGTTGTTGTAGATCCTCCAACTCAAAGATTTGAACAAGAGAAAGAAAAAGAAAGAGAAAAAGAAAAAGAAAAAGAGAAAGAGAAGGAGAAGGAGAAGGAGAAAGCAAATGAAGAACCCAAAGAAGAGAAAAAAGATGGCGAAGAAAAACCTTGGACAAAGGATGAACAAAGTGATTTAGAAGCAGGTAAAATCTTCAAATTTCTAATTAAGATTTCAATAAACTCTCTATTGAATAATTATGAATAGCATTAAGAAAATATGGTCCTTCAGAACCTGATCGTTGGGATAAAATAGCCCTTGCAGTCAAAACAAGAACAAAGAAAGAGTGTATGGTTCGATGCAAAGTAATAATTTCTTTCTTTTCTTTTCTATTTTTCTTTTTCTTTTCTTTTCTTTTTCTTTTTTCTTTTCTTTTTTTTTTTTTTGACTCACACTTTTCTTTTCTTTTCTTTTCTTTTCAATAAAGAAATTAGCCCAACAAATCAAAGAGAAAAAAGCAAATAAATAGAATTCTTGTTATAGATCTTCTTCTTTTTCATTTGATACTTTCATTATTGACTTTAAATTTTGGAATTTGGACAAAGATTTTAATCAACTCAACAAAAAATTCACTTGATTGAAAATTTCAATCCATCCAAATGGAAGTGCCATAGCTTCTGTATCATCTAATTCACAATTTAACAATTAAAAAACATCAAAAAAAAAGAAAAAATCACCAAACTTGGGTCAATGGCATTGGACTTCGAAATCAAAGGAACAAAGCCACAGAAGCAGGTTTGAACCATTCAATGCAACATCACTAATTTTTAGTTCAAGTAAACGAAGATGGACTTCTCCCTTTTGATGCAAGCAGCCTTGAAGCAACAACTTTTCCTTGGTTGTGAAAAAGGAGATGTTGAGATTGTTGAATTTTTACTCCCAGCTATGGATAGCCAAGACCAAGATATGCATGGAAGAACACCCTTTTTTCTAGCTTGTTGTTTTGGACAGATTGAAATTGTGAAATTATTATTAAATGATCCAAGAGTTAATGTCAATCAAGCAATGAATGAGGGATTCACACCTTTTTATATTGCTTGTGCACAAGGAAATATTGAAATTGTGAAATTATTATTAAATTATCAAAGAGTTGATATCAATAAAGCAGATTCTGAAGGAAGAACACCACTTTACGTCACCTGTTTCAAAGGATGGATTGAAATTGTGAAGTTATTATTAAATGATGAAAGAATTGATATCAATAAAGCAATGAATAATGGTAAAACACCTTTTTATGTTGCTTGTGAAAATGGACATATTGAAATTGTGAAACTATTATTAAATGGGGTTGATATTAATAAAGCAAATATTGATGGAGTGATGCCTTTTTCTATTGCTTGTTTCAAAGGATGTATTGAAATTGTGAAGTTATTATTAAAAGATGAAAGAATTGATATCAATAAAGCAGATTGTGAAGGAAGAACATCACTTTACTTTACTTGCTTCGAAGGGCATATTGAAATTGTGAAATTATTATTGAATGATGAAAGAGTTGACATCAATAAAGCAGATAATGATGGAGTAACACCTTTTTATATTGCTTGTAAATATGGATATATTGAAATTGCGAAATTATTATTAAATGATCAAAAAGTTAATATTCATAAAGCAAGCAATGATGATGATGTCGAACCCTTTCGAATTGCTTGTCAAGAAGGACATATTGAAATTGTGAAATTGTTATTGGGTGATGACCGAATTGATATTAATAAAGCAAATAAAAAAGATCAAACACCTTTTTGGATTGCTTGCCAAAAAGGACATATTGAAATTGTGGAGTTATTATTAAATGATCAAAAAATTAATATTCATAAGGCAAGCTGTGATGATATCGAGCCCTTTCGAATTGCTTGCTGTAAGGGACATATTGAAATTGTGAAAATATTATTAAATGATGAAAGAGTTGATATCAATAAAGCAGATAATAATGGTTATACACCTTTTCATTGCGCTTGTGAAACAGGACAGATTGAAGTGGTGAAATTATTATTGGATGATAAAAGAGTTGATATTAATAAAGCAAATATTGATGGAGTAATACCTTTTTATATTGCTTGTGAAAAAGGATATCCTGAAATTGTGAAATTGTTATTAAATGATGAAAGAGTTGATATTAATAAAGCAGATAATGGTGGTAGTACACCTTTTTATATTGCTTGTTCTCATGGACGCACTGAAATAGTGGAAATATTATTAAAGGATCCAAGGATTGATATCAATCAAGTGAATAAAAATTCAAGAACACCTTTTAAAATTGCTTGCCAAAAAGGATATCCTGAAATTGTGGCTTTATTTTTCGGAAATCCAAGAGGTGATTTTTTTTTTTTTTTTTTTTTTTTTTTTTTTTTAGAAAAAATTTTTTTTTTTTTTTAAAAAAAAAACAAAAAAGTCAACAAAAATGTCGAATTGAATGAAAGTGAGCAACTAACACTCACAAAGGCACGAATAATCTTTGAATGTTAATTTTCCTCCTTTTTTTTTTCTTCTTTCTTTTCAAGGTTATTGAAACTCAGAAAAAAAAAAGCAAATAAAACACAAAGAAACCAGAGATTGATCAGCACACCAAAAATTAAAGAAATTACAAAAGAAGCAGAAGATTTTTCAACATTTCAAATTTATTTTCTTCCATTTCAAAATCTTTTAGAATTTGAAAAAATCCCAAAACATGAAGATTGTAAAGATAAATTAATCAATTTTACATTTGAACAAATGAAAGAGACAACTGATAAACTTGTATTTATTTCTCATCGTTGGTTATCCCAAGATCATCCTGATCCTAATTACCAACAACTTAATGCAATCAAAGATTCTTTTAAATTGGTTTGAATTTTATTTATTATTTTATTTTTATTTTTTCTTTGTTTTCCATGAAATTGACACATAAAAAATTGATATAGGACCCAATTCAACATCGAATTCTAATTTGGTATGATTATTTTTCAATGCCACATTTTGATGATGATTCAAAACAAAAAAGGTTTTTATTTATTTGTTCATTTTGTTTATAAATGTTAATTCAAATAAAATTCAATAAAATAAATAAAACAACTAGAATAGCAACAATTCACAAATTGAATCAAATAGTTACATTTTCAGATTCATTTTTAGTTTTACCAACAGATGATTATTTTCATAGATGTTGGTGTTTTTATGAATGGTCAGCTGCTGTTTTTACTGGTCAACAAATTCAATTTCATCCAAACAAATTTCAAAATTCAGAAGAATCTCTTTCATTTCTTTCTGAATTGATGAGTTCTTTTCATGATAGTAGTAATGATGACAAACCTTCAAAAGATCAATTTATTCAAAAATTTATTGCATATATTGAAACTGATAAAAATCTTGTTTGGGATAATTTGATGAAAGTTTATGATGAAGAAACAATTATTAGATATAAAAAGAAATTAGACACAAGTCGAGTTAGAGATTGGACAATTGATCAAACTTGTTCTTGGTTAACCTCTATCCAATTTTACCAATATCAAGATGCATTCAAAAAACATGAAATTAATGGACCTGGTTTATATAACCTTTATTTTGAACATCAAAACCTTTTTCAAAATGATGGGGATTATCAATTGGTATTTTTTTACTTTTTACATTTTTACCCTATTCAAAAGTAAATATTGATAATTTTTTTTTTTTTTTTCTCAATTAAATAGTTTTTAAAGAAATTGGAAATATTAATTCCAATAGAAACATGGAATGAAGTTGATTTTTTAATGTGGATTAAATCACAAAATTGGATTGAAACTGAAATCACTCAAGAATGTTGTGAAGTTATTAAAAAGTTAAAACTTTCCCCAAAGGCAATATTAAAGGATCAAAAAATGGAGAGAAAGATGCTGAAAGAGTATTTAATTTCAGAGACGCTTGCAAATATTCTTATTTGGAAGTGTCAAAATGGATCAATTAATAATTTTGCGTGGTATTTAGATGGGCCTTTTAAAGATATTATCGACATTAATTTTGGAAGTGAATCTCCTTTTTTTGTTGCATGTCGAGAAGGACATATTGAAGTTGTGAAATTATTATTAAATGATAAGAAAGTTGAAATCAATAAAGCAAATAATGAAGGTTGGACACCATTCATTATAACTTGTTTTCGAGGACACACTGAAATTGTCAAATTATTATTAAATGACCAAAGAGTTGATGTTAACGTAACAGACAAATATGGTTATACACCTTTTTATCTTGTTTGTTTCAAACAACAAATTGAAGTTGTGAAACTATTATTAAATGATAACAGAGTTGATATCAATAAAACTGATAATAATGAATCAACACCTTTTGATATTGCTTGTCAAAAAGGACACATTGAAATTGTAAAATTATTACTAAATGATAAGAGAGTTGATATCAATAAATCACAAAGGAAGGATATAACACCTTTTTTTATTGCTTGTGCACAAGGAAATATGGAAGTTGTGAAACTATTATTAAATGATGAAAGAGTTGATATCAATAAAGCAAATAATAATGGTTATACACCTTTTCTGGTTGCTTGCTCAATAAGAAATATTGAAATTGTGAAATTATTATTAGATGATGAAAGGGTTGATACTAATAAAGCAGATAATGATGGAGTAACACCTTTTTATATTGCTTGTTCAAATAAACAAATTGAAATTGTGGAGTTGTTATTAAAGGATCCAAGAGTTGATGTCAATAAACCGAATAATGAGGAATCAACAGCTTTCCATGTTGCTTGTTATCATGGATATATTGAAATCGTAAAATTATTATTAAATGATCAAAGAGTGAAAAGAAATCACGCAATTAAAGGTGTTGTAACACCTTTGGACCTTGCACGTGCAAATAGACAGACTGAAATTGTGAAATTATTATCAAATGAGAGAATCAAAAAAGGAAGCCAAGAGGGAATTTTTCAAAAATTTTTTGGAGGACGGATTCAATCAAAAAAAGATGAACAAATCATTTTAACTGGAGAATTTTTGAAATTGGGAAAAGGAATGTTAAAACAATGGCAATCAAGAGTATTTGATCTTAGATTACACTCACTCGCTTGGAAAAAATTTCAAAATGTAGACTTTTTTTTTTTTGCGAAAAACAACAGATGATTAAAAAATTAAATTAATATAGGGGGACTATGTTAATTCAATCTCAGCTCAAGAAATTGAATCAATTCAACCAGTTCCAAAATCAAAATTTTCAAAGGAATATATTTTAGAATTCAAAACATCTCACAAATGTTACTATCTCCAATTCCCGAATGAAACAGTTTTAAACCAATGGGTCTCAAAATTACAAGAAATTATTGAAATGTAGATCAAAATCGTGTGTTTTCTTTTCTTCATCCAAATTCGAGTTGATTTCACTTTAGAGGACTGGAATTGTCACCTTTGGTGGGTCTTTCAAAATCAAATAAAATCAAAAGCTATTTATTCGATTTTAATGTATAATGTAACAATCCAAGTTCCATTTTTTGTTGTTGAAAATTTCATGAGTCATGAAAAAAAAAAAAAAAAAAAGTAGAAAAAAAAATGGCGACAGTCACAAAGCAATTCGTTTCTGCTTCGATTTTTGGGTCACTAGTTGGCATTACATTATACGTTGTCTGTCGAGATCAAATAAGAGTAACTTTTCCTTATTTTAATAATACTTAAATTAATTGATGTTTTTTTTTTATTGATTTGAATATTTAAATTTGCTCATTCTTTTGATCGAAAAAATGGTTTCAATGTGCATCAATGAAAAAATCTTAATGTTTATTCATGTAAACTCAGGACGTTTGATTTTGATTTTTCTTGTTTATGTGTTGATTTCGTTAACAATTGAATGAACTTGATGATTTCTGATTCCAACTATCAACTCCAAAGATCCTTTGATGCTTTTCAAAAAAAAAAATATCAAATTAATTCTCAATAAATTTATAGGCAAAAACTGACTACTTCAAATCAAAGTTTGCTCGAATTTCAGATTCTTTACAAACAAAGAAAGAAAGTATTGAGCTTAGAATTGAAAAAGAAAAAGTAATTTATTTCAAGTTTCTTTTCTTTTTCTGGAATTTATCAATGTCAATATCAATTGATATCAATTCATCAATAATTAGGAAGTTCGAAAGGAAGCCATCAATAAATTTCAAAATAAATGGAATCAAGGATTACAAAAAATCTCACAAAGTGTAATTGATGATACGAGGGTACTGGATTCTCCAAAGTTACCAAATTTTATAACAACACCTTTCCATGCACTGTCTGAGAAAATTTTTGGTAAATAAGAATGTAAAGTAAAGTAAAGCAAATTATATGAAAAATAGATTCACTACAAAAAAAAAAAAAAGAAAATAAAACAAAAGAAAGGAGGTGGACAAAATTTTATTTTATTTTCAAGAAACAAACAAAAAAAAAAATTCAACAAACAACAAACAACAAACAAACAAATATCCAAAATGTATTACTCAGAGTCAGAGATTGGTGATTGATTAGAGATTTCAACTGAGACTCTTGGCTTCGATTTATTCCTATTTAAATCATTTACTTGAGCCATAAGTTCCTTGGGAAGTGCTTTCTTTTTATACAAATTTCTAAACTTGTCCTTAATATCCACAGATGTTCGAAATGGTTCAAAAGGGTATTCAAGAACAATGCTTTTCCATTCCCCGATACCAAATTTTTCAACACCTGCAATGATAAATTGAACCTCCTCATCAGAAAATGGATGTCTTCCAGTAGGTTTTGTTTTTCTTTGTGAAACAGTTCTTTGATTAGAGTTTGGAGTTCTAGTTCTGGTTCTTTTGCGAGCTAAAAGGATGGGTAAATTGGTGATTAATTAATTAGAGAGATTTTTTTCTTTCTTTCATTCAGATATATATATATATATATATATATATATATATAAATACCTGGACTTTCAGAAGGACCTTCTTCATCTGAATTATCCGAATTATCTGAATCGAATCCATTCCTATTCATATTCATTATGATATTGTTTGCCCTTCTAATATCAAATAGATATTCAGGAATAAAAATAGAAGGATAGAAAAGAGAAATACCTGAATGATGATCTTGAAGATCCTTGATCTTCTGGATCTGAAGTATCAAATCTTAGAGTACGTTTCTTTTTCCTCTTTTGAATGGATTGATTATGATTAATTTCTTCTTCAATATCTGGAAGAGGATCTTGTGTATTTGAACTATTGATATAATCCATTTTGTTATTAAATTCATCTCCACATCAGAAAAAAAAAAAAAAAAATATATTATAAATAAAACAAAGAGCAAAATGAATAAAACCTTAAATCATGGGTTCGTTTTTTTAATTCTTTTGTCATTTTTTTCACTGATTCTTCATCTTGAATTGGAAAGTCGTCCATACTTGTACTTCCATGTCCATTTTCATTTTCACTTTCATCGTTATTTTCATTACTTCCATTAGCAAAATGATTGAAAAAGTGTATTAAGCTTTCGTTTTTTTGATCAACAATTGTTTCAAATAATTTGTCTGATCCAATAACTTGTTGAAGCAATGAATGTGTAATGTCTCTATTAATTTGATTTGTTTGTAGATTGTTTATTTTATTGTTGAATACTTTGAAAAAAAAAAAAAAAAAAAAAAAAAATTTTGTTTCAAGAATTGTATTCTTTTTACTTTCGAGAAGTAAATGTGGAACAGAGGGGATATACTTTTTATCTTTAATATCTTTACGAACCTAGAAATATTTGATTGATTAAACCTTTTTTTTTTTCAAAAAAAAGGGAAAAAAAAGAACTTGATTTAAAAAAGGATATTCAAGACTGTCTGCTCCTTTGACAAGAACTTTCTTGATTGTGTCGGTACATATGTCAAGGGGAGCGTTTTCGTAATGTGACTTCAAGGTACTTACATTCACGGTACCATCACTTTCAAGACATCCTGAAAACTAAAATGAATAATAAAATAATTAATTGTAAATATCAAAATTCAAAATTCAAAATTCACTTCTTTGTATATACTCTCAATGTTTTTATTGTAGCTTTCTTCAATAATAGACTGTGGTTTGGGAATTGGAACGAAAGTATCAGTTAAACATTGTTGAACATAACCAAAATTATTCACTGGGCGACCTTTTGGAATAACTTGATGCAAAAATTCCTGGTGAAAAAAAAAAAAAAATCATTTTGATTTCTTTAAAAACAATAAATTAGAAGAAAAGAGAAATTACTTGAATCTTTACTCCAATCATTGCATCAAATGCATCTTCTTCCAGGTCTTCATCCTGAGATATATCTTTTAAAAAATTCCATAACTTTCTCAATCTTTTTACAAACTTGCTAGAGCTCTCTCTTTCAACAGCTATATGAGCCATTTGATAATAATCCAACCTTCTTCTTAATTGCTCACCACAATCAATTCGAGGAATTAAATCCTGGAGCTCTATTTCAAAAAATTCCTCTTAATACCTTTTCCCTTGACTTTAATAATAATAATAATTTGAATATTAAAAAAATCTTTACCTGCAATTAAAGGATCCAAACGTGCGAAGTTCTTTCCTTCAATTTTATACCAAAAAGCATGATAAAGTAGTGAGTCAAAAGTCCAAGAGGTGATAATTCTTGCCATGATAACAACTCTATATTTATTTCATATATTAATTAGTTAGTGAATTCATAATAAATGTTTGATCAACAAGTTATGTTTTTTTGTTTTTTTTAAAAAAATTTTCTTGAACAACTCAAGAATTTCCTTTCTTTTTTCTTCTTCCTTCTTTCATTTTTCATTTTTTTTTGAAATCAACTAAAAATTGAAATCATAAGGTTTCTTCTTTCTTTCTTTCTTTCATTCATTCATCTTGTTCATTATTAAATGTTTGAATAGTTATTAGTGTTATTTGATGGAGTCACAAAAATCAAATTTTTTTTAACCGCCAAAAATTTCGCGCCAAAAAACTTCAAAAAAAATTTTTGACAACATTTCGTCATCGATTGTTTTTTCGGTTCAACCCTGTTCGATCCCAATCCAATGCATAATTAATTATAAAAACTGCAACTGCAACAACTCTAACAATAACTAATCCGATTCTTCAACATTGGATCATTTAACTTGAATAATATTTAACTTCTTGATTCTTTCATTTCATCATTGTTAAGTTTTTTTAAAAAAGTTGCCCAAAAAAAGTTGAAAACCACCTTTCGCATTTTGATTTTTCAGGATTTTGAATTGATATCTTTTGATGTCTTTGAATTGATTTCTTAATTTCTAATTGATTCTTAATTCTAAAATTCAAATAGGTCTCTTCTTGCTTTCTTTTGGGAAAAATCAATGTCATCAATCCGAGTGTTCATTTCATCAACTTTTAAAGACTTTCAAGATGAGAGAGATATGCTTGCAAAGAAAGTTTTTCCAAAACTTAAGAAGATTTGTGCATCAAGAGGTTTATCATTGACTGAGGTTGATCTTCGTTGGGGAGTAACAGAGGAGATGTTAATGAAAGGTCAAACTGTTCTTACTTGCTTGGCTGAGGTTGAAGTATGCGTTCCTTTTTTTATTGGATTGCTTGGATCAAGATATGGATGGCATTTTGACGAATCTGAACCAAATGAAGCATTGAAGCAATCACTTGATCTGGCTCAAAGTAGATACCCTTGGATTCATGAGTATAGAAATAGGAGTATTACAGAGCTCGAGATTCTTCAAGCTATGAGGATCTGTCCAAAAAATGATAATTCTCGTTTATTTTTCTATTTCAGAGATTCAAAGTTTATTGATAGTTTACCTGAAGCTGAGAGATCAATATATTTACCAGAAAATCAAAAAGCTGAAGGTGATTCAAACTTTTTTCTTTGAGATCACAAAATTTAATTCGAATTCTGAAAAAAAATAATTTAGAAAAACTTCAAGCTCTGAAAAATGACATTAGTAAATTTGAAGCTGCTCTGGTTGAAAACTATAATAATTTAGATGCTCTTGAAGAAAGGATTTATAATGTAAATTTATTTTCTGATGAACATGAAAAAATCAAAATCAAATTGATTTCATTAACTAGGACCTATTATCAAATATTGATCGTTTGTTTCCTCAAAAAGAAAATGAATCACCCATAGAAAAAGTTAGAGATCTCCATTTTACTCATTCCAAAGTTCTTGCTTCCTTCTTTGCTGGAAGAGCAGATCTATTAAAAAGTATTCAAGATCATGTCGATTTAAATGTTTCATATCGTAACGTTTTTCTTTCTTTCTTTCTTTCTTTTCTCAAAGTGAATTTTCAAGCTTTAAATTAACAATAAATTAGCTTTGAATGAACCACTTGTCATTTTAAGTGCTACAGGTTTAGGAAAATCTGCTCTGGTTTCTTCTTGGCTTAAAGACTACAATGCCAGCAAAGCAATTATTCATTTTGTTGGTCTTAATTCTCATTCAAAGTCGTTTTTTTCCCTGAAATCAAATTTATTGACTTATTTATTGACTTGATTAATTTTATTTTATTTTTTATTTTTTTAAAAAAGTGTTCCTTCAGGAGTTTTAGAACAATTATGTGGAGAAATAGATCCAAATTTTATTTATGAACATTTCTCAGATTTTGGAGACGATCATTCCTTTCGATTTAAAAGTTTGATCACTGAAACAAAAGTAAGAAGGAAAAAAAAAATTCTTTTCTTTTCTTTTTCTTGAATTTTTTTTTTTTTTTTCAAAAAAAAAGGAAAAAATTGTAATAATTTTGGATGGTGTTGAAAAACTTGAAAATTTCAATGAAATGAGATGGCTTCCAAATAAGTTCCCTGAAAATATTCGTGTTATAATTACAACAAAACCTGGACAAGCTGAATTTGCTGCTAAAGTTCTTTCTTCTTCTTCTTGTTTTTTTTTCTTCTTTTGATTGAATCTTTCAATTTTAAAAAAGCGGCGGAAGTGGCCAATAATTAGACTAGAAAATTTAACTTTGGATGATCGAGTTACCTTTGTGACTAAATTCTTTTCAATGGTTAATTTCTTTATTTTTATTTATTTATTTATTTATTTTCAATAAATTAAAAATTAAACAAAATTATTTGAAGTATGGTAAAAGATTAACGAATGATCAACTTAAATCTTTGACTGAAACAGAGCAAAGTGGAAATCCAATGTTCTTGAAAACTCTTTGTGATGAATTAAGGATTTTTGGAGAATATTATCAACTCAATCAAGTCATACAAGATTACTTAAAAGCAAAGTATGTTTTCTTTTTTTCAAAAAAAAAAAAAAAAAAAAAAAAAAAAAACAAGAAAGAAAAGAAAAGAAAAGAAATAACTTTTCAATATTAGTTCACTTAAAGACCTTTATACTGTAATATTTCGTCGTTGGGAAAAGGATTATTGTGCCTCAAAACCTGATTTACTTGAAGAAATTTTATCTTTGATATTTGCTTCACAAAGAGGGCTTTCAGAAGATGTTTAATCTCTTATTTATCTTCAAAAGATAAACTTTTTTTTAAAAAAAAAAAATCTTGATATTTTTAGGAAATTCGTGAAATTTTACAACTTCCTTCAAGTATTTGGTCTCCATTATTCTTGGCCATGGGAGAAATATTAACTCAAGTTGGAGGACTTCTTACTTTTTCTCATTTCTTAATTTCTCAAGCTATTGCTTCTATCTATTTAAATGATGAAGAGAAGTTATTACGAATTCGTAGAACCTTAAGGGATTACTTTAAAGTCAATGGTTCAGATACTAGGAGAGCTCAAGGTCTTTAATTTAATTTAATTTGATTATTACAATCAATTTTATTATTATCATTTTATCTAGAATTACCTTACCAACTAATGGAACTTGGTGAACGGGAGCAATTGAAACAAATTCTTTGCCATCTTCCAACTTTTTTAGAAATGTTCAAATTTGATAGATTAAGCTTCTATAATTACTGTCTTTTTGTATCAATGAAAGAAAAGACTTTTCTTCAAAATTGGAAACGATGTTAGTTTACTATTGTTATTTTTTTATTTTAATTAAAACCTTTAATTTTTTTTTTTTTGGAAAAAAAAAAGCTCGAACTTCAAAAGGAATTTTGTTTTCATCTCTAACCCTCCAACTTAAAGATGATCCGAGAATTAATGAGTACTTTTATTTATTTATTTATTTATTATTTCCTTCTTCAATTTTTTTTTTAATGTGCATCAAAATTTTTTTAGGCAGCCGACTCCTGAATTCGCAGCAACAATTTGGGCATTGATTAATTCAATGACATTTTTAAATCAATATTTTGGTCTTGAAGAATTATTGCTATTATTACTTCGTCAATATCAACACATTTATGGTGAAGAAAAGAAACAAGTTGGATTCATATATATGTATTTAGCCAAACATCAAATTAGAAATGCATTTTGGTTTGTGATTCTTTTCTTTTTTTTTCCAAAGAATCAATTTCACTAAATTATTGATTCAGGAATTCAGAGAGGCAATTAGAACTATTAAAACAATCTTGCGATATTCTTCTCAAAGCTTATGAAAGATTATCAGAAACTCCTTTTCATCGTACTATTTCTTTCTTTTTTTTCAATCAACAAGAATTTCAAAAAAAAAAAAAAAAAAAATCACACATAAACTCAAAAAATCAGAGGCACAATGTAAAATTTCTTTGGGTTATTCACAATCAATGATCGCTCAAGTAATATTCATTCATTCATTTTTTTTCTTTTTCTTCTTTTTTCTTTTCAGAACTAACTTTCTATTAATCACAGAAAGAAAACAATTCTGATCTTCAAAATTTAAGTGTTGCTAATATTCAAGAGGGAATTGAAATTCTTCAAACTATTTCCCAAAAAACCCAAGATCCAAATCTTCCTTCAAAAGCTTTTACAGTAATCGCAGATTCATTTTCTTGGTTTACTTGTAGCCATGGTTTTATTTTCTCGATTTTCTATTTCATTTTCGAAATTCCTGTTGATTGAAAACACTAAAATCTTTTTTTTTAAAAAAAAAAGGTTCAAAAGTACTCTCAGAATTTTTGAAATTAAATGAACTACCTTCCCCTCGTAGTTTAGATTCAGAAAGTTTGAAAAAATGGGTAATGAACTTTGATCAAATTAAATTTGAAACAGATGAGTTGTATCGCCAGAGAAGTATCATTCGAAACATCAACTATCAACATGCATCTCAACTTCAAACTCTCTCTGATAACATCGGTCTGGCAAAAGCTATTTATCACGAAAAAGAAAATTGTTTATTTTTATTATTTTATTTTATTTACATGTCTAAATTTAAATTTTTAAAAAAATAAACAAATAGATCTCAAAATTCAACAAACCGTGGATAAAATTAAAGAACTCTCTTTAACAGAAGCAGGTCTTCAGAAATTTCTCAGTAATCAAAAAGGAAGTGATAATCTTCAAAAAATTTCTTCTGCAACGGGCAAGCTTGGTTTAATTTCATTTCATTTATTTATTTATTTATTTATTTAAATTTCTTCTTGACCACTTATGTAATTTTTTTTTTTTTAAAAAAAAAAAAGAATTGATTGAAAAAGATCTCCAAGAAAGAAGACAAACTCTAGAAGAATTAAGACAAAATACTCCTGAATATGCTGAATATGAAAAAGCAAAGGCTGAGGAGAGAGCTTTTAAAGATTCTATTGGATTACTTAGAGAAGAAGCAAAACTTGAACCTTTAAAAAAGCAAACAGGATTGTTTTCTGGGATGTCAGGAAGGCAATTTGAAATGGCTTCAATGAAAATTATGACTGAAAACATCTTTTCAACTTTGAGAGAAAAAGAGTTTTCTTCTCCAGAACCAAAGGAAGATCCAAAGAAAGATTTAATATTATTAACAAATCTAACGATGGGAAGTAGTTTTGAAATTGATCAACTTATTGTTTTAAGAGGAGAAAATGATTCTGATCCAGTTACTGTTTTAGCTTATGTTGAAGCCAAAAGAAATGTGAATGATATTGCAAAATCTTTTACTCAAATCCAAACTGTGATTGGTTGGTGTACTGGTACTTTAGGTAAATATGATCCAGCAATTTTTAGAAGTCGAACAAATCCTACTGGACATTTTGAGAAACCAATTTATCATGAACAAGATGGTGTTACTTATACAGTTTAGTTTTCTTTTTTTCTTTTTTCTTTTTTTTTCTTTTTTTTCTTTTTTCTTTTCTTTCTTTTTTCGTTGAAGAATAAAACAAGACCCAAAAACAAAAAAACAAAAAAAAAAAAACAATAGTTTACAAAAGAATCCTTTTCTCGATTCAAATTAAATTCTGATGGACATTTCCTTCATAATCTTTATTTTATTACACGTCCTAGATCTTTAAAAGGTTTTTTTATTGTTGTTGTCAAAGATTATTTTATTTTATTTTATTTTATTTTCCTTTATTCTTGAATTAATTGATAATTTTTTCTTCTTCTAAAGGTTCAAATGCAGGAGAGGAAAGTAAACTTGCATTTAAACTCTCCACAGATTGGAATCTCAATCCAGATTTTGAAAGGGTGACTTTTTCTTTTCTTTTTTTGTCTTTCTTTCTTTTTTTCTTTCCTAACAACAACTAACAAATCAAAAGTTAAATGAAGAACAACTTGAGAGATTACGGAAGTTAATCCTTGATTCTATTTCCCCATTCCAAACAGCAGATGTATTTAGAATGTATTCAGCAAGTGACGAATTGGTTTCTTTTCCTTATTTTCTTTTCTTTTCTTTCTTTCTTTCTTTTTTTTTTTTTTTTTTTTTTTTTTTTTTTTTTTTTTTTTTTTTTTTGAAATGTCGATCAATAACATGAAATTAGGCAAATCAAATTCTATTTGCTATCCCAGTTCAGCTTTCAACTTTAACTGACATAGGGATAACAAATCGAGATGAACTTAAGCTTCTCATAGCAGGAGGATTAGAGTGAAATAAAAATTGAAAACATCTATGTCATTATTACCCATAGTTTTTTTTTCCCTCAAAAATCATCAATCAATTCAAATCATTCACAATCGAGGTCGTAGCAAATGTCAATGATTCAAAAGTGTCAGGTTGAAGATTGAATCAAATAGTATTGGATTGACTTGATAGAATCCCTTCAACAAAAAACAATGACAGCCGAAAAAAATTCATTTTTTTTTGGTAGGATTAAACCTTTAAAAAGAAAAGGTTCAATTGATGGTATAAGATCTCAAAATGTTGCTCATAACATAATGAACAAGACTACATCATTCATTCACTTTGATGTTGGATTCCTGAATATTCAACCAAAGGAAAGAAAAGAAAAAAAGACAGAAAAATAATAATTTATAACTGGTTTGACTTTCTTTGGAATCACTAAAAAAAAAAACGAAAATAATGCATTTTTTGTCACCAAAAAGGGTATCATTTAACACCTGCAAATAGAAGAAGGAAAAAAAAGTATAAATACCTCCCAAAAAAAAAACGAAAAAAGGGCGGGTAAAAGTCGATTTCACAAAAAGCGATTCAATCAATCCCAACTTATAACTAACTTATAAATAAGTGATTGAAAGAAACTTCATACTTTCTACTTTTTACTTTCTCATTGTTGATTAATAAAAGAACAATCATTGAAAAAAAAAATGAAAAAAATTGAATAATTGAAGTGTAAAGTTAAATTGGGAAAAAAAAAGTAAAAATTGAAGGAGGAATTGCTTCTCGATTGAACAATAAATAAGAGGAAGAGGAAGACCCAGAACAATAACCTATTGAGATCATTGAAGTATTGGAAAAAGTAAGAAGTAAAAAAATATCAATTGTAGAATAATTAGAATGGAAACAAAAAAGGAATAAAGCTATTGGAGTAATAGCTGAAAGAAAGAAAAAAAGAATGAATATAGAAAACGTTGTTGAAACAAGAAAAAAAAAGAATTTAATAATTTAATAATTTTGTTGAAACTAATAACAATAATAAAAAGAATAGAAAACCCAAAGTGAATTGAAAAAAGAGAAGAGAGAAGAGACAAGAAAAGAAGAAAAGGAAAAGGAAAAGGAAAAGGAGACGAAGAATGGCAGAGAAAGAGTTAAGAACAGCATGTAATAAAGGAAATATAGATAAAGTGAAACAAATACTTGAAGGAGATCCTTCTGTTGATATCAATGAGATGAGTAAAGATGGATGGAATCCTTTATTAAATGCCAGCTATTTTGGATTTGTAGAAGTGGCAAGATTGCTTTTAAAACAACCCAAGATTGAAGTAAATAAAGAGACAAATGATGGAGCAACACCTTTCTATTTATGTTGTTATCGAAATCATGTTGATATAACCAAAGAGCTCTTAAATGATTCAAGAACAGAGGTAAATAAGGCTATTAATACAGGAGCTACTCCACTCTTCATTGCTTGCGAAAAGGGAAATGTTGAAATCGTCAAATTGTTAGCCAAAGATAAGAGAATAGATCTCAATAAATCAAATAAAGACGATGTCACACCTTTCTTTATTGCTTGTTATAAAGGACATAAAGATATTGTTAAATCCTTACTGGAAAATGAAAGAGTTGATGTGAATAAAGTCAATAAACATAAAACAAGTCCATTGTTAGCTAGTTGTTTGAAAGGAAGAGAAGATCTAGTCAAGTTACTCTTAAAGAGCCAACGAATTGATGTCAATCAACCAAATAAAAATCAAGCCACACCATTTTTTATTGCATGTGAAAAGGGATATGAAGAAATCGTGAAACTTTTCTTAGATGATAAAAGAGTTGATGTGAACAAAGGATATATTGGAGAATTTACTCCATTCTTTACAGCTTGTGAAAAAGGTCACTCAGAGATTGTTCAATTACTTTTGGATGACCCTCGAGTCGATCTGAGATGTCTTGGAGAGCCACCATTGTTTGTTGCTTGTGAGAATGGACATTTAAAGGTTGTAAAAATTTTATTAGGAGATAGTAGAATTGATATCAATCAAGCTTATGATGAATCAACACCTTTTTTTGCTGCATGTGAAAATGGACACTTGGAAATTGTGGAATGGATGTTAGCGTCTGGAAAAGAAATCAAGACTGTTAATAATAACAAATCTTCACTTCAAGTAGCGAAACGAAACTCTTCTTTAGGGAAATTAAAATGGGAAAAAAGTGAAAAAGAAACACAAAGAAGACAAAAGAATTGTGATGAAATTTTTAGAATTTTAGGAAATTTTCAAGTTAATCCTCAAATTACAAGAATAGAATTAAGAAAAATGATTTTCAAAAGTATTTTTTTTTTTTTGGAACAATCTAAATATCAAAATAAAATAAAATAAAATATTAAAAAATACAAAAAATAGAAGCTTTAGGGAAAAAGATAGAATCATCTCAGAAATTTAAAAAGGCTGTTCAAGGAAAAAGTCTTTCACTTTTTGGAATGTCTCCTTTATTAGTTGCATGTTTACTTGGACTTGATGAATTTGTAAATAAATACCTTGATGAAGGTGGAAGTATTGAAGAAGAAGATAACCTTGGATTAACAATTTTTCATTATGCATGCTTTAATGGAAATCTGGAATTAATTCGAACCATAGATAATAAGTACAAATTTGATATAAATAAACCAACTCTTGATGGATGGACCCCAATATTTTTTGCAGCATACTCTGGAAATATTGAAGTTGTGGAATATTTACTTTCAAAAAAAGAAACTCAAACCTCAACAAAAGATGGCATTTCTTGTGTAAGTGCGATTGAAACCTTCTCTTTATTATCCAAGAAATCTCTTGTTAATGGTGCACTAGAGATTCAAGCAAAATGGACAAGTATTTTATTACTCTTAAAGACTAAAGAACCAGTCACTCAAGGTATACTTTTTATTTTTTACTTGACTTTTACTTTTTCTTTTCAAAAAAAAAAATAAATAAATATGGTCACTAATTTTAACATCTCAATATATATATATTAATCTAGCCACCACAAGTATTAGTGATGACGAAGAAAGACAAAGAAATATTTTATTTTTCAGGGAATTAGTTGCTCGTCCTGAGAAAGTTAATTTTCCAAAGGACCTTCAAAAAACTTTTGAACATTTTGTTTATTTTAATCAAATCAATGGAAAATTAATTGAGAAAAGTCGAGGAATTGCTGTTGAAGCATTTGATTATCAATTAAATTTCTTTATAGCCACAATCCGAGAGTACCTACCCAAATCAAAAATATCAAAATGGTTCCCCGATGGACTTCAACTTCGTCAAGACTTAAATTCTTTATTTCACTTTGAATCAGTAGAAATCCAAGTTCAAATTTATTTCAGTGAAAAAGGAAAAATCATTTGGTCTCCAGTTTCAAAATCAAAGTATCAATATTCAAAAAATTCATTCAAAGCACCAACCCAAAAAATTGGACATCTCTTTCAAATTCAAGATTTTCTAATATTTAAAAATGCAGGAAAGACGAAGAAAGTGGATTCAAAAGGTTATGGTCTAAAGTTGAACCCTTTATTTAATGAAGATACTCCAACGAGCGAACTCTTTTTAAAAAGAGAGAAGACAGAAGCTCCATCCCTTGAGGAATGGTCAGTGGAATCAAATAAAAATTATCAAAAGGATAGAAGTCAGGTCATGAGCTATTACTTTATTCCAAAACAACAAGAGGACTCTGGATTCTGTATTACAGCTCCAACTGGATTAAAAATGCAAAAGAATGGAAGAGATGGACCACAAGTCAATCAATTTCAAGCTATTTATGAAGGCATTGAAGATCTCACTTCAAAGTTATTAGCTAATCAATCAATTTCAAGGGTAGATAAGTTAAAAGGAATTGGAGCCACAAGATATCTCTTTAGAAGTTATTGTAAGTCATCTTCTCGAAGGATAACACAAGAAGATGATGATAAATTTAAAAAATTGTTTGCAAAAATCTTAGAAGAATGGAGTAATATCAAGGAAAATTAGTTTTTTGTTTAATAAAAAAGAAAAGAAAAATAAATTTGTGAATAGAAATAGAAATAAATTATTATTGAACATTGTAAAGTAACAAGGAGGAAAATGGGGGAAGAGGGAATGAAAGAAATAAAAATAAAAACAAAAAAATGGGAGAGAGGTGACCAAAATTGATGATATAAGAAATATAGGGATAATGAAGGGTTATTTGCTTAGTGAATGTCTTCTTTTGAAAATTAAATTTGTTCCTCCATCAAGAGTTTGTAGTGCTGAAATTTTTTGAAGGGGAGGAAGCCAAATACCCGAATCACTTGACTCATTTGAATCTTCTTCTGAATAATTTGCAGAATAAGCATTAAAATTCTTAATAGATTCGCTTGTTGATCGACGATGATTTTTCTAAATTGATGATTGAAAAAAAAAAAGAAAGAAAGGAAAAAAAGAAAAATTAGTAAAAAAAAAAAGATAAAGATAATTCAGTCAAAGATAAATGAAAAAATCATACAGCTTCATTATTTCCATTGGAATGCGTTTCTTTC
>Ga0209960_1002065_pt1 | contig 21900 bp, 16 predicted proteins | sample ThiBiot_500_plan_2_FD_183947 | JGI IMG/M metagenome (GOLD analysis project Ga0209960, IMG submission 183947) | Wastewater bioreactor microbial communities from Cape Town, South Africa - Thiocy_expt_500_plan (SPAdes) | ecosystem: Engineered > Bioreactor > Thiocyanate-remediating >...
AAAATAAAAAAAAAAAAAAATAGAGATTAAATATTTTGAATTGTTTTTTTTTTTTTTGAAAAAAACTGTAATTTCAAAATTAACTTTGACAAATGGTTCCATTTACTAAATATCCATCAGGACATGTACTTTTACATTCACCATTATACAAATAAGTATTGGATTCAATTGAACAAGAAAGACAATTTGTGGTTGATGGTCCACTACAAGTTTGGCATGCAGGGTTGCAGTCTTTTATTATTATATTTGAAAGGTCAAGAAAGATTGAAGAAAAATTTTTTTCAAAAAATAAAGAAATACCTAAACACACTTCATTATCAATATATCCATTGCATTCATTTCGATTAATACAAGAAGTGCCATTTTTTACAAAAGGAGAAACACAAGTTTTGCATTGTCCATTGTTAGGTCCAGTACAAGATGAACAAGGTTGAAGACATTCTGAACATTAAAAATAATATTCAAGTTATATAAAAAAAAGAAAAAAAAGAAAAAAAAGAAAGAAAAAGAAAAACAAAGGAAATCAAACGTTGACAAGTAGAATTAGCATCAGGATAAGAAGTGTCTAAACAATTATCAGCACAAGTGCTTCCACTCAAAACTTTTCCAATGGGACAAGATAAACATTGATTAGGAGGACCACTTCCAGGACATGTTGCACATGAGGGATTACATGCTATTTATTTTGGTTAAGATTATTTTTTTGTCAATTTTCTTTTCGGATTAATCTTACGAGCACAATTCGCATTGTTTAAGTAATATCCATTCGGACAAGCCCCATATGTACAAGTATGAAGAGAATCAGTGTAAAAATATCCAGATGAACATCTAAAAATTTAAAAGAGAGAATACGGTTCAGAAAAAAAAAAAAAAGGAAATAAGAAAGAAATAAGAATAAGACTAACGTTAAACAATATGTCTCATTATATTGACAAGTTTCACATCCAGTAACACACACACCAAAACTTTGGTCCAAGAATAAGAATAAACCCAAGAGAAAGAGTATTCCAAAAGTTGATTTCATTTTTGGTTTCTTTCTTCTTCTTTGTTTTTATTCAAAAAAACAAATTAAAGTATTTCCCCCCTCTAAACTATTTGATGTTTCAATTTCAATATTTAAATCTTAGAAAAGAAAAAAGAAAAAAAAAAGAAAAAATACATTAGTTTTGACTTTGCGAAATATAACTTTATAACTTTTGAGGTCAACTGTTTGGTGTTCCTTCTATTTATTTGTTTTGAGAGAAAGTTAGTTTCTAATTTCTAAATTCACTTTCACTTAGTTTTTTCAACTATTAATACTTAATCATTGATAAAACTTAATAATTGGTTCAATTCAATGTTTTTAAGAGTGATTATTAATATTTTTCTCATAATTATAAATTGTCCAATAATTTCTCTAAAAAGCTAACCTTTTTTTTTAAAAAAAAGATGTCAATATATCGATATTTATATCAAAAGGTAGAGAATTGACTCAACTTTAATATAATCTAATAAAATATTCTAAAAGATTAATAACAATTGAGTTTTGATGTTTTAGAATGAATAAGTTGTTGAAGAAACAAAAGGAACAAATAATTAATAAATATTACTCCGCAAAACAATAATCCGCAAAAAAGCAACAAACAAACAAAAAAATCAATATATCGATATAGGTATCAATCGATAGAGAATTCATTCAACAACAACTTATATTCATCATCTTAAAGATCATCTTATTCATATTGATGAGAAGAATAAGATAAAGAATGCAATCATCTTTGTTATCAAAAAAAACCAGTAAAACAATTATAAAAAAATAAAAATTAATTATTGACAATTTTCTCCAAAACAAAAACGATTCCAATATATCAATCCTTATATCAAACGATAGAAGATGAGTTAAACAATCCAACAGATAGCTTCATTTCAAAGTGATCATAAGTATATTGATGAGGAGGGGAGTAAGAGTGAAAGATGATAATAAAAATAATAATTATGCGCATAATGATTTTTTGACTTGTGTGGTTGGTTTTTTTTTTTTCTTTCTTAATTAATTGCCTTATTTGGGTTAGATGAAAATTATAATAGATGGGTTTCCAGCGAATCAGAGGCCACACATAATCCATTTTTCCTTTTCTTTTCATCTCCTTGGTCTCTTTTATGAATAATTCAATTGATTAATAATTATGCTTTTTATGAATTGATTAATTCAATTATTGCTCTCATTTAAAAATAATCTAGTTTACCAAGAATCTCTGAAAATTAAGTTATCGTTTGACTTTTCTTTGAGTTATGCGTTATGATGATAAAGGATTTGGGATGTTGAATTGAATGAGTTTTGTTGTTTCAAAAGTTGTTTTTTTTTGTTTTTTTGTTTTTTGTTTTGAATTTTTGTTTTTGTTGCTAATAAAAATCGGACTTCCAAGAAGGAAACGAACAATCCAAAAGTTGCTTTGGTTCATTCAAAATTGAATCAAAAGAAAAGAAAAATGGAGGAGTGGGTGAAGATAGCGCAATAGAAGAATGAATAAACATATTGGAGGGTTATGATTTCAAAACCCTTTTTGAATGAAACAACATTGTGAGAAAAGAAAATTGAAAATTGAAAAAAAAGGGAGAGAGAAATGATAGTAGTAATCTTACCTGAAACAGTGAATAAAACATTAAACTCATCAAACATGCATTTTATCAATTACATTTTTGAAGATTTTCAAATCATTTCAAAATGGTATCATTGTCTCAAAGAAAAATGAAAACTTTGAAAGTCAGTTTGATATCAAGAAAGCTAAAGAATATTCTCGAACAAACTAAAGTTTTGTTGTTTTAAACGAAAAAGAAAAAAAGAAAAGAAACAATTTTCAACCTTCAATGAATCTCATTAATTAGAGTTTAATATCAATTCCTTTAACATTTTAATATCAAATACAAGTTCAAAGGCTTTCTTGCTTGGGTTTCATTTGAAAGAAAAGTGATTCAAGGTTTTTTGTGGGAAAAAAAATTGGCCAATCAAGAAGAAAAAAATTGAAAAATCAACCAATCAGAAAAAAAAGCAAAAAAAAAAAAAAAAAAAGCGTGCCAAATAATTCTTCTTTATCTCTCCTATTGTAACTTTTCTTATTCTTTATTCTTTATTATTATGCATTATTCTTTATTCTTCATTCTTCTTATAATTCTTGATTCTTATAATTCTTATTCATGATTTCAATTTTATTATTTGTTCTATTTTATTTATTTATTTATTTTTGAATTGAATTTTAGTTCCCATTTCCTGTCTTTTTGTAATTCTGATATCTTCTTTCTCATTTTCTCACTTTTATTCTTTACTCTTCTTTATTCTTCTTTACTCTTCTTATTCACTGTTTCATTATGTTGATAATTCTTATTTCTTCTTTATCTATTTATTTTTATTTTCTTTCAAACTATTTCTTGTTGCTCCTTCTCACTTATTCTTATCCTTATTCTTACCCTTATCCATTATTCTTTTGTATTCTTTCCATTTTCTATTTCTTGTCACTTATCTGCTGTAATTCTTGTTTGTAACTTGTTATTTTGTTTTCCTGTCTTATCTTCTTATTTCTAAACTCTTATTTCATTCCAAGCTCTTGTTTGAATAGTTCAACTTTTTCCCTTCCTCCCTCGAAGTTTCGATTCTCTCTTGTTATTTCTTTTGTATAATTGACTTTTTACTTCGAGTTTATCGTTTCAAATTGAAAATTTTAATTTTTTCTGTCTTCCAATTTGAATTATTTATATTTTTTTCCCAATAAAAAATAAGACTAACAAATAAAAAAAATAATTATAGACAAATAATATCTAGCAATGTTTTTTCAAAGAGTTTTTCAATACGTTGCAAATGAAGTCATTACAAAGACTGTAAGTTTCTTCTTATTCTTATCATTTCAAATTTAAATCCTAAAATTTCTATTTTTTTTTTTCTTCTTTTTCTTTTTGTAGCTTGCTAATAGTCGTACATTTCAAAGAGCTGCCGTAGCTACTCATCAAAATATTAACAAATTAAATAAAACAGGTAATTTCTTCTTTTTCACTTCTTTTATTTTTAAAATAATAAATCAATAAATAATAACTAAAATTCAAAAAATAAAATTAGTCCAATCCCAAGATATTGGAAACAAAGCAAGTGTTTTTATGGGTGCCTTTAAAAAGAATATCGAAAAAGAACTTCAACAAGCCAAAAAAAATTTGAAATAGATATAAAAAAACAGTTTGTAGTTATAAAGATTTAATATTTTGTTAAATTCTATTTTCTTTTCCTTTTTTGTTCAAATTATATCAAATTTAGTTTTGAGCTATCAAAAAATCAACAAGTTGAGGAAGGAGAGGATCTGATTCTTCACCAATACAATTATGATTCATTCCTTTTCTTGTTATCAATTTTGATTGAGGAATACATTTTTGAACAAGTTCTGCATGTTGATATGATATTACAGCATCTGCATCACCCTGATATTTAAAATTCAAAATTCAAATTCAAAAATAGAGAAGAATTAATTAAATTTGCTCTTACCCAGATCAATAAAACTGGAATTTTTGATTGACCAACTTTGGAGTATACTTCTGACATACCTGAAAGTGTTGAGTACCTTAAAGTTGATAAATAACTTCTCATAAATCCTGGGTGATTATAAATTTGATACTTACTTGTTGCTATATTATTGATTTTTATGAACCGTTTTATGATTAATTAATTAATTTAAAAAAAAAAAAAAAAAAAAAAAAAAAAAAAAAAAAAAAAAAAAAACCTAAAACTTCTTTAGAATATGATGAAGTTGCTCCAACAAAATTTCTTGCATTGGCTTTTTCAAGAAACTTTTTTCCAAATAGAAATACAAAGATGTCTCCAATTCCTTTGATGCAAATAAGTCTTATTATTTATTTATTTATTTATTTATTTATTTATTTATTTATTTATTTGCTTTGAGATTGTTGTTGAGAAAAAAAAATTACTTTCCTAACAAAGGCATTGATGTCATAAGACCAGCAGGAGCAGCTAAGATTAATTTTTTAACTTTGTGAGGATATTGTGATGTATATGAAACTGAGATTGCTCCTCCCTGTTAGAATTAAAATTAAAATTAAAATTAAAAGGAAAAGAAAAAGAAAAATCTTTTACCAAAGAGAATCCAAATAAAAAGAATTCATTCCATCCAATTGATTCACAAATGGAATTGAGTTGTCCAACAAAGAGTGAAAGATCATGAGGAACATCAGGAGAAGAAGAATATCCTCTTCCATACAAATCTTTTTTTTTTTCAAAAATTTAATTATTATTTTTGAAAGAAAAGAATAGTGACTTTGCTTTGATTATTACCAAAAGTTAAAACTCGGTATCCTCTTGAAGCAAAATATGCTGAAACATTTTTAAATACAAGAGCTGGTGGAGTAATTCCTAAAAATCAATGATAATTTAATCTGTTATCAATAATTGTCTTCAATAAAAAAGTGTTGAATTAATTTACCATGAACTAGAACGATTCTTGGACCATCTTTTGGTCCTTGAAGATAATATTGAACTCTTCCATGTTCAAGCTCTACTTGTCTTATCTCACCATTTGGACCTTCAAATTTGATTTCATTAATAGTTTGATTAATTAATTGCTTTCATTACTTTTGTTCAAAAAAAAAAAAAAAAATGAAAGAGATATCATAAAATAATATAAATATAAGGTCATACCTGGATGAGAATTTGGATTATAAGGATTCTTATATGGGGGTTTCTCACTGACAAAACCAGGTAATAGACCTTTTGGAATCAATGAATAGATCCTGCATTTTATTTTTTTAATTAATGAAATAAAAAGAAGAATTGAAGAAAAATAAAAAAGAGATATTAAATATTAATTATTCAAGTTGAAATTCAAATTCAAAATTAACAATTCAAAATTCATTCTTATTTAATTTAACAATTCTTATTCAAGTTTTTGGCAATTAATTCAAGCTGCAATTTTTTTTTTTTTTTTATAGAAAATGAGTAATTTTTTCATAATGAAACTTTGAATTTTTCAAAAAAGCGATTCTAATTACAATTTCTTAACATAATTATTGAAACAATTGTAAAAGATATATTCAAAGTTAAAAATGAGTTTGTTGAAATAGAAATAGAAATTGAAATTGAAATTGAAATTTACCAAATGAGTGCAATTGCACAAAGGATCAAGAAGACGAACAACCCCCAAAAAGTCATCAAAGAAGCTTTTTAATTGATTGATTACTTCCCTGAAACATCATTCATTCAGTATTCGAAACCTTCAACTTCAATCAATCTTGATCTTAGATTAAGAGTAGTTTCAATCATCTTAGAAAGACGGGCCAACAACACAATTGCTAAAAATCTCACTTATCATAATCATAATTCCTCAAGAATCAAAATTTGATTCTGATTAATGGGACTTGCAACTACTTCTTTCAGGATCAAATCAATCAATTTGAGCATCAAACAATTTATTCTTGAAAGGATTTCATCAAGTTCGAAAAATAAAATCAAAATAATAATAATAAAAATCAAAAATTAACATTTAATTGTTTTCATTGTACATTCAAACTATGTTCTTGAAAGAAACTATCAATTGATTCCAAATCTTTTCTAAATTCTCCAATAAGTTGAATTCTTTTATCATTTAAAGCTCCTTCTCTTTCAACAACAATTTCATCTAAAATTCCTTCTAGACGTAAGATTTCAGATAGAATATCATCTCCAAAGATTTTGGAGATTGAAGAGAATAATACACCAAAATGAGCTTCTAATATTTTGTAACTTTCAACCAAAATTGTTTGTCGAATGTGTTCAACCATATTTGTGCGAACAGTTTCAGCATTAATTTGTGTTTTCCATCCTAAAAATCGAAATATTTTGGAAACAAAAAATGAAAGAGGGTCTATTTATTTATTTATTTATTTTAAAGATTATTAGTATAATTTATAAGAAGAGAAGAAAAAAAAACCAAAAAAAAAAGAAAAAAAAACCTTTTTTCTTAATAATTTTTTGAAGAAGAGAAGTAATATTTGGTGAATCAGTATGTTCAAAAATTCCATCAAATCCATCAAAAAGATTAGTAGTAATTTTAATTCCAAGGCCTTGATGATAAACAGTTGTTAGTTTAGCGAGAGCAGCTTCCATAGACTCTTTTGTTTCTGTACATTTTAGAGAAACATCTTGAATAACTTTATCAAGACCAAGTTTTAGATAATCTTCAATAGCTGTTTTAAAACATTTGTTTAAAGAAGAAATAGCTTCTTCAGCTTTTTCTGAAGAATCAAAAGCAACTTTTCCTTGACTTCTAACAAGTTCCATAACCTTCTTTGAATTTTTTTGAGCTGCAATTTGACCTTCCAGAAGCTTTTCAAATTCACTCTCATCTGTTAAACCACGATTTGCAAAGTTATCTAAAAATCTTGTGATCTGTTTCTTTTGAGTCAACATTTTGCCTTCAATTAATTTTTTTTTATCTGGTAAATATTGTTCAGTTATGGAATTGAGGGAAGTCTTTAATGAGCTGAGGGAAGTATTTGCTCCATTTCTAGTTTGTTGAACCATTTGATGGTCTGCTCCAATTTCTAATCTCTCAACAAAGTTTTCAACTCTTTCTTTTACTTTATTTAATGCATTTTGGGCACAGATATAAACACCTCGTCCAGCAGTTTGAGCAAAAAGTTTATTGATAACCTCATCCATATTTGATTTCTTCGTCCAAATAATTGATTTTTCTCGAGCCTGGTCAACGGTAAGACTTTTGTAGAAATCATATTTCTCGTCCTCATCGTCACCATTATCACCAAAAAGTGCCCAAGTACGTGCCAAATCATCTTCATCATAATTTTTTGATCCTATAGCAGGTTTTTTTTTATGTTGGCTAATGAAACTCAACATTCTAATGGCAAGAAGTTTTTGTTTTGCTGAGACTGTCATGACATCTCTCTCATTAAAAATTGGTTTATCTTCATATTTAATTGTTCCAGCAATATTGGCTCTAGCTTCTGCCTTGTCTTGTTCTTTCATTTTTTCGCAATGAGTTGCAACAACAAAGGCAGGAATTTGATGGTTGTGTTTTGAGACCATGAGAGGTTTTTTCAAGGGATTTAGAGAAGTACCATCAGAAAACTTGACATTTACAACCAAGACAACACAATTCCCAAGATAAATAGTATCTCCAATTAATTTTTCTAATTTTAATTTCTTGACACCAAATTCATCAATTCCAGGTGTATCAATGAGAGAAAAGTTAACGAGTCCAGAGGAGTGACTAAACTCTGGAAATCTTGTGTAGACAGTCAAATATTTATCAAGGGCATGACTCCAATCAATAGGAAGATCGGGAATAAACTCATCTTCAAAGATATCATGAACTGCAAGTCTAAAAATATCATGAATAAAGAGGCTTGCTTCAATGACTTCCTCATCACCCTCATATCTATCAGAAATAAGGGTCCCTGAACAGATTTTATCAATTAGGACTCTTAAATGTGTTTTTTGTAATTTCTCCTTAAAAATTTGTTTTCCTTTGTTCTCATCAACTTTTCCATCTTCTCCTAGACCTCTCTCAATAATCATTTGTCTAATTTTTGAAATGATAGAGTTCAATTGTTTTGAGAATGGGACAATAAGTTTAGGTTTGGTGCTCTTTGGATCATGAATATAACGAGTTGGGATCGAAGTCATTGGTTCCAAACGATGAGGGGAGACATTGTCTCCAACTAAACAATTTAAGATTGTTGATTTCCCAGCTTTAATAATTCCAGAGAGCACAATTGAAATTGATAACTCCAAGACACTTCCAATAAGCTCATCAATGTAGTGAAGGTCAGGAGAGATGTCTCCAAAATCAAGTGACCCATAAAAATGTGAATAAATTTGATTTAAAATTTCGATACACTGTGTTTGAATGGCCTTTTGTTTCTCATTGTTCTCTTTTTTCGCAGGATCTGACTCAGTTTCATTAATAATAGTAAATTTTTCAGATAGACGTATTTTTTTTCTCCTCTGGGATTCTCTATGAACACGGGAGAGTTCTGCAATACTCTTTTGTAATACCAAGCGTGCTTTTTCTTCATTTTGACGATTTCTTGATTTTGTGGCCTCTTTGACATCTCTACTTGCTGAAGAAATGGCTTGTAAAATGAAAATCTCAGTTGAATCTAAAATTTCATCTTGTTGTTGAGCTGTATGAGTTTCAATTTTTTCAAAAATGTCATCAATAACAACATCTAATTCCTGGGGTTGAGAGATAGTCAATGGGTCAATGGTTGAAAATCGAGAGACGCCATCTTGATTTAAAATTCTTTGACCAAAACTACTTTGAAGATTTTTTTGTAAAATCTCTCTAGTTGGAAGTTCCCTTGCAGGTTCAATCCCCTTCAATCTTTCCTTCACGACCTCATAACAATTTGGATCAGAAAAAAAATCTTCGCAATCACAACAACTTGGACAATATACTACTAAAGCCATTAAAATAGAAATAACAGAAGAGATAAACTCGTCATCATCAGAAGCAATAAGAATTGAGAATGGAATCTTTTCTCTCAACAAAATTGGTCCCATATCATTTGCATATGTTAACGCCTCAATAGAGTTGATTAAAATTGTTGAATAGCCATCAAGTAGAAATTTGGTCTTTGGGTTAAATATATCATCACTCGTTAAAAATGATTGAAGAGAGTCCAATATTTTAGTACATCCTAGTTCACTTAATGTAAACTTTCTATTTACTAAATCAAGGAGAAAACTTTCCCAACTTTCAAATGCATATCCAGAGATCTCCAACCTAGAAAACTTTTGCTTTTCATAAGCCTCCATGAGATTAATTTAATTTACTTATTCTAAGTTAATTACTGAGTTATAATTAATTCCAAACTTTTAACTATAATTTAGCTTTTTTCTTCTTCTCTTTAATAACTACTTTTCCAAAAGTAATAAGTTGAATCTGAGGTGTTATATATGATATCTATAGGTAATTTTTTGAAGATTTTTAATAAAAATAAAACTTTCAAATGAACATTTATAATTATTTCGATTATTTCAATTATATATTCTATAGTTGCTATTATTTCTTTTCAATACATTGCCTCTCAAATATTGTTTCAAATAATAACTATTATAATATACCTCATTAACTCAAAATTTCTTCAATTATCATTTTTCAAAAAGAAACAATATAAATATATTCGTATGTAGATTCAATTATCTTCTTAAATATTATCAAATATAAACATCTTAAGTCTTAGAAGTATAATTATAAGTCATCTATTAACTAATCCTGTTTATTACTGGGATCCTTTATCGAACAGGAAACAATTAATTTTCAAATAAAATTATATCAACAAAGATTCATCAATTCAAATAATTTCAGTCAAAAAGGAACTAATATGTCAATAAATCCTTAATATCTATAACATTCGAATAGATATTATCGATTATCATCTTCAATAACATTATAATTCTAATAAATATTGGAATTGGAAAGGGCTTCAATTATAAAACTATTCCACTTTCAATAATAATAACAAAATATTAGAATTCTTCGAAATTTTGAATAAGAGATATTGAACTAAATATTGAAACAATTTATAACTTTTAAATATTGAAATAGAGTTATGTTTGTATCTTATGGATGATTATAAGATGATTAGAAGATGATTAGAAGATTGATTAGAAGATGATGAATTGAACAAAGTGGAAAGTTGTTGATGTTTTTCACTTCGTCTCCTTTTGATTAATTAAATAAAGAGAAAAAGAGATAAAGTGGGTTTTGATTTTTCTGATTTTTTTTTTTTTTTTTTTGGTTTTTTTTTTTTTTCCTTTGTCCCTTTCTTTCAATTGATCTTCTTCTTATTCCTCAATTGAATAAATGTATCAGAAAAGAATCATTAAACTATTTTTTTGATTGAGAAGATCTTTATAACTGATGATAATATTGAAATTGAGATTCTGTTGTTGAAGAAAGTTTGAAAAATATGGATTTTTTTTGTTTTGAGGTTAGATTTTGATGGTGCAGTTCAATTGAATTCTGTAGTTAATGGTGAATAGTTTGTTGTTTGTAACTTGAAAACGAACGTTCGTCTAAATAAAAATCTATTGAGAGACTTGTCTTATTGTTATTTGTTATGAGAAATCAAAAAGAGTTATCATTATTAGCTTGGTGAAAGAAAGAAAGCAAAGAAAAAAAATTGAATCTTGAATCTTGTTACCATTCTTCTTCAATTTTATTTTTCAAATAATGGACCAATTCTTTGATATCTTTTTCTGAATCAGTTTCACTCATATCAACATACAAATGTCCTCCTAATCGTAATCCAAGTGGACCTTCCCATTCTTTAGTATCTCTCATACATGGTTCCATTACGATTGGAATCATTTTTTTATTTCGAGTTTTTGCATAGATAAATTCTCCTTTACAATTATCATGACCTTTTGAAGCAACTTTTTCTTTATAAACTTTAGTTACAAACACTAATATCACATCACTTTCATCAATTCCTTCAGCCATCTTATGATCTATATCACCAGACATTTTATCCTCATCAAACCAAGTTTTAAATCCTTTATCTTTTAATAATTTATTCACAGTTCCAACTCTTTGATGATTATCTCGATTTAATTCATCTTTAACCCATGTATGTGTTAAAAATACGCTTGGATTGGATAATGATATTTTCAACTTTGATATATCTAAAGAAAAAGAAAAGAAATTTAGAATTGAAAGAACAAAAAGAAGAGAAGAAAATTTAAAGTAAATTTTACCCTCAAGTTTTTCTTCTCCAATTTTCTTCTCTGTCTTTGTGATCTGTTGTGATTGAGGAATTGAAGCTTTAATGGTTATTCCTTCTTCTAAATCTTCCATATCATCTAAAATGAAGAATTTTCCATTTTCTGCTTTGAATTCTAACACAATTTGTTCACTTTCTTGAAGTTTAATTTTTGATCTAATATCATTTTCTAATTCTAATAAAGTTATTGCTGTTGTTTTTAATCGATATAATTTATTATTAAACTCAAGTTCATATGTGGATCCTTTTTTTATTTCTATTTTTAATTATTTTTAATTATTGTTTATTATTATGTGAAGAAGGAAAAAGAAAGAAATGAAAATGAAAATGAAAATGAAAAGTACTTGTAACTTCCTGATTTTGATTCTTTTCTTCCTCCAATTTTTTGTTTTCTTCCTCTATTTTCTTATTCTTTTCTTCAATTTCTTTTTTTTGTTTTTCTTCTTCAACTTTTTTCTTTTCATCCAATTTTTGTTTCTCAACATTGTTTGTATCTAGAAGAAGATAATGTTATTTGAAATTCAAAAGTAAATAAAATAAAATAAAATAAAATAAATTTTACTTGTAATCAATCCAAGTTGTATTCTTAATTTATTTCTTGTTTCACTTTGATTTTTTTCAAATGATTCTAATATTCCAACAATTTTTGGACAATTTTTCTTTCTTCTTTGAAAATATTCTTCAACTTCCCAACTCCCTTTTTCTTTTTGCTCCCCTTCTCTTGCAATATCAATTGCATTTTTTCCATCTTTATTTCTTGTCGTAAAACTTAATTCTCTTCCACTTGCTATGATATATTCCACAATTCCAAGATGACCTTTCTGACAAGCAATCCAAAAAGGTGTTTGAAAATCTTTGTCTGGTTTATTAATATCAATCCTCTTATCATTTAAACATAATCTAACAATATCAACATACCCAAAATGACAAGCAACTAAAAAGCCTGTTCTCTCAGATTTATCAGCTCTGCTTACATCAACTCTTTGATCACTTAATAACAATCTCACAACATATGATTGTCCATAATAACAAGCCGTTTTAAAAGGTGTTTCACCAAATTGATTCACTTTATTGAGATCAACTCTTTTATCATTTAATAACACTTTAACAACTTCAAGATGTCCTCTAGAACATGCAATCCAAAAGGGTGATGCTTCACTCTTAGTTCCTTTATTCACATCAATTCTATTATTATTTAACAACAATTTCACAATTTCAATATGTCCATTTTCACAAGATAGATACAAAGCTGTTCTTAAATATTGAGAATCTTGCCAATTGATGTTAATCTGTGAGTTTTGAAGTAATTTTATAGCTTCTTCAACTTTTCCATTTTGACAAGCTTTCCAAAGTTGTTCTTCCATTTATTTTTTGACTAAAGATAACAACTTGCAATTATAGAACACCTCTTCAAAGTCCTTTTCCTAATTTATTATGAATTAATATTAATGTTTCTAAAACAAAAGATTCTTTTTTGTTCTATTAAGCTTATAATATCAGTTTATTCCTTTGATGGATTCATCTTCTTTGATTCTTTGATTCATTGAAGTTCAATAGTTTATAACTCATTAATTTTAATTATAATGAAAATTCTTTCAATTTTCTTTCATTGTAGTACAGTAATTATGATTTGAATCAACTTATGGATGATTCTAATATTCTTTCTTTCTTATCAACTTTGAATCTCATAATCAAAAGTCGATTCAAAGTCCCAATTACAATTCTCAATAGAATCACTTCAAGAAGATTTTTCAAATTCAAATCCTTTCATAAAGAATCTTTATTAAAGAATCTCTTCTTATTAACACACATAATAAGGTTCTTATGTTTGTTATTAAGTCTTGTGAGATTCAAAGTCGCAATTCATAAGATATTTGCAATAGAATAGAATCGCTTTGGAAGAGAAAACAAATAGAAAAATCAGTGATTTTCTCACCAAGATTCAGTGATTCCCTTATACAACTAAACATGACACAAGAACCCATCATGAACCAACTAACTAACTCAATTCAATTCATAACTCTATGAATTTTATAAAATAGCATCAAATTTATAGTGAAACTCTAATTCATATCATATTTTTGAATTTTTGTTCTTAGTTATTTGATAATTATGAATTTTTTAAATACAAATGTTATAAAACATTCATTCCTCTGCCTTCATTTATGAATGTTGTATGAATTAGAAGTAGTTCTTATTCTTTTTCAATAAGAATCATAAAGCTTGAAATTGATATGAATAATATATATTGAAACATAGAGTTGATATTGTATTTATTTGTTTTGACTTGGGTATTTATACCAAACCTATTCATACCTTTGTCGAATAATAAATTGATGAAAGACTAAATAAACTTCAATAAAAAAACTACAATAGATAGAAACAACTATGACAGAAAGAGAAGTTCTACCTTCTAATGTTATCCCAAGTCACTATGGTTCATATTCATATTTTAATTCTTCATAGTTTCTTTTTTTTAATACTTTCGAACTTTATTAATCACATTTGATTCTATCCAATAGATTTAACTTTAACTCCAAATTTAACTGCATTTACATTCGAAGGAAAGGAAACAATTAAAATTAACATCTCTTCTCCTACCTCTTTGATTCAATTAAATAGTAATGAGATTGTTATTTCATCAGCTTCTATTAAAATTGGAGATCAATTCTTTGAAAGTGTCTCAATCGAACATGTGAAAGAAAAAGAAGTTGCCAATATCTCATTTCCTAAAGAACTTGTTGGTGATGCAGAGTTGACACTTACATTCACAGGAATACTCAATGATCAAATGGCAGGTTTTTATCGAAGTGAATATGTTGATTTAAAAGGAGAAAAGAAATTTATGGCTGCAACTCAATTTGAAGCAACAGATGCTAGAAGAGCTTTTCCTTGTTGGGATGAACCTTCAAGAAAAGCTACTTTTAAAGTTTTATTTTATTTTATTTTATTTTATTTTGATTTCTTCTCTAACCTTTTTTTTTTCAATCAAGATTTCTCTTGTCATTCCAACTGATCGTGTTGGTCTCTCAAATATGAATGTTGAATCGGTTAGTCTTTTTTTTTTGAAAATTGGTCTTTCAAGAAAAAAAGAAAATTTATCTTCAGATTTAATTAACTTTTCAAATAAAAAATAGGAAGTACTTTCAGAAGACAAAAAAACAAAAACACTTACTTATGCAACAACTCCTATTATGTCAACATACCTTGTTGCAATGGTAGTTGGAGAACTTGAATATATTGAAGGTTCAAATTATTTAAAATTATTGAAAAATTATTAAAAACATTGAAAAAAAATTTCAAATTTCATGGATCATGAATTAATCAATTCAATTGAATAGCTTTCACAAAGGAGAATCTTGTGGTTAGAGCTTATACACCTCCAGGACTTTCTCATCAAGGAAAATTTGCATTGGAAGTTGCAACCAAGATTTTATCATTTCTTTCTGAATATTTTGATGAACCATATCCTTTACCAAAAATGGATTTAGTTGCAATTCCAGATTTTAGTGCAGGTGCAATGGAAAATTGGGGATTGGTTACTTATAGAACAATGTATCTTTTATATGATGAAAAAAACTCTCCTTTAAAAAGTATTTTTTTTTTTTATAAATACAAAATATGATTTTCAATTTTAATTCGAAATCAATGTTGTTGTTTTTTTTCCAACCCTCTTAGCAAAAGAAAATATTGCATATATTGTTGCTCACGAACTTGCACATCAATGGTTTGGAAATTTAGTTACAATGGAATGGTGGACAGATTTATGGTTGAATGAAGGTTTTTTTTTTTTTTTGAAAAAAAAAAGGACATCAATAAATCAAAATTAACAATGGATTGGATTGTAATTGGATTAAATAATGTTAATATATAGGATTTGCTACTTGGGTTGGATGGTTAGCCGTCGATAATTTATTTCCTGAATGGGATATTTGGACTCGATTCTTAATAACTGAACAAAATTATGGATTGAGAGTAAAAATTTTTTTTTTTCAGCCAATTAAATTATTTTTAATTTGGAATGACATTTCATTGAAAATAAAAATGTTTGATTTAAAAGTTGGATAGTTTACTTTCATCTCATGCAATTGAAGTTGATGTAAAAAACCCTGCTGAAATCGGACAAGTTTTTGATGCAATTTCTTATTCAAAAGGTTTTTTTTTTCAAGAAATTAAAATTATTCCATTAAATTGAAATCTAATAATAATAAAATGAATAGGTGCATGTGTTATTCGTATGCTTGTTAATTATCTTGGAAGTGAATCATTTGTGGCAGGACTTCGTGTATATTTAAAAAGAGTAATATTATTTTTTGATTTCAAAAAAATAAATAAATAAACCAAAAAATTGAGAATAAAATAAATTATTTGGTTTAGCATAAATATGGAAATGCAAAAACAATTGATCTTTGGAATGCACTCACTGAAGTTACAGGTCAAAATATTCCAGAGTTGATGAATTCATGGACCAGAAAAGTTGGTTACCCAATTGTCAAATTAGAATCCACATCTGAATGTTGTTGTTTCAAAGTTTCTCAAGTTTGATTTCTTTTTTTTTTCTTTTAATCTTAATGAATTTATCAATACAATAAATAAATAAATAAAAGTCACGTTATTTATCAAAAAGTCAAACCAATGTTCAAGATGATACAATTTGGTGGATTCCACTTGCTCCTATTACCAAGGTTTATTCATACTCTTTTTCTAATTTTTTTTTTCAATGCCATCAAATCTTTCAATTATAGAAAGGAGATAAACCCAGTTCTCAACTATTAAAAGAAAAAGAATCAATTATTAAGTTTGATGAAGGATCAATGCTCAAAGTATTTTTTTTTTCCTCTAAATTCCTATATTTTTTGAAGCAACAAATAAAAGTTTAAATTATACAAAAGCTTAACTATAATCAAAATGGATTTTATCGTGTCTTATATCCTGAATCAGAACTTGAAAAATTAAGACATGCAATTGCTAATGGTGAAATTAGTGCATCTGATCGAGCTGGATTAATTGGAGATGGTATTTCTTTTTTTTTTTTTTTTAATATTTGATTTTTTTTCAATTATTATAATCATCTTTAATATGTCAACATTTTCGTAGTTTTTTCTCTTGCTTCAACTGGACATTTGGAAACAACTCAATTCCTTTCAATGGCTCTTGCATTTAAAAACGAATCTAACTTTGTTGTTTGGGATGATATTATAACAAGTTTATCAGTTGTCAAGTATTTTATTTAATTTTTTTCCTTTTCTTTTTTTTCTTCTTCTTATTAACCATTTTTTTTTTGAATTAATACAGATCTGTTTGGTTTGAACAACCACAAACTGTTCAAGATCGTTTGAATGCACTTGGTCGTCAATTGTATTCTTCTCTTGCTCATGGTTTAGGTTGGGAGTATCACTCAGATGACGATTATAATAGAACTTCATTAAGAACTGTTTTTTTTTTTTTTTTTTTTTTTTTTTTTTTTTTTTTTTTTTTTTTTTTTTTTTTTTTTTTTTTTTTTTTTTTTTCTGTATTTTCTTATTTTAAAAAAACTCTTTCAAAAAATAGCTTATGATCACTTGTGCTGGAAGATCTGGAGATCCTGTCATTGTCAAAGAAGCTAAAAAGAGATTTGAACTCATCTCAGGTGGAGAACAAAATGCAGTTCATCCCAATTTATTGGAAGCAGTTTGCAGTATTACAATTTTACATGGAGGAAAAGATGAATTTGAAAAAGGATTAGAAATTTATAGGTTCATTTTTTATTATTTTTGACTTCTGCTTTTTTAATGGTCTAATTTTGTTTTTGTTTTTTAAAAAAAAGAAAAACAACTCTTCAAGATAACAAAATTTCAATTTTACGTGCCCTTTGTTCAACTCCTCAACCAGATCTTATTCAAAGATGTATTATTTCCTTTTATTTGATTTTTCTTTTCTTTTTCCTTTTTCGATTTTTGTATCTTAAAATAATTTAATTAGTGTTGGAGTTTGGATTGAGTGAAGAAGTTAGAGGACAAGATTCAATTTATGTTTTCTCACATCTTGCTAATAATCCAAAAGCAAGATATCTTGCTTGGAAATTCTTACAAGATAATTGGCAAACAATTTATGATCGATTTTCAGGAGGAAGGTTTAATTTCTTACTTTTCTTTCTTTTTTTCTTTTTAGAAAACAATTAACAACACAACAACAAAAAAAAAAAAGTTTCCTTCTTGCTCGAATCATTCCTTCAATTTGTGGAGTTTTTTCTACAATGGAAATGGCAAATGAAGTTGAAGCATTTTTTGAAAAGATTCCAAAGGCTGACCTTGCATCCATTGACCGTGAAATTCCTAAATCAATTGAAAAAATCAAGACATCCCATGATTGGCTTCAAAGAGATGTGAAATCTGTTCAAGCCTGGCTTGAAGCAAACATTTCAAATTAGATCTTATCAAATATCGCGTGGTGTAGAAATCAAAATCAAAATAAAAAATAAAAAGGAAGTTCTGTGATGTCCTTTTCAAAATAACTTCAATAAATTGAAAGGAGAAAAAAAAAGTCAAAAATACAATTGAAGAAAGGGAGAAAGACAAACAAAAATCATAATAAAATCGAAAGTGTTGCCCGATTCATCCCAAAGAACAAAGTTATGATGATTGTGATTTTTAAAAAATTGAACATTGTAAAAAGAATTGTTAAAAGAATTACAAGAACAATTCTTCAATTCAAAATCAATTCTTCTAAAGAATCAACAATTCAATGCCTGTCTAAATGTGATTGTTCTGATGGTTCTGATGTTGCTTTCTTTATCAAAAAGACCCATGAATAGAAGTCAGAGTTCAGAGTCATAGAAGAAACAAAACAAAAGGAGAAAAAAAGGGAGAGACTCGATCTATCAATCCCAGAAATAACCATCTTCCCAAGATTTCTTGTTGTCTTGGTTGATTCAAAAGCTTTACAAAATTTTTGCTTTTCCCATCATCTTTTTCCAAAAGCTTTTCCCAAAACTCAAGCAAAATGTATCAAATTGTAGTACTTTATTGTTAGAAATCTTAAATATTAAAGGATTAATAGGGAAGATGAATTGATTTTTTGAGTTGATTTTTGAGTTTTTTTGAGTTTGGGGGACTTTTGTGTTGCGAGAAACGGGTTTTATTTTGGTCGCCTTGGTTTAGTTTAGGAAGGGAAAAAGGAAAAAAAAAAAAAAAATTGAGATTTGATATAAATACACCCTTTTTTTTTCTCTTCAAACCCATTCCATTAATTATTCAATGAATAGATCAATACATACACTCAACTGAATAACAACTTTATAATAATTAGAACAATAAGTTGATAATAAGCTGATAATAAGTTTAGAAATGCGACAATGATTTTTGAATTGACAATGATATTCATTGAGGTTTAGAATGAATTTGTTGGGAATAATTGACCAATAACTTAAGAATCAATGTCAATTTTTATAATCATCATGTTATAATCAACTTTAAGAAGAAATTTATGATATATTGGAAAAAGTTATTCAATTTTATTATAATTATTATTAATTTGAGGGTTTTATGATGAATTTAGAAGAATTTAATGATAAATTTTTCAATAAAGTTGGCTTAGAAAACTTGCAAATAACTTCACACGAACTTGATTTGACAATAAATACTTATAATTAATTTTACAACTTTATAACTACAATCATCTCTCCAATCAATTCTATATATACTCTATAAGAAATAGAACTCTTAATTTTAAATTTTTTTAAAAAATTTAAAAAAAATGAGTAAAAAAGTCAAAATTTAACTGAATCTCTTATCATTTCTTATAATAAAGAAATTAAAATATTAGTTCAATATATATAAATCTTATAATTACAATTATAATTCTAATAGATTGATTTTGAAAATTGAATATTTAATCGACTTATATTTGAAAAAATCGATTTTGAAGGGAATTTTGAAGTCAACGAACCCTTTTAATTCCTATTATAAATCAAATAACTCATTATTAATCCTTTCATTCTATTTTTTGAATAAGTGAAGAACAACTATCTCATCTAATTCTCTTTTTATTTTTATTTTATTTTAACAAAATTAACAAACAAAAAAATTAAATAATAATAGAGAAATGAAGAAAGGAAAAGAGAAGGAGAAAGAGAAAGAAAGAGATGAAAATGAAGAACAAAGTAACTCAGTATCATCTTCAATAAGACCTACTTTTGAAATATTTTCATTCTTCACAAGTTCAAGATTAAAAAGAAAGACATCAAATGAACAGAATACATTGAAGGAACCAAAGAAAGGAGTCAAAGAATATTCAAAACCAAAGTTTTTAAGGAGTCAATCTTCAACGACTGAATCTTTAACAAATGAATCATCAGCTGCTGAATCTCCAATGAAGAAGCCTACAAAACCTTCAAGAAGTGCTTCTACACCAAATACAAACCATCAACTAGGAGAGCTTACATTTTCTAATCAACCCTTTTTTCATCAAGCCCCAGCCCCACCTTCTTCACCATTTCGTGTCTCTTCATTAGCTTCATTTTTAAAATGTAAAAGTAATCCTCTTGTAATTGCGCTTTTGGGAACAGGAGAATCTGGAAAAAGCACAATGTATAAACAATTTTCATGGCATTTTGAAGCATTAGATCCAAAAATTCTTCAATCATTTCAAGATGTTATTTGGGCGAATACTTTACAATCAATTCAGAGGTTAATTACTGGAGTTCAAGAACATGGGATTTTTCTTAACGATCCAAAACTTGAGGTTTAATTTGATTTATTTTATTTTATTTTATTATCCTTTTTCTTCTTTTTTTTTCCTTCTTTTTTTTTTTCCTTTTTTTTTTCCTTCTTTTTTTCACTTATAAAGTCATCTTAAATTAGGCTCATGTAGAAACTTTATCATCTTTAAATCAATATTGTCCATCAGAAGTTGTAGAATTAGTTAAATTAAAAGAAACTCTTAAAATTTTTTGGAGAAATAGAGCTATTAGAGAATGTTATTGTCGTAGTTCAATAACTCAATTATTAACATCTACTTCATAGTATATTTCTTTTTTCTTTTCTTTTCGTTGAAAAAAATACCAAAAATATCAACCTAATTTTCCTTTTTTTTTTCAAAATAGTTTATTAGATAATTTGGAAAGAATTTTAAGCCCAAATTATGTTGTAACAGAACAAGATTACCTTCGATGTTATGTTAAAACAACTGGAGTATCAGAAATGAATTTTGATGTGCCAAACCATAATTTAAAGTGATTTTTATTTTCATTCACAACAAGTTTTAGTTTTTTTTTTTCCTGTTATTAATTAAATTCTCAAAAAAAAAAAAGGGTGTTTGATACTGGAGGTCAAAGATCGGAAAGGATTAAATGGGTCAAAATTTTCCCTCAAGTAAATGCTGTTATTTTTGTTGTATCTTTAAGTGAATATGATCAAGTTTTAGTTGAAGACTCTGAACAGGTAAAACTTTTTTTTGGCTTTCTTTTCATGTTTTTTAAAAAAACAACCTTTCCATCTTTTAGAATCGTTTGAGAGAAAGTCTTGGATTATTTGACTTGTTATGTAATAGTGAATGGTTTCAAGAAACTCCAATCTTTATTTTTTTCAATAAAATGGATCACTTCCAAGAGAAAATTCGTAGAACTCCTTTGGAAACATTTTTCCCTGAGTTTACAGAATATAAATTAAAACATGATATTTTAACTGTAAGAATTGAAAACGAATTTAAGAACTTCAATGGAAGGAAAAGCAATGTAGAAACTGTTACCGCATGTAAATTTATAATGGAAAAGTTTTTAAGTTGTGATAGAAGAGGGAGCAAATTATTATGGCCATTTTTAACTTGTGCAACTGATTCAAAAACAACTAGACGCCTCTTTCAACTTATCTATGAACAACTCTTGTCTGATTATGCACCCAATTATTAAACTTGTAAATTTAGTATTTCTATCCTTTTTCGAAAAAGATTCAAGAGGGAAAAAAACACAAAACAAAAATTGTAATATTTTCAAATTAAATCTAACATTCTATTTCAACCCTTTCTTCTTCATTTTTCTACTTCCTTTTTTTAATAAAGCAACTAATATATTCTTGAAATAGCCAATTCATCAGCTAATAAATTGATTTAAATTAGATTCAAGGTATTACTTGATTGAAGAATAGACTTTTATAATATGTTAAGAGA
>Ga0209960_1002068_pt1 | contig 21857 bp, 26 predicted proteins | sample ThiBiot_500_plan_2_FD_183947 | JGI IMG/M metagenome (GOLD analysis project Ga0209960, IMG submission 183947) | Wastewater bioreactor microbial communities from Cape Town, South Africa - Thiocy_expt_500_plan (SPAdes) | ecosystem: Engineered > Bioreactor > Thiocyanate-remediating >...
AAAAAAAAAAAAAAAAAAAAAAAAAAAAAAAAAAAAAAAAAAAAAAAAAAAATGAAGGTCACACAACCTTCCAAACGTACACATTTAATACTGGAAGAAGAACAAATCAACAAAGAAATCAAAATTCAGAAAGTCGTGCATTTAGTTTTGTTCAAATTTTGCCATTACTTCTCTTACTTTTCTTCACACTTTTTTCATCATCATCCGAACCTCAATTTTCAATGTCTTATCGTGATCCTTTTACTGTTCAAAGAAATTCTCATTGGAATGATGTTCCATATTTTGTTAAAACAGGATTTGACAAAAAATTGGTATTTTTTTATTTATTCTTTATTCTTTTATTTTTATTTATTTATTCATTCTATTTAAAATAAAACTATTTTTATTCAAAAATATTTAGGCATCAGATAGTAGACAATTAAGGGATTTAGAAATGGAAGTAGAATCAGTATATAGACAAAATTTACAAAAGAAATGTTATAATGAGAAATTATCAAGAAGGAGGTGGCCTGATAATCCCATACCATCATGTGAAAAACTTTCAAAAATGCGCACAGTTTATTAGATTGAATAAATTTACAAAAAAATTATGGTTCTTTAAATCCATCATCTCCAATAGTTTGTGTTTGTGATTGTGATTGAGATTGAGATTGTTGTTGTGATTGCGAAGATTGTGGAGTTTGTGGTTGTTTAGGAGTTTGAGCTTTTGGGGTTTGTAACTTTGGTTGAGAAGTATGTGAGTTGAGTTTAATCTTTTTTTGTGGGTGAGAAGATGAAGAACTTTGTTCAGTTGATCTTTCTGGTTGCTAATTTTGTTATTCAATTTTTAAATTATTATTATTTCGTGAAAAAATAAATAGTAAGGACAAACCTTTAAAACAGGACGATAATTAATTGCTGTTAAACAATATTTTTCAGGAGGTAAACGAACTCCAAATTTATCAGGTATTAAAGGAAGAGGAATTTTATTTTTCTCAGAAGCAAGCTCTAGAGCAAACTCTCTTGAAGGTGGAGGAGAAAAGGAGTAATTCACTTTTGCTTGAATTGCAAGTCTAACATCTTCTAAATCAAGATCAGTTCTTGAAGCATGTTCTGCATATACAGTTGCATCTTGAAGAACTTCAACAACATATCCTATAAAGATTTGTTATTTAAAAATCAATTTGTGTTTTCTTGTTTAAACATTTAACGAGACAAAACTATGGTAATAATGAAAAAATGAAACAAGAAACCAAAGATAATCAAACCAAAGTGAAACATCACTCAAATTAAACAAAAGAAATAAATAAAGACATACTATGAGTTAGTTCTAATAGTTGGTGAACGACTCTTGGTTCACATGCTCCAACTCCCATTGCCTCCAGTAAGGCTTTAATAAGATGCCCATTCCTTGGTTCTTCACCTCCCTTTTCCATTTTTATTAACTAACCTTTCTTCTATTTCTACTTTTCCTTCTTTTTATCAAAATATTGAGATCTCTAATAATACTCACTCCAATTAATCGATTTAATTCTATCTATATCTATATCTATATCCGATTCCTTTCAAAGTTTTTTCTAACAAAAATTTTTTTAAAAAAAAGATCCTTTTCTCCTTCTCTTTTTTTGTTTTTGAAAACTATCTAATTATATTCCAATGAAGTGTTTAATTTGAAGATATTGAGAGATTCTAATTATGATCCTGTTTTGTGAAACTCTTTCACTTTAATTTTACAATTTACGATAATAGTAGCTGAATGAATGATCCTTGAAACAAAAAATTTTGAATTTTTTTTTTTCCCGCCAAAAAACTTCGAAAAAATCAAAAAAAAAAAAACTTTCAAAAATATTTAATTTATTCAAGAGTTGATGTTTTTCCAGCTTTCTTTAAAGTGTAATGAGTTTCACAATAAAATTGATCTTGGAAGATAAAAGCTTTCTTGTTTGTACCAAATGATTCTTTGCAAATCTTTTTTTTTTTTTTGAAAAATAAATTGGGATTGAAGTGATTGATTTTCAAAAAAAAAAAAAAAGGTTTAAAGGAAAATAAAATAATACTGTACAACAAAAACATTGAGGATGAAAAGTTTTATCTCCAACTTTTAAACATTCTTGAGGTTGTCCATCTAAAACAAATGATTGTTTACAAGCATCACATGTTACTCCATATATTTGATTAAAATCATTTTCACAAAAAAGTTTTCCATCTTTTACAAGAAATTTGACTCCTCCAAGTGATTTTGAACATTTCACACAAACAAAGCATTCTGGATGGAATGAGTTTCCAAGTGCTTCAATTACTTCCTGAGTAACCGGAAGAGTACAAACATGACATCCTGGATAAACTAAAGCTATATAATCTTGTTCACAGTATGCCTTTCCTTCATGTACATAAAAAGCTTTTGAAGCAACATTCATTAAACAAGTTGCACATTTTAAACATGATTTATGATATTGTTTTTCTTGTGTTGAGACTCCATCATCATCATAAACTGATCTCATACAAAGCACACAAACTCCCTTTTTTTTTAAAAAAAAATAAAAGAATTAATTCAATAATTAATTAACGAAATAATTTTTTTAAAAAATACTCTAAAGTCTCCTCCACCTCCTCCACCGACATTGTTCATCTCGGCTTTCATATTCCCAAGGATTTCATCCAATTTATCGACCATTTTTATCAACTTCAAAACAACTTTGCAAAACTCTAATTAATTTTCAGGGAAAAGAAAAAAAATATATTAGAAACTTTTTACAATACTTGAATTCTGTTATTAGTATAAATTCAATACATATTCTAATGAATTAAGTTCGTCAAAAGGTTGTTCAGAATGTATTCAGAATTAACTTAATTGACCAAATCGATTTGGATTTTGATTTTTTCAATTTTTTCAAAAAATATCACTGAAATCAACTCAAAAATTTACAAAATCTACAAAAAATTGTCAAACAACAAAAATTGATTAATTATTGTTCTATTCTCAACAGTTCAACAATTTCATTCTTTATCATCGATTTCATTTGTTTGTTTATTATTCTGAAATCGATTTTCAATTTTTTTTTTTTTTTTTTTTTTTTTTTTTTTTTTTTTTTTTTTTTTTTCAAATCAATAATAAAGAAATTTCAACTAATTCAAACAATGAAATCCAAACTTAAAAATAATATCAAATCAAAAAGATCTTTGAAATATTTTTAAAAGTTGATTAAAACTGTTTTGAATGTGATTAAACTTCGATTTTCGATTAATGAAGGGTTTTTTCTTTTGAAGGATTTTTCTGCATAATTATTTTTGAGGAACCTGTTTTATTGAACCAATCAGGATCCGTGAATGGCAGATTCATGGTCTTTTGGGATTAAAGCGATTGCAGAAAACAATTATTACAACAACATCAACAAATACAAAACAACTAACAATCTCAATTTCAACTATAACCTCAATTCAACATCAATCCTGATTCAAATTTTAAGATTTTATAAAAGGAAAACTCAAAAAAATCAAAAAAAATCAATGTATCAATATAAAAATCAGGAGGAAATTTGTAAAAAAGTAATGAATTGAATTGATAGTTATGATATGATATCATTTTGTGATTAATTGACTTTGTAAAACGATAACTTTGATTTTGTTGTTCAATATTTGATATCTAATTGATTTATGAAGAAATTTAATGCTAACTTTATTTTGAATAATAGTAAAAAGAATAGGTTGCTGTTTCAATTTTTTTCTGTTAGTTGTCGCCTTCTGAAATCTTGGCCAAACATCGCTTTGTGTTTTTGAACCCTTTGATTGAAGGAATCAAGAAGAGAACATAGAGAAGGAAGAGAAACATTTAAGCATTTTTAATAGAATAGAAATCCCTTTCTTAGGAGAAAGGAGAAACAATAGCAAAAGATGGACGCACCAAGTTTTCTGTTTGATTTATTCGTTACAGCACAAGTCAGTTTTACAGATGAAGACGAATCTGGATTCATTGTACATAAACATTTAAGACACCCTTCAATGAAAACTGAAGAAGAGAATTATTCTTCAATTAAGAGTATCCTTGAGATTTCATTACATGATCCACAAATTGGAAGCTCGGCTGTACCAATTGCTCAAGATGTTGTATTAACTGATGAAACTGGAAAGAAAAAATATGGAACTTGTATTTATGTACCAAATTTCCTCCTTGTTGATTCAGTAATGGCACAAAGTTTAGATATGGCAGATCTTGAAAACCTTGATGAGGGAATATGTACTGTATTTTACTTATTTTCCTCATATCAGAATTACTCAATTACAAGGAAATGCCTCGCTGAGCTTGTGACTCGATCACAAATAGGATCAGATGTTGGATTAATAGAAAAGTATATATGGTGGCTACTTCATAATGTTGTAGTTCCTCCAACATGTTCTGTTGGAATAAAATTTCATCTCCCCACTATAGATCAATCAATAGAAATTGAACCTTCTTTTGGACCAGCTTTTCCCTTTAAAGAGGTTTCTTTAATTCCAATATTTCAATCATTTGGAATTGGAAACATTATGATGGTTCATTTTATTTTATTTTATTTTATTTTTATGATTTCTTCTTATTTAAGAATAATACAAGAAATCTAAATTTTTTTTAAAAAAACTGAAATGATTTCTTATTCTTTTATTAGATTCTTTCTCAACTTTTACTTGAACAACCAGTTATCTTTTTTTCAGAACATGCTTCTCTTTTAACTCAAATCACAGAAGGATTCCTTAGTTTGATTTATCCATTTCAATGGAAAACAGTATATGTACCCACACTTCCAGATCATATGACTGAATATCTTGAAGCTCCAGGCCAATATGTTTATGGAACTATTTCAAAGTAATTTCCTTTTGTTTTTTGTTTTTTGTTTTTTGTTTTTTGTTTTTTTGTTTTCTTTTTTTTGGGAGTTATTATATGAATAAATTATAAATTCTCATTTATAATCTCATATAATCAGGGGTTTACAGTCAAGATTAGCAAATATTCCTGATGAAACACTCAAAGTTGATATTGATGGAGATTTTATCTTTGGAGGAGTGAATATGAAATATAATCTTCCCGATTTTAGAAAAGTGGTTGCAACATTTCAAGAAAGAATTCATCCAACTTTGTGTAATTATCGAAATGGATACTTATTTCAATCATCAAATGGTGATTCTAATGAGCCAGTTCCTGTAGGTTTTAGACTTTCTGATTTTTTCCAAACATCTTGCTCTACAGATTCAGAAATGGAGATATTTAATCAAGAAATACGAGCTACAATTTTACATTATTATTGCCATTCTTTACTTCGAAATTTTACTGAATATCTTACTCCAGACAAACCAGATGGATTTCATGTTGATGCATTTATTCAACAATTTCCTCTTCAACATCAATCTTATATCAAAGTTTCATTTTCTATTCGTTCTATCTTTTATTAAAGGAAAATAACGAACGAATTTTTTTTTTTTTTTTTTTTTTTTCTAGGAATTTACTCGAACTCAACTATTCACAAACTTTTTAGAATCATATGGAGGAAAGAAACATATTTCTCCATTTGATATGTTTGGAGCTATGTCATTTCCAAAAGAAGCTAACCCTCAATATGATGCTCTCGTTATTGATTATGGAATTGCTGGTGAGTTTAAAGAAGGATTGCTAATTAACACTGAATCCATATCTAATGTTCCTCCAAAAAATATCTTTCGTCTTGATTTTTTTTATTTATTAAAGGTATTTCATTTTTTTTTTTTTTTTTTTTTTTTTTTTTTTTTTTTTTTTTTGATTGCAAATTTTTCAAAACAAAAATTAAATCAAAAGAAATCTCCTCGAAATCCATTCAAAGAAGTTACAAATTTTTTAGATCCAAGTATTATTTTATTTTATTTTATTTTATTTTTTGTAACAAAAAAATAAAATTTTTTTATAATCTAAATGAACAATACATTAGTTAAACTTGGAGGAAAATCGACCCATCATGTTCAAATACTTAAGTGGATGAAAAGTCATTGTTTTAGATATTCAAAAAGATCTCAAGAAGCCTTTCGTTTACTTAACGAAATTGCATCCTCGTAGTTTTTTTAAAGGAATAAACCTCACATCTACTAAAATAAAAAATAACAAAGGATTCCAGCGGTTCAGGATTATCTTTCTGAATTCCTTAAAGAAATTCCAAAAAAGGAACAAGAACTTTTAACTTCAAAAATGAAATCACTTCCATTAAATGTAAATGAAAGACCTCAACCAAGAAGACTATCAAGACAAATATCAGATGTTTCTGCAAGTAAATTTATTATTTTCATTGTTTATTCATTTCATTTTTTTTTTCTTTATCACCAATTCCAATTTTTATAGAAATGCTCCAACAAAGCTCTGAAGATGTGAATCTCCGAAAAAAAATGATTAAAAAAAGAAGCTTCAAAAGTAGAGAAAATTTAAGAGATGTATCTATGGATAGCCTTGAGGCAATTAAAAGTAATTCTAATGAAAATGGAATAAACAAAAATGAAATCAAAGAAAACAAAGAAGAAAAAGAAAAAAAAGGAAATGATAATGAAAAAGATGATAAAGATATCAAAATGAATCAAGAAAAGTCAAATCAAAGTGGAGATGCTCAAAAAAGTGTACATAAAAATGGTAATATAAGTGAAGAAGATGAAGAAACTGAGATTATTCGAAAAGAAGAAGTTCAAAAATTAGAAGAAGAACAAATCTTGGCAAAGGCTAAACAAAAAAAAGGAAGAAAATTGAGCTTAGGACCTCGAAAATCAAAAATTGACATTGAAAGAATTTCAGAAAAAAGTTCAGAAAAAATATTGGAAAAAAGTTCAGAAAAGGTTACAGAAAAAGTCCCAGAAAAAGCAACTGAGGAAAAAGATGTTGCATTCTTTCGACCAACAGATCGAATTGTTCTTAATGAACATGATGAAGAAGATGCTGCTCTTCCTGAAGTAGAAAATTTAGTGGACAATCCTGTATTATTGGCAATTGAAGCATTTGAGGTTTCTTTTTGAAAAAAAAAAAAAGAAAAGGAAAAAAAAAAAAAACTCAATTTAATATTCATTTAGATCATAATATCTGTATTTAAAGCTGTTTCTGATATTAGAGAAGATGGGACATTTCATTTTTCGGACCAAGAAGTAAGTTTAACTTTTGATTGATTGATGTATTTGGTCTTATGATTCAAAAAAAAAAAAAATTATAATCATAGAAATTTCAAGAGATTGTTCGTTTCTCAGCTTTTCGAAAATTTACTGCTTTGACTCTTCAACTTGAATTTGTTAACCTCTTAGCTCTTTCTCTTGATGAACGACTTTGTTTTTTCCTTAATATTCGTTCATGTCTAGGGTTTTTTTCCTTTATTTTTTTTTTGAACCAAATCAAAAAAATCTAATATAATTATTAAGACTTCATGCAATGGTTGAATATGGTGTCCCAATGTCAGTTTATAAGAGAATGACTTTCTTGTTTCAAAAGGTCTTTTTTTTTTTAAAAAAAAATGAAAGAATAATGAAATTTAATATAAATGATTTAAATATTTTAGATTTGTTATAATATTGGTGGAAATTTATATTCTCTTTCTGATATTACTCATGGAATCTTAAAAGCTCCATTAAATCTCCCAAATGTATTTGGATTATCTTTTCTTCCAATTGGAAAATTAGAGACTAGTGATCCAAGATATTCATTTAGAATTGAAGTTCCTTATCCAATTCTTAATTTTGTATTATTTGATGGAACCAAAAGTTCTCCAAAGTAATTTCTTTTTTCCTTTCATTTTCATTATTTCTTTTGTTCATTTTTTTAAAAAAAAATTATACTAATAATAAATAAATAAATAAATAAATAAATAAATAAAAAGTGTCATAAGGTTTAATGTTGAGAATCTTCAAGAACAAATGGAAGAGTCTGCTCAAAGATTTTGTGATGAACAGATTGTTATTATTCAAAAAAAAGGATCTGTTATCCTCCCAAAAAATTTGAGTTGGTATAATTCTTCACCCTTTCCTTTTTTTTTCTTTTTTTTTCTTTTGGATAAAAAATAATTTTTGGTGTTTTAGGTACATGAAAGATTTTGGTAAAAATGAAAAGGATGTACTCTTGTATATTGTTGAGAAAATTCCTGGTGCAAATGTTACCAAGTATATTCAATCATTTGGAATAGAGGTTAATCTTCTTTTCTTTCAACTTTTTTTTTTTTTTTTTTTGAAAAAAATTGTAATTTCATTCCAAATAAACTTTTAGCCAAAACTTTCAATTCAAAAGTTAAGTATTAAAATAGCTGATTATGATTGGGATTTTTGTGCAAGTTTTGCTCAATGAAAAAAATCAAATCAAATTTTTTTGGATTTAAGAAACAATTTATGTAGAATATAGAACACAAAGAAGAAAAATAAATAAATAACTACAAAAAAACTGGTTAGTCTTTCATCGACAAGATAACAGCAACTAGAAAAAAAAAATTGTTAAAAATTAGAAAGAAAATAGTTTTTTTGAAAAAAGGGAAGAAAAAAAAATAAATAAAAACTGACTGATTACAACTGCTAAAATCACAAAACAAATGCACCCAATCATGATATTAAACCTCATATTTTGCCACCACATTTTTCTTCTCAGTTGTTTTGATTTATGTTTGAATCGAAGAGCATTTTCAGATAAGTCATCCGTCTATTATTTTATTTTTTTTTTTGGATATGAATAAATTAAAATAAACAAACCTTGTCTTGAATAAGATCTATTTTTGAACCTCTTTCAATCACTTTTTCAATATTGTTCCTCATTACATCTTTCACTTCATTAACTTGTCCTTTTAATTTGGAAAGATTATCCTTTGGTGCAATTTCAACTTCAAAATCTTCGTCACTGTATTTTATTTTTTTAAAAAAAAGTTATTTCACAAATTTTAAAAACTAAGTCAATTGATTAAAAGATTACTCGCTTGAGCCATGACCCAATAATTGTGCCTATTGATTGATTTTTTTATTTTTTATTGATTAGTAAATGGTCCAATAACAAAAATATATAACATTTTAATTTTTCATTGTCATTTTTCTTTTATTTCATGAACAAGATTTGTTTTATGAGTATCTTCCATTATTAATAAGATTTCATATTCCTTTTAAATAACTTTCTACTCCAATATTTAATCTTTTGTCTTTTTTAATAAAGAACAATGTCTTTGGTATAATTGGTTTCAAATAACTGAAATAATTGATACTTGTCCTTATTTTCTATGATTGTAACTTTTTTTCCATGATTTAAATACTGTATTGAAAAAATTCGAATCAAATTTTGTTATTTTAAATTATTCTGTTGTTATTTTGTTATTTGTATCCTTTTTATAAAGAGTTTTGTGATATTTCATTGTATTTGAAGTACTTGAAGGGGAAACAAATAGCAAACAATACCCTATCTTCTTGATTCTTGGCCATGTTTTTTTATTTACCAAGTCACGAATTCGTACGAAAAAAAAAGAAAGAAAAAGAAGAGGAAGGAAAAGTTATTCATAATATACGATATAAGAAGGATAAGTTTGAGATTCATGAACAACTAATTCATCAACTATCCAATTTTGTTTCAGTTGTTCAATTTTAGTTATTGGAAAGGCTGTGTTAATATTTCGACCATCAACTATTTTTTTATTTTATTATAACTCAAAAAATGAAAAAAATGAATCAAAAAGAAAATAAAATAATAAATGAAAAATACCAAGAGTGAAATGAGATTGATGACCAGGATTGATTGGTTTTCCTAAATATCCATTTCCATTTTTCTTTGGTTTCTTCTTTTCAATTTCTTGCATAATAACTTTTCCTTCTTTACCTGTCATAAATGGATGTTCAATCACAGGAAATGGATTTCCAATTATTACAAATCCAATCACAAATACTTTTGGATTCTCTTGACAATATTTCTCTGCATATTCTGCTTTCGATGTCATATAAACCCCTTTTTTTTTTGTTTTTGAAAAAAAAAGGAAAAATTAAAGAAACGATGAAGAAAAAACCTTGTGAGTAATAACCAGCATCAACTTTGGAAACTGTTCCAAATCCATTATCACCTTCAAAAAATTCATAAATTAAAATTTTGGAAATTCAAAAGAAAAAAAAATTGAAAAGAGACAAATTCTCCAAGCAGCATCTTCGGTTGTTCCTTGGATCATTGGAATTACAAATGACTACAATTTTTTCAATTAAAAAAAAAAATTAAAAAGAAAAAAAGGTCAAATAAAAGTTTGATATCAAATTTACATTATTTCCATGATTCCAACCAACTTGTCTAAACTTTGAAATATAATCACCCAAATGTTGAAGAAATGATTTTCTTAATTCTGATCCTGATTGTTCAATCCAATCTTCTTTCTTAAATAAAGTTGGAGTATCTTTATGTTTACCATAGATTTCTTGCTGACAAGTATTAAAGGAGTTTTTCCGATTTTTGTTATCAATTCCAATCACTTTATCAATTTTTGAAAGATTAAATCCAAATAATTTGAGTAAATATTCAACTTTTTCATATTCTTTTTCTTTTTCATTTAATATTTTTGAATTTTCAAAAATTGTCTCTGGTTCATTTTTTTGACTTTCTTGATTTTGATTTTCATAACTATAATTCCAATAATTATTTTCTAATTAATTTTTGGTTCGATTGTTTATTTGTAAAAATAAATAAATGAATAAAAAAAGATACCAATATAATTTTGATTTTCTAAAGAGTCAAGTAAACCAGTTTTGAACAATAAATCTTCGTCATAAATTGGAAAATGAGTAATTGGACATATTAATTTTCTATCTTTTAATTCTAATTTACAATCTTCAATAATATCATTTAAATTAATTAATCCTTTTGAAAAATGAGGAGATCTAACACATTCTTTCCATTTCACTCCTCCATAATTTCCACTTACTATTTTCACTTCTTCATAAATATATCTCATCATTTCTAAACATTCTTTTCTTTCTTTTCCTCTAATTCTAATTTCAAATAAATTTTCAAACATTTTAACTTCCAATAAACATAAAACATTCTCATTTTCATTATTGACGTGTTTTAATAATACACCTCTTCTCCAAATAATATTATCAACAATTTTATCATGAAATCTAACCAATAATCTTGAAACCATTTCACTTGGAACTTGATTAAATGAAAATATCCTTTCAATTTCAATTTCTCCTCTTGGAATTGTTGTTGTCCATTTCTTTTTCAACTTCTCTTCAATTATTTTGATTTTATCTTCTGAAAGTAAATTTGGAATTATAAGTTTCTTTTCATTTTTATTTTGATTTTGTTGATCTTTTAAAATGAAACAAACTTCAAATTTTTCCAATAAAGATAAATAAATATCAATTAAATGTGTTGGTCCATTCCAAATCTTATTTAATTGAGAATAATCAATAATTCCATTTGATCTCATTTTCCTTATTGATTCATCTGCTTTAAATAAATCTCCTAATATGTTCTTGGTAAAATGTTGTGGATCCAAAACAATAATATTTGATAATTCAACTGAATTGTCAAAATAAATACAAATTCCCCATTCATGTAATAATCTTAATCCTCTTTTCACAAATTCAATATCAAATGTTGATTGATATTGTGATTGAACATAATTAATTAAATCTTGAATTTCAATAATTGGATGATTTTGTTTCAATTTCCTTAATTCATAAATTGATTTCTCAATGAATAAATATCCAAGTGGAACATTTTCACCCATATATGAATGACTTAATGAAATATTAAATATAATTTCTTTTAATTCATCAATATTTTCCAATGTTGAACAACTCACTTCAAAATAAAATGGTGGGGATTTCAATCCATTTTTATCATATATTTCCATTATTTTGGTTTGTCTCAAAATTTTATCCTCATTTTGATTATTAGCAATTGAATCCAAAAAAGTACCAATAATAATAATTGAATAAAATGGTTTTTCATTTTGATCACAATAATTTTGATTTAAATGAGATGATAATGATTTCAACCAAAAATCCAAACTTTCCAATCCTTTAATTCCTTTATCCATTCGATATAATACTAAAAATATTGATCGATTTGATAAAAAATAATGATGTGTATTATAATAATCATGTTGTCCTGCAAAATCCCATGTTGAAAATTCAACTTGATCTTCTTTATCTTTCTTTTGTTCATTTTCATTTATATTTTGTTTTGTTTCCATATCTTTGTTTTGAAGTTGATTGAATGTTGAAGAATTCCAAATATGAGCATTTACTTCAATTCCATGAGTTGCAGAATTTAAAATCACTCTTTTCAATCTTTCAATCCACTTATCTCTTGTTTCTTCATCTTTGAAATTTATTTCAATTTTCTTTTGTGATTTATCATTTAATGAAATTAATTCTAATCCTGTTTCTTCAATTTTTTGAACATTCCATTGTTTATTTTCAAGAATAAATTTTTCATAATCCTTGTCTAATCCATTTGGTTTATATTTTCTCAAATATTTTCCTTGTAATTCAAACAAATATTCTGTATTTAAAAAATTGAAAATTCCTTTTGTTTCACCAAGATCTATAATTGGAAATAAACAATCTAAAATTGTAGTTTTACCAACATTTTCAAATCCAACAACCATTAATTTTGTTCGATAAAGTGGTTTTGAATTTGGAGATTTACATAAATCCAATAAATATTGAACAATTGATTTTGTTCCTTGATTTCTAATTTCAATTGGTATTATTTCTAATCCTTCTGTTGATTCTAATTTAATATCATCAACTCTATTTAATTATTTTACTATTATTTTATTCCAAATTTGAAAATAAAAGGAAAAAAAAAAATACTCAATATTTTGGATATTGCTCAATTGTAAATTTTCATATTTCCAAATTAAAGTTTTCAATATTTCAAGAATATTGGAAAGTGTCAAATCACAATTTGTTAACCTGAAAGAGATTAACAAATTTTTCATAGTTTTGTGGAAAAGAAATAATTGAAAATAAACCTTAATTCTTTGATACTCTTATTCTTTCTCAAATATTCGTTTAAAATAAGAAAATCTTGTTTATTGATTGTTTCATTTTTAATACAAAAGAAAAGCGAACTTTGGAATGTTTCTAAATACTCTTGATATCTTTGTTCTATTTTGTATTTTATTTATTATTTATTGTTACTTTTCAAATTTTTTGGTAAATTACCTGTATCAAATTCTTGAATTAGTTTCATTATTTCTGAATGATTATTTGTCTTTGCAATATCAAATGCAGTTTTTCCTTTATTTGTTTTCTTCCTTATTGAAAGTCTTTTATCATTTAACAATATTTTCACCATTTCAATATGTCCTTTTTTACAAGCAATATAAAAAGGTGTAAAACCACCATCTTTCGTTTTATTGATATCAATTCTTTCATCATTTAGTAATAATTTCACAATTTCAATATATCCATAACGACAAGCAATATAAAAAGGTGTTGAACCATCTTTATTTACTTTATTGATATCAATTTTATTATCATTTAATAATAATTTCACAATTTCAGTATGTCCATTTTGACAAGCGCTATAAAAAGGTGTTGATCCATTATTCAATGCTTTATTAATATCAACTCTATTATCATTCAATAGTAGTTTCACAATTTCAATATGTCCATTCCAACAAGCAATCCAAAAAGGTGTTGCACCAGTCTTCTCAACTTTATTGATATCCACTCTTTTATCATTTAATAACAATTTCACAACTTCAATATGTCCTTTTGCACAAGCAATATAAAAAGGTGTTGCTCCTTCACTATTTGCCTTGTTGATATCAACTCTTTTATCATTTAATAATAATTTCACAACTTCAACATGTCTATTTCGGCATGCCATATAAAAAGGCGTTCTTGAATATTGAGAATCTTGCCAGTTAATATTAATTTGTTCATTTTGAAGTAATTTTCGAACTTCTTCAGCTTTTCCATCTGAACAGGCTTTCCAAAGTTTTTCTTCCATTTTCTATTTTATTTTATTTTTTCAATTAAAAAAAATGTATGTCGCTTCATCTCCTATCCACTACTTTCAAGTTTCAAAAACCTAATATTGATACTGCAAAGAAAATCATTCAGAAATAATTCAACTAAAGATCTTTCAAATCATAATTAATAATTAATTAATTAATTATACAACTAACATTTTCAGAACAACCAACAACCAACCAAATTTTTCTCTTTTAAATATTGAAAATATAAGGTTGAATGATGTGCTTTATTATAAGTTGAGTGATAGTTAAATTATAACAACGTTGAGTTCAAGATGGTTATAAGATTTCAAAAAACAATTATGCTTGTGCATTTTGATTTTGGGGAAGTGAAAAGCATAATTGATTTTTTTTGGGGGTGATTAGAAAAAGGTCAAAGTTGCACCTCATACAATCCAAAAAAAATCATTCATCATTCTTAAAAGATTAGAAACCTTTAAATATTGTTAACACTTTCTTTTTTGATTTTAAATAGATTTTAATCAAAAATTGATTGATTTCAAATGTGATTTTGAGTTTGATTTTTCTGATTTTTGTGTTTGATTTTTTTTTTTTATGCGATGCATTTCGAATTTTTTTCTCTTTATCAAAAAATCAAAAGATTTCACTTGATTTCTTACAAACTTGATTAGAATTCTAATCAAAATGTATCAAATATGAATAGATAATAACCACAATGATTGATTTATTCAAAACATGATCAAAGCATTATGAATAAAAAATTTGATTTTAAAAAAAAAAAAAATCATAAAATCATAAGCATAATCAAAATCATTCACTCATTCCTTTGTATTCCCAAATAACAAGAGTCTAATAGGATTCACAATTAAATTTTTCAAAGTCAAGTAATAAGAATAACAAAAGAATTCGTTAACACCCTTTTTTTTAATTTTATAATATTAAACATAATGTATAAAAAATTTTTATTTCCCACTTTTCTTTACAATAAATAAATAATAGAATTTTGAGTATAAGAGACAAAGTTTGACTTGCAAGAAGGTACTTAAGTGAAGAAAGGAAGATTAGACTTATAAGAAAGTTGTGAAAAACTTTCTTTACAAAATTCAAAAAGAAAGAAGAAGAAGGTATATTTATTATTATTTTATTTCAATTTTTTTTACTTCTCCTTATATTTGAATGTCAACATTGTTTTCTAATATGCGAACAAATTTCAATGATGTGCTTAAATTCAATAAAATATAAAGGAAATTTGGAATATCAACAATATAAATAACAATGGGCTTTAACTTCCAATGTGTATGTCAATTCAAATTTCTTTTTCTTTTATTTTGTTTTTTTCATTCAAAAAAATTTCACTTGTTTGATCCTTTAATTTAATTTAATAGGGTAAACCAAGTTTTTCATTATATGGAAAAATTCTTCTTGCATGCTCGCTTCTTCAAGCATTAGTTGTTGGAGCTCTTGAAATTGTTGTTTTTTCGCTTTTTATTCGTGATGCCTCAATAAATTCAAATGATCCTAATGAAGGAAGTGGAAAAAGTATCTCAATCTATATTTTTATTTTTATTTTTACTCAAATCTATCAATTTATAATCATTTTGGATGCGGTAAGATTTTTTTTTTTTAAAAAAATATAAAATAAATGAAATTTTTAAAAAAGGTTTGGGGACAAAATACCATTCAAATTTTTGCACACATTATTTACTGTTGTTGTATGGTTGGATTTGCTGGAGTTCAAATTTATCAACTTAGAGAAGCAGCAAGAGCACTTAATAATCAAGCTATGTATGACACTATTTTCCCTTACTTAGTATCCAATGTTGTAATTCTTTCAGTTTTTACTGCTTTGTTCATCTTCCTTGCTTTTAAACTTTACTTGGAATTTGGTTGGAAAATTTATAAAAAAATTGGAGCTGATCCAAGAAAAAGAGGTTTTTTTTTTCTTTTCAAATCATTCGTTCAATTCATTCTTTGAGATTTAATTTGAATTCTTTCTTGGAATTAGAAATGTTTCGTTCCTACCAAATTTTGGTGATGCTTATCAAATTTGCTTTGTATTTTTTCCTTGCCTTCGCTATTCAATTCCTTTTCCTCGTCTTAAAACCAAACACTGATCCTGAATTTGGTTTAACAATTGTTCTTCTTTTTGCTTGTATTGCACTTGTAATTTTGATTTTCTATGGGGTATTATTTTTTCTTTCTCTTTCTTTATTTTCATTATTTCACTATTTCATTATTTTCATTTCTTCCTTTTCTTTTTTTAAAAAAATCAACAACAAAAAAATTAGCTCAAACATGAAAATATTTATATTATGGGATTCTGGATTTTTTGTTTAATCTTAGCATTGGTTTATTTTTCTTTCAAAATTGCTCGTATCTATACTGATCCTATGAGAGATCCAAAATATACTGGTTCAGGAAAATTCTTAACCCTCTTTGGTAATTTCTTTCTTTTCTTTTCTTTTCTCTTTTCTTCTTCTTCTTTTTATTTCATCCCTAATATCTCTTTTGAAAATCATTCTTAGCTTCTCTTGGTTTGGCTGTTATTTTGGCTACTTTTGTTTACAGTATTATTTGTCTAAGGAACTTTGGAAAAGGATTGAAAGATCATCGTAAATTTTTCATTTTTTTTGAAAAAATTTTTGAACCATTTAAAATAAAATTTCTTCTCTCTTCTTTAATAGTTTTGGGTCAACAAGATAAAAGTCAAGATTCAGATACACAAACGCAATCACAATCTCACAGATCAATTAATTTAGTTTAAAATAACATTTTGTCTTTTTTTCTATAAAAAAATATAATTTTCAAAAAAAAAAAAAAACAAAGAAAACTTCCAAATTTCTTTTTTTATCTTCATCAAATACACAACAAATCATGTCACAATAAGTTAACTTTCAATTCCTATAGAGCATCATTTTTGATAAATCTATTTCCTTCAGAATGTTTTCCATAGTACACATACTTTGAAATTCCAAAAGTTCCTCGATGTTCTCCTATCATATTATATATTATGATTTAGTTTTATTAATGTAATGTGAAAAGACTAACCATTGCCAGCAAGTTCGGAGGGAAGTGGAGGAAAGAACTCCTCAGTTTCAGTTTCTTTAGTTTGAGGCTTAATTTTTGATTGAGTTTTAGAAAACAAAATTCAATTTTCTCTTCAATATTTTTTTTTTGGAAAAGAAAAAGAAAAGAAAAAGAAATTACTTTTGGTTGTTCTGTTGGTCGAGCAACTTTAAGATAAGGACCAATTCTTTTTGCTTCTTTTTTTTCTGGGACTGTTACTTCACCAGAATCAAGAAATTTAATATTTGGCAATTGATAAATAATTTGCATTCTTTTTCATTTTTTTAAAATTTATTTATTTAATTCATTTATGATTTGGAAATTGATTTGAAAAAAAAAAAAAAAACCTGTATCTTTTATATTCCTCTTCATCACCTCCAACTAAAAGATTAGGACAAGCAGGGTTCTTAAGTAAACTTAAATATCTGACATTTGGAAAACTTGTTTTAATTTTTGTTATCAAAAAATCAAGTGTTTCAATTTTATTGTTATTAAGTGATAAGGTATCGAGAGAAGGGATTGATGGGAACTCCAAATTATCGTCAAGTTGATTATTATCCAATATTAAAGAGGTTAAATTTGTGAATTTTTCAAGGTTACTCAAATTTCTAATTAAAATCAAAAAAAAAAAATTAAAATTGAAATTGATTGAATAAAATAATTAATAAAAATAATTAAGAAGATGTGCATACTTGAGTAAATTGTAACTTAAATCAAGACTAGTTGCATCTGCACCAAAAGTATCCCCAAGTGCAGGAGGGATATCTGTTAAATCTCTTCCAGCACACGATAGAAAAGTTCCTTCTAATTGTGGGTCAGCTTGTTCCTCTTCTTCTTCTTCTTCTTGATTCTCTTCAATTATTGATTGTTCATTTGTAACTTCATCTTTTTTAATTTCTTCACTTCCTGTTTGTTCTAATTAATTCAAAAGTATTAATAATTTTGATTAACTTAAAAAAAAACAATTTCTCCAATTTCTCTAATTTCTCTAATTTTACACAAAGAATAAATAAGAAAAACTAATTTCCAAAAGAAAGAAGAAGAGTGATTGTTTCAATTAATAGAATAAAGTCTTCAATTCTATAGTTTTATAACTGGTAAAATAATAAATAACACAATTATTGTTTTTCTGGGATAAAAAAGAAAAAAACCAAAAACTAAAACGATAATCAATCCCAATTATCCAAATTTTTTTCAAAACAAACTCTCTAAAACAAAACCAATAACATTAAACAAGATGTTAGTTCGTTAACTTCTTTTTGTAATGAAACAATGATATTAACTATAATGAATTGGAAGAATAAGAAAGGGAAGTAAGAAGAGGGAACCAGTCATTTTGGGTGTCTTTTGCTTTTAATATTTGTTGACTTTACTATCTTTGGTGACAAATGTCGCGTGATCACTCAATCAATTCAACCCAAGCTCAAAACTCAAAACCTTTCATCAATCCTCAACAATCTATTATTCACACAACAAGAATTCAATGATCATAATTATATATTTTTGTTTTTTTTTAAAAAAAATTAAACAAAAGCAAATTGTATTGATTCGCTTTATTATCATTGTCAACTAACCGAGTTTGAAATTCTTGAAAAAAAAAAAAGGAATTTCACTCACGGAATCTTGTATTTAATCAATCAAGAATAATAACAATTGTATCAAATCTAATTCATTTTTTTTTTTGGTTTCATTCCAAATGTTGGATTTACAATTGTAACATATAGAGTTCATGAATAGAATTGATTTTGGGAATTGGGAAGCAAATGAATCGAAAAATCAACTTTTCCGCCATGTTGACGGTTATTTTTTATTTTTTTCAAATTTTTAAATTTTTTTTTTTTTTTTTTTTTTTTTTTTTTTTTTTTTTCAAACGGTCAAGTTCAATATCTAACCTTGAAACTTCCCTACATTCACATTTCACATTCATATATCTATTCACATTTATACTTATATTTATATTTTATTGTGTTATTGTTATTGTTATTGTTTGTTTTTTATTTTTCAAGAAATTAACTGTTGTAAAAAAGGAAGTAGTGAAACAATGGAAAGATACTCAAATATTGAAAGCAAAGAACAACTTGCTTATTTAAAACGACAAGATTTGCAACAACTTTGTAAACTTCATGGGTTGAAAGCTAAACGAAAAGTAATTTTTTTTAATTCTTTCTTTATTTTTTTTTTTTATTTTTCTTTAATGATTGATATCGTTTTTTTAAAAAATAAATAGAATGAAGAAATGATTCAAGATCTCTCAGAAGTTCTTGTTTTTCCACTTGGTAAGAAAGTTAAAACCAGTGAAGAGGTAAACGAAGAAACTAACCAAGAAAGTGATCAAGAAGAAGAGGTTAAAGAAGAGACTGAAGAAGAACAAGAAGAAAAGGAAGAGAATCAAGAAGAAGAAGAAAATAAAGAAGAGACAAGCGATGATGAAGAAGAAGAAGAATGGGTAGATGCTAGTGAAGGAGAAAATCAAGAAGTTAATGAAATATCAGAAAAAACTGATGAAGAAGAACAAGTAATGAAAGAACTAGAAACAATTTTCCCAAGTCCAGAAAAATCTTCTGGTGATGATGAAGAATTGAGTGACGAAGAAGAAAAATTCAGACAACTTAAAGAAGAGGAAGAAAGATTAGAAAAAGAAATTAAAGAGCTTGAGCAACAAGTTGAGATCCAAAACAAACCAACTAATATTAATTTAGAAGACCCAATAGCTCAAGAAATTTGGGATGAATTAAATGAAAGAGTCAAAAGTGCAAGTATAATTTTTTTTTTCTTTTCTTTATTTTTATTATTTCATCTCACATTATTCTATCATATAAAAAGAAAAAACTCCAAGTACTGGACTTCAATTTAACTTTTCAAAAGCACAAACTACACAGTATTCTTTTATTTATTTTATTTTTTTTAAACAAAAAAAAGAATTCATCATTTTTTGCTAATTCATAAATAAATCGCAGAGAAAAATCAAAATCTGCGAAAAAAGATTTTAAGGCAGATTTTGATGTAATTCACCAAAAAGAATTCAGCAAGTAAATTTTCTTTAATTCTTAATCATTTTTTTTAAAAAAAAAATCTCTGAATAAAATGATTTAATATTTTGAATTAGAATGAAATCAATCACAGAGGTATTTTCAGCTAAAAAATCACAAAAAAAACCTGCTGCACCAATTGAAGTTAAAAAAGCCCCAAGTCCAAAAAGAAAAATTGAAGAAACAACAACAAAACCAACATCAAATAAGAAATTCAAATCTGAGGTTATCTTTCCTTTCTTTTTATTTTTCTTTCTTTCTTTGATTTCTTAATTCTTAATTTTTTTTTATCTATTTATTTAGAATGTATTTAAAAGGTTAACAACTGAACCATTAACAATGAGAAAATTAATTGAAATCACTGAACCTAGAAGGTTTCTTTTTCTTTTTCTTTTTTCTTTTTTTTCATTTAATGACTTATCAATGTTAGACAAACAATCCTTCCTTCTTCTGAAACTAAATCATCGACTTTTAAATTGGATAATCCAACAACGCCAACAAATATTCCAAATCAGTTCTTATTTTCTTTTTTTTTTTTTTCTTTTCATTGCTTTTCCTAATTAAATGTTTTGAATATATTCTAGAAATAGTCGAGCATTAAGTCTTTCAACTGGAACAAAGCCTAAACCTAAATTTAATTTACAAGAAAGCTTGAAACGCCCTCTTAATTACAAACCGTATACAGGAGCAATTAAAAGTGCTATCGAGACTTCTGTATCTAAAGTATCTCAGTCATGTAATAATCCTTTTTTTTTTCTTTGTTTGTTAGTTTGTTATTTATTTATTTATTTTAATTATAAAAAAAAAGTGAATCAATCTGCCTCTAAAGAAAATATTCCAAAAAGTTAACTTTCTTTCTTTTTTTTATTCTTTTATTCTTTCTTTTTCTTTTTTCTCATCCAAATCCAAAACAGAAAATGTTAACAGAGAAAGCGTTAAACATGTTACTAAACCTGGAATCTTAGAAAGAAAAGAAAAAACACTCCAAAAACAAGATGAAGCAAGAATTAAAACCACTATGACAAACAGAGGAATCAAATCTAACTGATTTTTTTAAAAAATTGTTCAATTAATTTTTGTTTATTCAATTTATTTTTGATGTATTTGGTGAATAAAACAAAAGTTTTATTTTTATTTTTTTTTGATTTAGCTTCGATACATCCTGATTTTATTTTATTTTTGACTAAACAAAAGTAAATTGTTGATAGGGTTTTAGAAGTAGATGTAAAGCTAAAAAGAAAAATAAATTTTCGTAAAGGTCTATTGATATCGATATAACACAAGATACGATATCATTTATATTATTGATTATTATTTATAATACACGATATAGGATGGATAAGTTTGAGATTCATGAACAACTAATTCGTCAGCAATCCAATCTTCATTTAATTCTTCAACTTTGGTTATTGGATAAGCTGTCCCTGTTGAGTTTCCATTGACTAAAATTGATTTTTTTTTTTTTTAGAAAAAAAAAATTCTTTGAAATTCTTGTTATTAAAAATGAAATGAAGAAAGTGATTTAAAGTTTACCAAAAGTAATATGAGAATCATAACCAGGGTTGATTGGTTTTCCAAAATAACCTTTCCTATTAATTTTGCGTTTGTAAATATCCATTCCATTTGAATCATTTTGTTTTTGCTTCTCCATAACCACATTCCCTGCTTCATCTGTAATAAATGGATGTTCAATAACTGGAAATGGATTACCAACAACAATAAATCCAATCACAAACACTTTTTGATCTCCTTTACAATATTTTCTGGCATATTTCTCTTTGGAAGTTGTATACACTCCTTTTTTTTTTTTTTTTTTTTTTTTTTATTGTAATTTTTTTTTTTTTTTTTTTTTTTT
>Ga0209960_1002070_pt1 | contig 21834 bp, 24 predicted proteins | sample ThiBiot_500_plan_2_FD_183947 | JGI IMG/M metagenome (GOLD analysis project Ga0209960, IMG submission 183947) | Wastewater bioreactor microbial communities from Cape Town, South Africa - Thiocy_expt_500_plan (SPAdes) | ecosystem: Engineered > Bioreactor > Thiocyanate-remediating >...
AACCAAGTCTTCTTCTTTCATTTGAGAAAGTTGTTGCTACAGTACGCAGATTAGTTTTCCAAATTAGGAAGTAACAAAATTATTTGGTGATGTAACTTGAGAAAATTATTCAAAAAAAATATTTTTTTGCTACATTTCTTACTCTGACTTCCACGGCCTGATTGGACACTAACAAACTCTTGGCGGTGATGACCAAGTCTCTGAATAAAGTTACGAGCTGCTGCTGCAATTCAGGCTCGCTATATTCAGGGTGACGCAGCACAAAGTAGATGAACGAAACCAAATACAAAATTTTGTTCAGTACTGGCGCGTTGTTGCTGCTGGCCAATAGCGTGGCATTTCCTAGGAGATTTCCTACAGCTTGTCGAACACGATTCAAATTCTTTGTGAATACTTGATCAATGTCCGACAATTCCATTGTAAATTGCTTGGCCTTCTCTTGTAAGTAAACAGCCAAACTGTCTTGAATTTTTTGACTAGCAAAGTACTCTTGAGTAATGCGCTTAATGTTCGCAAAAGTAGTGCGTTTGTTTTCAATCTTTTGAGTGGCGCGGAACGCTGTAAGAAAATACATTGTAAACAAATATACAAGTATGTTAAATGATGAATTGTTGCCAACAATTTTACGTGACTTTGATTGTGGTAATTTCAAATAATATTTGGCTACGAACACGAAATTCAGTGAGAAGATTAATAATCATTTCATTCAGTGACCCTCTTGCGAGGGCGGAACGAAGATTTCTCATCATTATTTCAATATTCGTACTGTAGCTATTATATCATATACATATATATTAACGAAATAGATTTACAAATGGGTTAATAAAATTTTTCGGTTGGTTGTACTGGATCCCGTACAAACTTTAATCCAAGAATCAATATAAATTTTAATTTTTAGAAAATGTGGCGCATATATATATTATATTAAAAGAATTTATAAGGTTATATTTTTTAACAATTTGCACTTACCTCCAGCTTCCTTGATGCTGTGCAACAACAATCTCAAATGAAGTCGTTGCATGCCTGCCTCTATTTCATACACAGTATTGAGCTGCGCAGCAAGCTCTTGTTGCTGCTGATTGACTTGTTGTGGCGAGTTTGTGCTCGGCTGTCCTGTTGCTAAAGTCGCAAATGACTGCGAAATTGTTGAGGCTAACGATGCAAAACCAGAAGTCTTTGGTACATTTTCAACATGCTGCTGCAATTGTTGTACCAAAAACTTTTTGTGGTCAATGCGCATGAATGTGTCAAGCAATGACAATAATTTTTGAGCCATTGCAAAATCGAGCCATAGTCCTTCTTCACCGAGATGAATTTTCATGGACAAGATGCTATTATTAGGCTGATCTTGTTTCTTCTTATTTGGCGCGATGAAAATAAACTGTTCGACGAAAAACAGCCAATGAGCGATATTTTGCCAAACATGGAAAGTCTGTTGCGCTTGCGGTAGTAGCTTATCACTGCTGCTAAGAGTTTGCAACAATTTCTCGTTCAATTTTCGACTCAATTCACCGAATCTCGGAATGTTGCTGAAGTGGTTCATGAAGGCTTTCGTTTCTTCAAAAACTTTAAATCCGTCCTTCTGTAATCACGTAATAATAAGTAATTGCGAAATATAAATCATATACCACAACGATAATATTAAATTAATAATTTTACGTTCCAATGATTGAAATGTATTTCCTCATTGCCGCTTTTGGTATTCTCTTTTGAATTTAACGTTTATGATAAATAGGCGTTACCTGACTGAAACAGAAACCCAATAACGTGCTTAATAAGTCGATGATGAGTTGTACCAAGTTATTCTCTTCTTCAATACTATAATTAGCATCAAACGCCAATAACGCAAACACCCAAGACTGCCAATTATTTTGTTTCAAAAACGTAACTTTGTTCTCGTTCGACGAGTTGACCAAGTACACAAAGTCCTGCAAGGCACGGATTTTGAGCTTGTAATCTGCGCGCAAACACAACAACTCGAAGATAACTGGAATCATTTGCGGCACTTTGAACAAGGGACCAACGTGTGCGGTAGCAGCTGGCACGGTGATATTCGACTTTGAATCGGTTTTGGCCATCGGAGAAACAGGCGCCGACGGCTGAACTTCTTGTTTCACTTGCTGTGTGATGTGATAGATCGGATTCTCGATAACTTGCGTGCCAATATTCTCGAACAAAATCTCCAATAGCACGCAATAGATCGTCGCCGTGAAAGTGTATCCTTCCAAGTACTTTTTCATCGCACTTGCGTCTTTTTGAACTTGACTCGTTTTGTATTTTGGCACGTAGTTCGGTGAGTAGATCATAATCTTGCCTAGCATTTTGACTGTCCACAAGCGAATAAACTCGCTCGAAGTGTGCATTAGCGTCAAGAACACGTTGTATCCGTTCAACTTGATTATCGCTTTGTGAACTGCCTCGGCTTTAGGGGTCATAGCAGCGACGAGCAGTTGAAGCACATCGACCGTGAGACGAACATCCTCGGGCTTTTGTTTCTCTTGTTGCAAATACAGCAAAATGCTCTTGCACTCTTTTTCATTGAAATCTTCTTTCTTAATGAGCAAATTAACAATCTCTAACAGCCCAAGACGCAATTCAATTAATTCGTTTTTCGTGAGTGCGTTGTCGCGGAAGAAATTTCGCTGCATTTGTTCATTGTACGAATAGAAATCTGAAAGTATATTCATTAAATGTTGAATACTTATGAGTTGATGGAAGAACTGCAAATAATAAAAATTAGTAATGAAATTTAGTCCATATTTGGTTAAGGTTTACCTTTGGGTTACGGTGAATATGATTTGAAATTGATTGGAGAAGTAATTTTTGTACGGCGACTTCGGTGGAAATCCAAATACGGTAATTCAAGTAGATGTGTTGAAAGAACTGTTTAAACAACGGCTCTAAAAGTAGATATAAATTAATATTTGCAGATCTATTACAGGGCTTGATTAAGTTTCAGTGTATATCGCCTGACATTTCTAATCGAGAAAATATTTTGTATTAATATTTCGCGGTGAAAAATCAACCCCCGCTTAGAAGTACCTTTTTCAAATTCGTTGTCTTGAAATTACTAAAAATAGACATAATGATCCTTACCGAACGAATTGATGGCGTTGGATAATCGCTCGAGAGCAATAATGGCGGGAGGAGACCACTTGTTGTATTTGGCAAAGGTTTGATCGGAGAGCAACAGGCCCATAATGTCGAAGAATTGCGTTCTGTACATTTCATTCAAATAATATTCATTGTCCTTGACGAGTTCCGATATCAAATTGATGATTTGAATGTTCAAGTCGCGGATTCCACTGAGTTTGGGTCGATGCTCGTTCGAAAATAACGGCAGTAACACCTAAAATGTCATTACTATATGGAGAAACTTTGATTTTTCACCACCAGTGAATTGCAAAAAAAAAAAAAAGTGAAATAAAAAAAAATACCTGAATGCCGCCAATAGAAAACAATGATTGTTCGAGCAATGTCACGTGATATTCTTTGACACCTGTCAATTTGACAGCTCGCTTCGATTCATCGCGGGTGATCGGTTCAATGCACCAATGCGCTTCCGTGGCTTTCGGTGTAAACATGTAAATAAGTTTCGGTTTAGATTTGAACAGTGAAATGCCAGACTTGGGCTGAAACATCTCTTCTAACGGGCCATGCAGCGAGAACAGGTTCGGACCGTGCTTGAACAAACCACCAATATCTTGTTCTGCCAACAAATCTTCAAAAAACGCGAAACCAGCCACTTGTGCACGAATTACGTTGTTGCCTCGTTCAGGTTTTGATGAAATACCAAAGTTACACCGCACGTACGGCTATTAATAAAATGGAAATATTTAGAAATGTTAAAATAATTGATTTTTACTCGAAATATCGTATCGTTATTAATAGTATAACATTCATATTGTTATTGTACTTTATTGGAAAAAAAATATTATTCAATGGTAAAATCACTTACTTTGTCAGTCTTGGGATACGACAAGTGGAACGTTTGAACATTTTGACCGTTAACAAACAATTGTGCCTCGCTCTTACGCAATATATTGTGGGAATGAGTGACTGTGATGAAATACCACGTCCGCGACAAGAACTGATAGTTAGTAGTCTCAACGGTGACTTGTTCTTTCTTGTGCATTATTCCAAAATGCAATTTGCCTTTCACAAAGTACGCGGAGAAACCCAAACCCTCTTCCGTAGTCAAACTAATGTGTAGTATTATCAAAACTATAATATTGTAATAAATTGGCTGTAGTTGTTTTTTTTACCTGTACAAGTATGGCGTAAATTCCGTCTTCGAAGCGGCATCAATATTCGCAAACGCATCGACGTTAATCCAACACATGAACGTGTACCCATTGTTAGGGAACTTTGGAATGCCTGGCATAATCATGCCCTAAATAGGAAAATATTTAGTGTACCGCACAAAACTTTTTAATTGAACATACCGAGCCTTGACCAGGGAAGTTAAAAAAGCTTGTTGGTCCGTCACTAAAACTCCAAATTCGTTGCAATAGCTTGAAGGCGTGTGTCCAATAATATTCTTGAAAGTATGGCAGCTCGTGTTGGAAAAGTTTAAAAATAAACTTGATATCAAGCGTTGTAATGTTATAAACGGCCAATCTTTCTATGAACTGGAACAAATAACCTGCAAGATATTGATTAGATTGTATTTTTCCAAATTAGGAAATCAGGACTTCATTTCACGAATGTGAATAGTAATTACGTACTTAATACAGAGCTATCTTGTAGTTTTGGCAAAGCTAATAATAATTGAATAATCCATCGTCGTTCTGCGCAGTATTGTTTCACAAGCACATTCGATTCCGCTAGATCGGACAATCTAGTCAAGCCGAAGATTTGCAACTCGCGTTCAGAGCGTAAAAATAACATTAAGAAAATATAAAACATATCTAACTCGACGTTAATTGATTGAATTGGTCCTGTGCCTTGCGCTTGTGACTGGGCTGTAGAGGTTGGAAATTGTTTCCTTTTTTGGTATGCGAGATTATATGCCTCATCTTCGAGCTTGAAATCGAAAATATTAACACAATATTCATTGCGAAATTTAGGCGTAATTATAAATGAAGTATTTTTTTTTTTTTTAATTTCCGAAGCAGATCTTACCAAATCGAAGAAGAACAAAAATACAGAGTTGGACATGCGATCGCCTTCTACAGTTATCAACATGTTAATAAATTCGTCCTCTCTGTTGTGGTTAGGTTGCAGCATTAGAGAAGCCTAATAAACAAATCAGATTATTTTAAAATTATTACATCATTCACATGTTCGATATTGTTAATTAGTGTAGACAACAAATAGGAAGGGGGTTGAAAAATGAAAAAAAATCAGTAAATCCGAAAATATCAATTTAATGGGGAGATTTGCTTGCTCCCACTCGTTATATATTAAACGTTATTATCTTTGTTAAGAATCAATTATCAAAATACCTCAATGGCGGAACTGTGAGATGCCAGATCGATATTTTGACCAGCATCTTCAGCGAGCTCTCCTTCGCTGACTTGAGCATGCCAGTCACTTCTCTCAACATCATTATCCTCCATAGTGGTCAATAGAAGATCTGAAACTATTCAATAAGAATGCAGCGAAATTGGAAAAAATAATACACTATTTTTCCACAGACAGAACACCGTCCTCAATGGCTGAGCAAGAAGCATCCGGCTGGTAAGTGCGTTAGCTAGCTACTGGCAATATTAGACTATACTAAGTGCATCTGAAGCTCCTTTTAAATAACTGTCCGACATTTTAGGGCAGATCTGTTCAGTTTGTCTTCATTTTGTATATATGTTACTGCTGTTGGTACTGTCTATTTAGGAAGCAAATATTCTTTAATTTATGATCGAGTGTTAAAGTCTCAGCCAGAATATGAAGGTAATAAAAAATGGTGAAATTTATTTAACCCTACCTGTTAGTGCTAGAATAATATTATTATTAGTTATAATATTTATAAGAATAATTCTATGATTTACATTCAATTTCGTGAAATTACACCAACCAATCTATTTCACTGCAAAAACAAAACTAATATTTTATTTATAGAACTCATTATCACAGATAGAAAGGCTATAATATATCCTATATTAGCATCAGTGATGATGTTGTGCCTTTTCTATTTCTTTGGGACATTTTCTTTCTTGGTTTTAATAATGACCATATTCACTTCCGTTACAAGCATGGTATTCGCACTGTACCCTCTATTAGAACGATATTTTCCTTCATTAACCACCCGCGAAGTGAGGTAAGTTTTTTTTTATCAGATCCAGTAAAATTTTCAACTCGGGAAATAAATCCAGACCTTTGATATCCATGAGCCCCGTATATTAAATTTGCATTATATTTAGCTTGCCTTTATGTGGCAAAACAACGATGATCTATTTGGTTATTGTACCGATCGCGATCAGCGGACTTTTATTATGGCTTATAACTGGCCACTGGACTCTTAATAACAGTACGTTTGCTATTATGAGACACATATTTGTATATTTAATTGATTTTTCAGTAATGGGCGTATCTTATTGTATAATGTCGTTGAGGTAAGTTGATCACAAAAGTGAATCTGTAACCAACTTTCAATTTTCGTTATATTTATTTATTTATTTCTCCTTTTGCACAGCTTCATTAAATTGCCAAATATCAAAGTCGCTACCATAATATTAGTCTGCTTATTCTTCTACGACATCTTTTGGGTCTTCATCTCGCCGTATTTATTCGGCGACAATGTGATGGTGACAGTAGCTACCAAACCGACTGTCAACCCCATCAATACTGTCGCGCAGTCGTTGAACATTCAAGGCGTGGTGCCTGAACTGCAACTACCAATGAAATTGATTTATTGGCATCACATGCTCGGGCTCGGTGATATTGTAAGAAACAAATTACGTATAATATTAATATATTGCTGTAATAGTTATGACTTTTTCAATTAACAATTTTTTTTTAACAAATTCTGATCCTTTTACTTATTATCATCCTGCGTAATAGGTCGTGCCCGGATTCTTGACAGCATATGCACTAAAAATAGATCAACATTCGTCGCAGTCGAAGGGATACTTCTACTATAGCATGTGGGGTTACGCGCTTGGTTTATTTTTAGCAATGGTCGTGGCGTTCGTTTATCGCATTGCACAACCGGCCTTACTATATTTAGTGCCTACAACATTGATTACTATGATAGTGATCGCATATTCTCGCAAAGAACTGCACAAGTTATGGATTGGTGTTAAAGAAAAGAAAGAAGATGACGTAATTTTGTTGGACGACGCTGTATAATAATAATAATAATAATATGTAAATAATTTCATTTTATGCCTTGAGTAAGAGCCATTCAAAAGTAACGCTGAAACAAAATACAATTTATTGGTAATTCTATTTGAAATGGAAGTACAGCCAACCATTTATATTGATTTTGAACGTCTTATTGGCAACGTCGATAAAGCAGCTTGCGATAAATTAAGAGAATATTTTCCAAATCAGACGAAAGACCTTCAAGATCCAGACGAACGACGATGTTTTGAAATTTCAAAGCAACTGTCCAGTAAATTACAACAAAAGCTAGAAAAAATATATTCAGAAGTAAGTTGTTATTTTAATAGCGTGTGTTAATTTATTTATAATTTCTCAATTTAGAAAGGTTTATTTTATTCCGTTAATCCGTTCCCGAACGCCCTCAATGCTCTACATCAAATGAAAGCGTTTGGTGTTAATGTAAAAATCGTTACAAATCATAAACTAATCGAGGAGAAATTTGACTGGATCGGGAATAAACTTGGCGCGGACTGGATCGAGCGCATCATTGTGATCAATGCACGTATTCAGTACAAATGAGTAAAATATACACTTACTTACATTATTACAGGACAAGGCATTATTAAAAGGCGATTATTTTATAGACACGATTGACTCTTCAACTCGTCCAGGCAAGTTTTCGCAAAATATTATCTTAATAATAATAAATTGTATAGACGTGAATTGGAAACAAGTCATCGTTGATCGACCTTTCAATAAAGTTGTCCCTGTTGTGGGATCCGACTCATCCTTGCGGATGTCGTCTTTAATTGACTGGAAGAAACTTATAGAGGATTACAATAAGATATTTAATAACTTTGATGCACATGATGATTATACCGCGCCCCAAGAATTCATTGCCTATTTTAGACATGGTTCGCAAGATTCCCGAGACCTTGATGTACTTTATCAATTCGAAAAAATGCCAAATAAGGAAACCATTCTGAACTTTGAACGAGGCAGCGGCAATGAAGATCGCAACATATTCACAGTTGATAGCGTTAGCGGCGTAGTTACAGCTTGTCACAGAGGCATTCCCGATGAAGTTAATAACGCCTTGTTAGCCACTTATGGACTTCACGAACAAGTACAAAAACCAAATTTGTTTAATCGGTGGAATTTCTTTTTCGAAAGTTTTAAGGTCATAATTATTCATTTTGCACTCCAGTGCGCGTTTTATTATCGATCATAAAACTAATAGAAATTACGTGGAATTTACTTTCTATAGTTTCACGCTAAAATCACGTGTTCTGAGAATTTATTTGCAGAAATATTCCCTCCCAATCAAACGAAAACTCCCACGATCAGTTATCACACGCACTGCAGTTTGTATTCGAGTGATGTAAGTCAAATTAAACAGAATTTTAACGACGATGTAATGTTATTGTAACAACAGGTTAATTACACTGCGAAAAATAGAACATATTCGAGAAAAAGTTATCGAGGCATTAAATTCAAGTAGCTTAAAAATACGAGGCACAATGCTCGAACAAATTAATTTGACACAGCTCACAGATCACCTTGACACTGACGACTGGAAATTAATTGCGTTTCACCTGGGTCAAACGTTTTCACTTATTCAAGGCACTGAACTTTATACAAAAAAGGAAATCGCTCAAAAATTTGTCAATCTGCAAAAATTTCTTTATCGTGAGCAGGAAAAATATACTGCTCGTGATTTAATAGCCTTGGAACAACTGAAAAGTGATATAGTTTCCGAATTTAACGACTTTAGTGTCATCGTCAAAAAAGATAACCTGAATATGATGATAGCTGACGAAGAAGGTTTGGTTATCCGTGCATTTTCAACGCAATTCTGAAACTTTTTTTATAGGTCGCAACATGAACCTATTTTTAGCACAAAGTACGGGCACAATTATTGATGTGAAAACAGAAAGGATAGTTTTTTGGCCTTTTTCGGATCCAACTTTAGCATCACAATGCTCTTGGCCATGTTTGGAAAAGCATCCCATGCTCACTGCCCTAATGGAGTGCGATCTGAATTTTATAGGTGAATTTCTTAATTAAATTTATGGGATTAAGCTTAACGTTGACCTGTAGGAGTTTTTGAATATGAAGGTAAGTGCTGGATCTGCTCGCCAAAACAAAACTTGATCCAGCGAGATGACTCTATGGAGAAGATATTAGAATTGAACAAGTATTGGTATGTGTTTGCAAGAGGTGTTTTGAATGGCAAGATTCAACTTGGAGAGTTATTAGCGGTGATTGATCGTGTGGAACTTGAATTTGTCAATACTTGTACCTTCCAAACTCAAAAAGAAAAATTAAAATGCTAAACAAATCACTTAAAAAAGCCTTCCAATAATTTTTCAGATACAATTCACTCTTCAAAACGAAGTTTTTAACGTTATAAGAAATATCTCATTGCAAACAGCAGCAGGTACGCCAAAAAAAGCCCAAAAGTTAAGCGGTGAGAAAGAGTACTTTAAAAAATTCTAAAAAAGTTTATTTATTTTCACTTATTAAGCTCTATTTTTAACGGCAATTGATCGCGCCACGCTTTGCATTTATTGACGCTTTAGTTTCATTGTTTGTTGAATTGGTTCATGAGCAGATAACCCAGAAAAGATGTTTCTGTAATGTAGTTATCATCGGGGGCATTAAACAGTTCCTCATCAATGCTATTATTGATGATAAACCTGACCGTCCTAATTTGCTGTGATTTATCTCGACCAATATGGACTGCCCTTTCAAGCGCGAATCGAAAATTTGCATCTTCTTGCAAAAATGCTTGGCTGAGAAGATCCAAAAATATTATGCAATTCACGTCATTGAAGTAAATGCCAGAGAATTCGTCTCGATTGAGTTCCATCAATAATATTCCCTTTTTAGCGTTTTTGAACGTTTTAATGACTTCGACATCGTTCATGAACCTTCGATAAAATTAATAAAATAAATTTTGATCTGAAAGCAATGGTCTTACTTTGTTAGCGTTAACGATGGGATGTCGCACTGTTCCAGTACAAAACCTATGTATCCTAAGAAGACCGGAAACTAAAAATAGAAATTAGCGACAGATCGAAGCGGCAGTACGATTCACCTACCCTAGAAAACACTATACACTTTTCGTTCTTTAATATAATGTTTTCTCTTAGCCAATTCACAACCGTGGCTATTTTTGAGCCGTAAACATTAATCATTTGATGATTTGTATCGACATTTGGATCCGCTGCGATGTACGGCTAATTAAATTTGAATATTAGCTACATGTATGCCTCATTCATAGTTATATTACTCACAATACTTTCAAGCCGTTCTAAATACTCCTGTCTCGAGTCTGAGAATTCGGTTTTTCCCGACAGCGAAGCTATGGTATTCTAGCAATAAAAAGCGTTATTAATAAACTATAACTAATATGAACGATATCGTCAAACTACCTTCACATCTCTCGTCTCTTCATCTTTGAGTTCGTCCAAAGTTTTTGAGTAACATCCAACACCAGCTACTAATCCGAGTTTTTTCGCCCGCTCCAAGGCTGGTAAAAACAATTAAAACATAAACATATAATGTGCATTATTGTGTACAATATAGATACTTACACATGTCGGTTAGTGCCTGCTCGAATGGTGTTAAATCAATCCGCACTATTTCTTGATTACACGGAGGAGAGCTCAATTCTTTTGACCCTCGCTTAGTGCACCATAGTAGCGTGCTTAATAGTAGCCATTGTCGATTATAACTGACAAAAAAAAAATTAAGTTTTTCTCGGATCAGAAGTGGAGTTTATAAATTGCAATAATACTTAATAACTGCCTCACTGTCCTTCAAATTGAATCGTGATTCATATGCGCCATGTTCAGTTTGGGTTCCGAGTCCAGATCCCCCGAAGTATCCTCCCGACTCCTAAAAAGGGTTAGTTTAAACCTCTGCCTATAATTCTATCTTCAATTTACCTCGATAACTGATTTAAATTCTTTACTGCCATTCAAAGGAGAGACTTCGCTATCTGAAGGAATTTCGAGAAATGAAATTGTTTCCGGCAAAACAGTTTCCGAATGTCGTCTACCGAACGATGACGAGATTAATTGGAAAGGTGTTGCCGAAATACACCATGCATAGGTCTTGGATAATGCCTGTATTGCTAGAAGTTTTGTCAGAAAAGCTAAACGAAATTCTGGGAATTGTAACTATTTACCTGCGTTCATTCTTAATAATAGCGTATGAGATTCATCGAGTATTATTCTTCTGAAATGAATGTTAAATAACACAGAGCCGTTAGCGAAGAAATTTTGAAGTAGCAAATCAGAGACCAGTACGAAATCTACAAATAATCAGAATTAACTGAGCTTTGCATTATACCTAATTAATATATAAAATTTGTATTTACCTGTATCAACCGAAAGAACTTCATTTGGGTTGGTAAGCACTGTCATAGATAATTCTTTGAATTTTGCTATTTCATCTTCCCATTGGTTGATTAGATTAACCGGGCAAATGACTATCATAAATAAATATTATCGACAGGCCAATTCATTTACTAAAGAATTATTAGATTACCTAGAGTTGATTTGGAGAAAAACTTATCGCCGTATTTTGAAGGTAAATCCACTGTGATGCCTTTCATCTTTTTATCAGCAAGAACAAGGCATATCGCTTAAATCAAATGTTAGTATGCTTTTATTACTGCGCATTGGCGGGTATTACCGGAAATCGTTTTTCCGAAACCAAAGTCATCGGCCAAAATACCACCCTTTGGTTTGAACGCAACTTCGTATTTCTTCGTATTATCCAAATGAACTAACTCGCAGTTTTGTACGTCGAAGAAAAAATTCGGCGATTTTGACCAAGATAATAATTTTGAGTATGAACATTCTAAGTAACGAATTAATTCAAATCAAATTATTATTATATTAATTTGCTCGTAGTACCTTTTAAATTTTCAACATGCAGCATCCAACTTATTGCTTCACGTTGATGCTCGAACATTGCGACACTACCCCCGAAAAATCCAATGTCGACCAACGGTGATGGTACCTATATAATCATGAATTAGTACATATTAAGCTATCGAGTGCACTCGTTGAAATAATTATTGGGCTTATGTAATGAAGTAAATATTACCAATGACATCAAGTGTAATTAACACTACGTACGTAAGGATGAGTCGTACCACTCCAATATTCCTGGTAGATATTAACGTGAATTTGGCGTAATTCGGGTTGCAGGTGCTTGAAAAAAATTTCCTTTTTAGGAAACTTTCGATGGTTTGAAAGGGCCGAGACCAATCTTAGTGATATTAGTACGTTTGTTTCTATAGTAAAATACTATACTTACGCTACTTCATTAAAATAGACGCTAAACGCAATTTGATAAGTATATTTGTCCGATAGACCTGGCATGTTGTGCAATAATCGCGCTTCTAACGCCCAACACCAAGTTTCCGTCGTGGATTCAGGCTCAATATGGAAGAAATCATCGGCAATATCCGCGAACGTATAAATTCTGGAGTTGGCATTGCCCACTGTAAATCCATATCGTGCCAAATATTCTCGTTTACAATACAGCTCAACTAAAATATATTGATATTAATAGCTATTAAATAAAATACGGTTGTTGTTTCTTACTCGAATGGATCTCTTTAGCTAAAACATTATGTTTGGGTGCCACATACTTGATATCAGCCTTAATAAAACCTGCGAGCACATGCTTGAGAATCGAATCCAACATAATTATTGCCTTTATCTTCACTTACCAGTACTTTCAGGTAATAAATTCTCTACTCCCCACGATGTGCCAGAAGGGTATTTGTAAGCCGTGCCTAATAAACACCAGCGGTAATTGGCTGCAGCGCATTCATTCCAAAATTTACAAACTCGTCCAATAATAATCATCTCAGTGGGATCGCAATATGAAAATATTCCAAATAATAATTCTGCAGGTAAATCAATTGTTATCTTTTGTCTTTTTGCAGGTGGCTCGTCGTCAAATTTATATTGAATCTGCGTTCTATCCGTCGCTTTTCTCTTCCTCTTTCGCTTCTCATTATTTCTTCTAACATCCATCTAACTGCAATTTATTGAGATAGGAATGATACAAAAATCACCACAGAAGTTATGACCGGAATGGTATTGAAAGTGCCAAGAAAAGTCTGCACGTCACCTTTACTTTTCAATGTAGGCCTCTCAATAATCATTGCACTAGTTTTATTGTTAATATCAATAGTAGTTCTTGAATAATTGAAATAAAGAAAGAACGAGATTTTTTTTTTGGCTTTTGCTCCGTCCTGAGTAGAGAGTCTCCCCACTGCGCAGTGTGCTACGCAAATACGTACTAATATTAAAGTAGTATGAAGATAAGTCGGTGGCGAATATGGGAGTCAAACTCTTTTAAATTTATTTATTTTCCACTGTTTTTATTGGCTTTTGTTATTTCCTAACAAAGAATCTATACGCTTTGTATTAGAAAGTGCTATTTTTAGTTGTTATTCTATTTCTTACCAATAAATCCGATCCAAGCCTGGACACCCCAGCTCATATCAATTTGAGTAGCTTTCACTCCGTTTACGAAAAAAGTAGGTGTGCCGTACACTTGACGTGATATTCCCATGTTTTTGCCGCTAAAACAATAACAATGTTAAACACACACTAGCCCTAAAACAAGAAATTTTTTGCACTTGGCCGGGTGAGTTGTGCCACGCCGTAAATAAAGTATTTGGAAAATGTACCTGTCGGCCACAGCTGAAGCGTAGTTTCCATTCATTTCAGTTAAAAATGTTGAAGTACTGACGCCAAAGCCCTTCGCGAAATTAGCGAACAGGTCAAACAGATCCTTTTCGGTCTTATTGAAGTAGACTGAATTATAGAACTCGTTTTGATGAGCAAAAACGTAATCGATGAAGTTCCAATACTCTACAGCAAGTTAAAACATTGTAAATGTTTAATAACTTACGCTTCGGAGAATATTTAGCTACGATAGCAGCGGCCTATTCATTAAGAAAGGTTAACCCCGAATATTACTTTATTTACGTACCTTGTGTGCATCCCACGCTTGTCTGTGCAATTGCAAAGGGTACAAATGTTGAGTAAAATACACCGTGTCGGGTCCGTAATGCGCTAACACTTGTTTAATTATTGGATGTGCCTCCTGACATGAAGGGCACTGAAGGTCTGCAAATTCTTCGATCCAAATAGGCGCAGAAGGATTACCTTTTGGGATTAGAAAATATTTTCAGCTCAAAAAAAAAAAAATCTATTGGAAACTTAAAGTATTTTAGGAGTCTTCAACTAATATTAGTTAAAGTAGTGCAGGCTATTTAAAGATAATTTTTGGTCAATTTTTAAGCTACCTATTGACATCCCATCGTACCGTGCTGGGATTGGGAGTTGTTGTGCCGCAAGCACGGAAAAATACAAAGCTATTATTATAAATATTCTAATCATATGGTTTTATCTTGTAATTTCGCTCAACAAGCTTGTTTTACTCCTCTGTTTTAGTGTTATGTTATTAAGACTGAAACAAAGCAGAAGCACAATGAGTGTCGTATATGAAGTTAATTTAATTATAGATAAAGATGTAAACGCAGATTTTTGCGCGTGGTTACCAGGTCACGTAGGCGAATTATTAAAGTGTGACGGATTCGTAGACGCTAAATGGTAACTTTTTATTGAAGGACCTATAAAAGGCAATGAAATAAAATAATATTCTACAACTTTTTAATTGGAAAGTGTATTATTTTTTTTTAGCGAGCATAATATAAAGTGTATATTTAGGTTCTCTCGCAATCCTGAAGATGAAGGGCAACCAAAAGACGATAATAAAGTGCTTCACACAGTTCATTATTACTTAAAAGATCGGTACGTGAGAATAAATAAAATTTTAATCGTTTACGCGGATCTTTCACTAGAAAATGTTCTACCCTATTATTACCACTTATAGTAACATCCTCTACCACCTTCATAGAGCTAGTCTTGAAAACTATTTGAAAGACCACGCCCCGCGCCTTCGACAAGATGGTTTAAACCGTTTCGGAACCAAAATGTCTGCAACCCGTCGAGTGCTCAACCAAATACAACACATTACTCACTCAAGCGCTACATCGCATTGAGCGTAGCTGCGTAAATTTAATAAACACAATCTCCGCAATTTCATGGAAAGAGCGCTCACACAATCTTTTTTTTACATGATTTTTAATTTTTGGTGTAAATGTACTTGGCGCTAGAATAGTACTAAACTAGTTTTTTAATTAAAGGACCAAATACAAAAACTTGTAATTTTATTTACCGGTTCTCTGAAAAATACAAAGCAGATTTGAACCCAGGTGGGTTGTTCGAACGCTCGTTTACCAACCGTATTGGGCCCAGTATTCAACAAATTCGCGCTCTAATAAAAAACGTCGTCAGTTTATTGCTCGTTTTGCAAAAAGGATTTTTTTGGCTAGATACTTACCGCTAATTCTGCCAGAACGGTCTCTGTCAATCATGGAAAACAAACGAGGAGCATCCATAGGGTTCATCATGTAACCTAAACGTTATTGGGTAAGAACATTAACTCGTACAAAAAAAAAGAAAAAACGGTAAGATCAACGGTAAAAATTAAAATTTAAATGCAGCTGTGAAGATACACACCCAAACCACCCATAGCCATCATCCATTCGTTATATTCCATCATGCCAGAGCGGTTCATATCGAATCTGCGGAAAACGGCAGAGGCGTTCATCATTCTTTGAGCAATATGAGGAGGAACACCTGGATTAATATCATGTTAGCTAAACGCACTACAGTTCAAATTTCAGCATTTTTTTGAAAACCAACGAATTTTTTTTTTTTTTTTTTTTTTTGTTCAGATTTTACGCTTTAAAGTAGCGTGCGATTTTGATCAAGGAATTTAAACACTCACCCATTGGAGGAATGAAGGGCATGAAAGGGTCATAAGGAACCTCGTAGTAATACATAGAAGGGTTGTAAGTGTAAGTTTGAGGGATGCTCACGTAAGTAGTTGTGGTTGTAGTTCCAGGATAGCCACCGCCGTAGACAGTGGTAGGAGGATAGCCGCCGCCGTAAGGGTACATTGTATGTTGTGCGTTATGGGTGTTGAGTGAAGTGAATAAACTCTTTGTGACAAAAATCGGACTTATTTTTGCTTTCTTTTTTTTAGTCATATGATTTATTTGGAATTCCAAAAAGGTGAGACTCTCGTGGAAACTTCTCTCTTTGAAATTCACTCACGGTTATGAGAATACGGACGAGATTCAGAGGAAAGAATAATAATTATAATTGCAGCAATTGTTAAATTAAATTGTTCAAATGTTTTTATTGGGTGTTTATGTATTGAGAGTGCAGCGTTGAAAATGCCGAAGCATCTTTTACAGTTTTCATCGCGCGCCAGTACAGAGCTGTGCCCTTTTGTAGTTGCCCAATGCTGTTCTCCCAAGTAATATATCGGAGCCAAAGTTCTGTTAACGTTAGAGGATAGAGAAAAAAATATAACGTGGCTGCAGCTTACCAGGAGAAGCAATGCCATATTCACTGATGGCCTTTTCGTAGAGTTCGCGAATTCTACTGTAATCTATGGACTTGCTCTTGTTATTAATGTCAGGAAGAATTGACTCTTCGTAGTCCAGACATCGATCGATCAACGAAATGTTCCAAGGCTTGGTGAACAAGGCTCTATTGGTAATAGTTTAATATTGTGATCACATTGGGAGCATTAGAAAGCCTTACTTTTGATACATGTCGCGGATCTGCTCCGTTGTTAAGTACTCGATTGATTTTCCAATAACATCTTCCTTCACCTTTTCTAAGCCAACACACCGAGATTCAATAGCTTTCTATGCAACATAAATAATGAGTTATATTTGCATTGTAAGGATTTTGTTTCGGACGTACTTGAAAGATGGTTTGAAGTTCTTCAAAAGGCATCTTGGTCTCGAAGCAGAAGGTCAAATAAGAGTCCCATATTGGCGCAGAAGCCGCTCTGTTTACGGATTTCAACGCAGTTCTGTACAAACTGGCTATTTCTTCATCAGATTTGACAATGTCAGGATCCGTCCAAGCTGAAAAACGAGAGTTAGAGGTAGTTAATAACATGTTGATAGAGGGCTTACGCATTGAGCTATTAGCTTCTCTCAATTTGTTCAAGAAACCGAACAATAAAGCCCAGACTCCGTTGCTCTCAGATATTGTTGGATGCTCTTTGACAAGTTTAAAAGCGTACTCGATTGCTTGCTTAGTGGAATTAGATTCAATTAAAAACTTGATCAAAAGAATTGCAGACGCTTCGTTGACAGGGAAAGAAGTCACATCTTCGTTAGTAAGCGTGTCAACGAATGCTTTGACTTTGCCCTTCGTGACCTGATCGAGGACTTGAGAACTAGTCTCGACAAAAACCATAAAGTATTCCAGCAAGCTCGCTGAGCGGTGCGACTTCAATACTTGTTGGTAGTTGTGACTCGTCTTGGCTACCGCAGAGGCGGTCAGTTGCTTTGAAGAGTTTTCAAAATGCGCTAGCGGTCGTTCAGCAATGTAGTGAAGTGCGTCATCATTCTTTGCAAAGTCTTTAGCGATTCCAGTATAGACGTCATCGATAAGATGTTCAGTATCGTGGAAGAGGCGAAGGACGGTAACAAAATCTTTTCTCATTCCAAAATCATCGGGTATTTCTAAAAAAATTTTTTGTGTTAATAGAGCAGATCGCGCAGTAGTGTAACGATTTTTTTTTTTGTAATTTACCGTGGATTGCTTTCTTAAAAATAACTTTTAGGATTGCTCCCTCGAGGAAAGGATTGCCTTCCAACAACTTTGCGCGTTCTCCGTGCGCAGGATCTCCTTCAACTTTGTTCTCGTCTCCAAAAGAAATGAAATGTTCCGTTTTTCCTTCGTTATTCTCGTCTTCGTTTGGATTTTCTTCGTTATAGAATTTGTCGTTCTCTTCGTCCTTTTCAACGTCCATTTGTTCGGCATCTTGAGCTGTACTGGGCACTCCGCTCAGATCAATCGAGTTGCCCTTCGGTTTGAACTTGAGGCTCTTATCGCCCAACTTCATCTTCTCCTTGACCCGATCTCTATAAATTAATTCTAGTCGTGTGTATTCGACATAAAGCAGCGCAGATCGCGGAATAATTTTGATAGCACGTTGAAGTAAAGCTGAAAATTCCCGCGTCAATCTCAACCTTTCAAGACAGTTGCGACGACTTACCTCGTGCGGCAAGAATGTTGTTATTTTGTTCATATTCCCACGACGCAGCCAAGATCCAAAGTTGAGCATTTTGGGTATGTAGACGAAGAGCCCTGTTAATGAAAATTGTTCCAAAACGTTGCTTTGCAAAGGGTCAGGATCTCGAACGTACTCGGCGAAGGTTTTGTTCAGAGCGCGTGCACTCCCACTTCTAATGCTTGAATTCGACGTACTACATAAGATGTTAATTCCACTGAGAAATTGAAGAAACTTTTTGCATACTTGAAGCCAGAAGCGGATGTCACCTCTGTATTTTCGCAGCGCCTTTCTAAATATCGTATGAATACGACCGATACCGCCGAACTCACCATAACGGCCCAAAAATTTAACTCCTGTGCAGACGATTAAGATCGAAAGGATAATGCATTATCATTAATCGTGTAATAATAAAAATATTTAGTAATGTTATTATGACTTCTCACCTAATCGTTTCATTCTCTTCTTTTTTAACTGCTCGAGATTCAGTTCGTATTGGATGTATCTCAAGAAATCGACTTTCTCTTTCTCGATTCGCTTTATTCCGTATTCAAAATCTCTTCTTTTTTGTACAATTGCCTTAATTTCTTCCTGAAAACAAGCAATAGATTTAGATCGCGATTTGGATTGAGGGAGGAGATATGCCGCTTGTTTAATGCGCCAAAATATTTTAAATTATTTACTTTATTTTAAAACTATTTACCTTTGAAAAGACTCCTGCGATTTGGAGATCCTCCAACTCGGGGATCATCTGTTCGAGAGCTCGTTGCACTGTGTCTGCCATTGTTCCTCAAATAATTTAAACTTGTGAGATATTTTAGCAGAGCGAGTGCTATTGTGTTCAGCTACGAAAATAAATGTCGAAGAGTCCTTGCTGCTGAATTATTAATTTTCGTGATCACGAACGAAGAAGGCGGCTCCTTATTTATAAGCATGCTTATGTTTTTGAATTATTAAAGTTAATCAGAGCCAACAAAATAACCGATGGAGAATCTGCCATTGATAGAACCTGGATTACTCGATGGAGGCTTGCCTGCCCATTCAGAGCAGAGATTATCGAAAAGGCAAAAATTCGTAAGTTAAATTGGTTCACTATGTTGTTGCACAACAACGATGTTTGCTGTAGAGCTCTTATTATTATTATTATTTCGACGTCTGGCAGTTATTAAATATTTATTTAATTCAGTTATATGGGATATGTGAGACTGGAATTCAAGCAGTCAAAATGGTAGAAGGATTTTATTTCACTGTATTCCTACTCGAAGTTGCTAACGTCCATCCAGTTTTGGTACTTTATTACCTGAAGACTTTATCGGCTTATGAATATTAACGCGCTTAAAATATGAACAGGTTGGTAATATTATGTTAATCGGTCAAGTATGGGACGCGATTGCGCATCCGATCGTCGGAAAGTTGACAGATCACACAAAATCACGATGGGGTCGGAGAAGGGTACACTAGTCTATCTTTTAAAAATCGTCATAACAAATAATTGATATATTACGCTACAGCCGTGGATATTGTTGGCCACCATCCCGTATGCCGCAGCATATTTTGCCATGTGGCAAGTCCCGCCAATAGAAAACCAAACACTTCAATTCTTGTATTATTTATTAATGCTTATGCTGCTTAACACATTCGGTAAGCAATTGTCCGAAGAAATGTCAATTTTCGATGTGATTTTAATCTAATATCTATAGATACGTGCATCTCTGTACCATTTACTGCAATGACACCTGAACTCGCTAGCAGTTACGACGAAGCTACTGAACTCACTACGTTTAGATTATTTACTTGCACTCTGTGGGGAATTGTAGCGACGTTTGTGCACTCGGTGCTGTACAAGTCTTTTCCTTCAGAGTCCAATCCCGAAGTTCTGGATTACCAAAAAGGTAAGCAAACCAGCTGTTCGTCGTTTGATTTTCCTAATTTAGGTATTTTACTAACCGGGATTAAATTTAAGGCTATTATATAAGCGCGATTGTTATCGGATTGTCGCTGATTCCAGGGCCAGTAGCCTTCTCCATTTTTATCAAAGAGAAGCAAGTACCTGATACCGTTGAAGAAGTTACCACCGAATCCGGTTTTCGTCGTGCTTGGAATGGAATTTTAAACGTTTTAACTACGTTCAAGAACAAAGGATTCGTCCTTGCAATGGGTGTCTACTTCTTATGCCTGTGCTCTATTAATTTCATTCAAAGCAACTTGTTGTTATATATGACTTATGTCTTGCACCGCGATAATCACTTCCAGTGGTTTATTTTGGTCGTACAGGTAGATCTTTGAAGTTCTTACTTAATTCTCCTATGGTTAATATATCATATCATAGGCTGTAGCGGCTGTATCTACGGTCATGTGGGCCAAAATATCAAATAAGCTAGGCAAACAGAGGACATACTACATCGGCATTATATTCCTAATTGGTAGCGTCATAAGCTTGCTGTTCTTACCAAGCGGCGTTAATCTGGGATTATTATACGCTCTAGGTGTATTTGCCGGCTTAGGTATCGGTATAGGTACGTACGGACTGTGTGAAATGCTTTACGGTCAGGTCTAACTTCACTTCCCTAGCGATGTTAATACCTTGGTCCTTTTTACCTGGTACGTTTGTTCTTGCACATCGTATTGTTCGGTTAATTAATATATTCTTAGACGTCATCAATCAAGACGAGCTAGACACTGGTTTGAAAAGAGAAGGAGTGTTCTACAGCATCTTTGTCTTGTTTCAACGGGCTGGTATTGCGGTGGTACGCTCATTTGAACATCGATGGTGCAATGGAAACTGATTTCATACCCATATAGGCCTTAGCATCGTCCTCGTACATTTTGAGTTTTGCTGGTTACGTAAATCCGAAAGACGAACCTGGAGCGAAGGATTATCAGCCTGATAGCGTGATAACAGCACTACGTATTATGCTTGGAGCAATTCCAGCGGCTTTGTTGGGCTTCAGCAACTTGTTGGTTTGGTTTTATCCACTTACGAAAGAAAAAGTTACCGAGATCCAAATCAAGCTAACAGAAATTCGCAAGCAAAAGTGAGATAGCATGTAATATATATTCCACTCCATAAGATTCTTTCACCATTTAAAATTTGATCTTGTGAACTCCTCCTATTTTTCTTTTCATTGCCTCCGGCCAAACATGCTGTTTCATCAATGATTGTTCAAAATTGTTGTAGGTAGTACGGGCAACTATTCAATGTTTTGCGCAGATAATTTGGATTGTAACTGCGAGAAATTAAGTTTACCGGCGCTGCTAATCGGCCGACTGGCGCGGTTTCAGGTAGTTCTCTCAAATTTTAAAATGTGCCACTGGTTTGTGTTATAATGAAATATGTGCACTCAAACCAGGCTGAGTAACGCT
>Ga0209960_1002071_pt1 | contig 21830 bp, 14 predicted proteins | sample ThiBiot_500_plan_2_FD_183947 | JGI IMG/M metagenome (GOLD analysis project Ga0209960, IMG submission 183947) | Wastewater bioreactor microbial communities from Cape Town, South Africa - Thiocy_expt_500_plan (SPAdes) | ecosystem: Engineered > Bioreactor > Thiocyanate-remediating >...
AATCGCGACGGAAAAAACTTTTCTAAAAAAACCGAAAAAGTCAGTATTTTGAGTTAAACCTTATGTTTTCCATCGGTGATCCCATCTGAAACTAGCACCATTCGATGCAGAATCAAATTTTGCATATAGCACAACCTAAAAGAGAGTCAGCACAAACATACAAGCGAATCCTACCACGAAAAACTCGAATCTGGTGCTAACTTTTCTTACGTCAATCAATCAATCAAGCCAACATTTTTTTTGTATGACTCTTCTCTACAAGAAAGAGAATAAATTGATCCGATAGCGTCGTTCGAATAACAAGAACATCTCTTTGTTGGAAAAAGTCCACAGAGAGAAAAAAACATCTATAGATAGAAGGAAAGAAAAAACCGGTAAGGCCAATGTTCTCATGTATATAAAGTGCGGATTCTATTCAGATTCTATCAATCGACAGTTGGCATTAATAAGAATACGACACAATATTTTCACATAGAATAACTGTTAACGAATCAACCAATCAATAATTAGTGTTACAATCTTTCTTCTAACCGTAAGTTGCAGCAATATTCAATTATTAAATCCTACGCAATTTAGAACAACTTGAGAAATGTTATCTTCGTGTGCATCAGAGGTGCAGAATCTTCCTCGTGCACCCCGCGCGGGGGAGCACATTTTTGGAAGTTTGCACAGTAGAGAAGTTCTCAGAAAAAGTGTAAAATTAGGAAAACTTCGTTCAAGTAGAAATATTTAGGACATATATGCAAATGGAAAATATCCATGTGATGCATCTAGGTTTTTTCCAACTGTTATTTGTTGAGATTTTCCTTTTATCTTCATGTTCGTCATTAGGTTGGTTTCTTGAAGCTTGTCTATATATAAATAAGCCTATATTTCTTTCCTTTTCTTTTTCATATATGACATCACATATGTTTCGTTTTGTTTGTTACTCTCTTGCTTGAAATATTCCTATGGATTATCCATTCAAACTTAGAAGTTTGTACATCTTACTTGAAAAATTCCCCAGCTTTCAGGTGCTTCTTCCATGTGTTGTTGTCCAAAAAGAGACCTAGATCAATCAATCCGAGGTTGGATCCGACTCTTGGATTGGTCGACCTGGGTTTAGAATTTGCACAATCCTATAAAACAGAGGAATATTTGAAAAATCGTATTAACAGTACAAAAGTCTTCTTTTGCTCGATGGTCCATCTTGAAAATGGCACTATCTGATGCAGAACTTAATTCTTCATGTAGATTAACCGGATTCAGACCCAACTCAGGAAGTAGAACGAATTATAATAGGAAAAACTAGAATTTGATTCTAGTTTTACTGACATAATATACTGAAACCTTAATTCTCTGAACGTAAACTTTAGGTGGTAAATCTTTACTGAATGAGCTTTCACTAATATCTATGACAAGTTTCTTTCAGAAAAGGGTCAGCGAATCCATCAGATGAGCGTTACTTGTTTCTCTCCCAGCGGAAAAAACATTTGTTCAAATTCGCATTTGCGGAAAAAAAATTATTTTTTCTACTTTTTGTCTGAGTGGTAGATACATTAGTCTGAGTTCGAATTCGTGTAGAAAAAATTGTTTTTTTCATCTTTCGCTGAATTTATATTTCTAAGTTAAATTGTTGTCTTTATTTGATATTTGTTATAATGTAGTTAATTCTTGGATTATATTCAAAGTTGAATTGTGCATATCATACCAATTATGTCGGAAAGCTCGGCCACAGGTGACAATATAGTAATTATTAATTTATTGCCAATTTATCAATTGTAATATTTTAGGCAATGATGAATTTACTAATGAGAGTGAAAGCTTCGAAATATTTATGCGGAAGCAGAGAGAACTCCAGAACAAATATAAGAACCATTATGATAACTTTTCCGACATTGCTCATATTATTGATAAACGAATAGAGGCTTATTTTTATCAAAAAGTGATAGAGCGTTCTAATTGTATTTTACACCATATGCCATCGGGCGACGTGACGGCGGGAGATACAGCATATCATCTATTGAATCAAATCTTTAAAATGGAAGAAAGAGGATATCTGTTCTATGATTCAAAAGTTCATATCGATCTAAGTGGTGTAATATTGGATTTGTTTCATACAAACTCAAACGATGAACCGTTCACATTCAACTTAAAATCTAATGAAAGCTTAGGAAACATGAGTTCCATCATCAATGATACAGATAACTGGAAATTTATTCAAAAGTTAAATCATCTACTTGAACAAAACAAGTCACATGCTGTTATTGAGTATCAAGTGGAACGTTTAGCAAAAGAACATGGAGTTGATCAGAGAAATATCACTATTAAAACCTTCTATTTCAAGCCGTTCGCTACGGTCTATACCGTAAGCCGTGTACCGAAACGAATCTATCAACTAATTAATTATCACCAAGTAAAACTAAATCAAGAATTCGATAGACGGGGAGACATTCATGTTCACCCAGTGTTAAAACGTCCAATATTTGATATAGCACAGTTTGATGCACATGGAAACAAAGTTTTCCCAGCACGAGCAGAGACTTTTCAAATTGGTCCACTTGGTCGGACAAAATTATATATTCAGCCTTCTGGATGGTCAAGATTTGGGTTACGTGTATTAAATAAATATCCAGGTAATAACCAATGGTTGGAACCGTTTGGCCATCCTGAAAATTGGTATCGAGCTTTTCACGGCACAGGAAATGCAAAAAAACAAGATTTTGCAGGACAACATCCAGAATCAGCTCCGAACTTTTATTCTGTTGCAGCCATTGCTAATATTCATGAAAATGGATTCTGTGTAGCACGCAATGCAGCGCATGGATGTGGTGTTTATTGCTCTCCAGATCCTAAATTTCCAGAGAATGGATATGTAAAACCTGTGACAATAGACACTCAACGTGGACAAAAAACTTTCAAGGTTATGCTACAGGTAGCAGTGAATCCGGACGGTGTTAAGTTTGCCACGAATGATATATGGGTTGTGCCCAATCCGCCAGATATTCGAGCATACGGCGTACTAATTAAAGAAGTTTGATTGCTCTAATTACGTATGTATAACTATTCTTATTTATAATATTGATTCAGTTTTGCCATACTATCAAACAAGATATCAATAAAATATTTATTCACGACCAAAATAAAATAAAAATCAATTATTAAGCCTATAATATCGCTGGGCAACCATCAGCTGCAGAATTTTGTAAACTTATACGGCTTATTTATTCTGAACTATAATAATAATGAACTCTCTTTGAAAATAGAGCTCCATTCAAAATTCTGGTGACTTTCGATTATTTAGATTTAGCTTATACTGATGCGTAGATGTCTACAGAACTCTCTATTCCGTTCGATAGAATTTTGCAGCCTATCGAGTTTGGGCAGAAATCATTTCAGAGTATATATTCACTCATTGAGTATTACTATTAACTACAATATGGATCCGATCGGAAGGTGTCACCTCAGATGGTTCCCTCGTTAGTGAACTAAGTAATACATTGCTGAATACATTTTTAAATAAGATTGTATAGATTAACGATCGAATTAACGTTTAGTGATCTACCTATCCACCCTCAAAATATCAGTCAAATCGATGAGATCAATCGAGTAACATTCGTTGTGGCTTACAGAATCTATACACTTCTATCCTGAAAATAATTTTTGCGATCTAATTCTTCTACCAAGTCTTTTTTTTTCTATTTATTAATCAGTATGAAGAAAATACAAATAAATTTAATTTGTAAAAATTGTCTGAAGAAATGGATAATACTGAATAATCTCAGAATTTGTTTCATAACCATCATCAATCAATGATTGTAAATTATCTTTTAGTTGTTGTGAAGAATTTGTTTCATAAAAATCATTTTCAATAAGATAAGTAGCCCAAAATTCAGCTGCTAAATATGAATTTATATTTGAATATGTATTATTAATTCGTTGTTTTAATGCATAAATTTGATGTATAATTCTTTCAGGTGGAAATGCTAAATTTAAAACAGAACCTGAAATTGATTGACTTGAATTATAAATATTTGGATCACGATTTGGTGGCCAAGTCATTGTTACTCTGGAATTTGAATCAACTGCAATCCAATTATCAAAAAATATAAATTGACGATTTATTAATGATGGAATATCTGATATTTGAATAGATGATGGAACAACTGTTGATCCAGTTACAAAAAATCGAATATCATTAGGTATTTGATTTAAAATAGAAAGTTGATCAGCCCAAGCCAAACTAGTATCATTATATGTTTGTGATCGAGCATAATAAGCCGGAATAATACCAATTAATTCTATATTTGTTACTTCTTGAACAAGAGCATCAATAAGATCTCTTTGTAATATCATTTGTGCAGTTGTACCAGCTCCTGGTACGTCGTCCCAACATAATATATAATAAGGAATATTGATCGAAGCTAATTGAGTTAATTTTAATTTAATCAAATTTAATGTAGTTTCAACAGTATCAATCCAACGTGGACGTAAACCCATAACAATAGAAACATTTGATGCCTTAGAAACAGTATCAGCCCAATCGGCAGTTTTTTGTGTATTCCATAAAGTCATTGTAAATGGATTCTCTTCACTATCTTGTGGACAATGAAAATAATAATTTATTCCTTCATTCATTGATGCAATTAATTGATCACGTTGTTCTTTTGTATATAAATCATATTCGCCATGAACTGCATTTGCAGCAGACCAATAAAATCCTTCGATCAGACCATTGATGGGAGTTATCGATGGAATTGAGGAGAATACAGTAACAATTGTTAAAAAGAAAATTAATATTTTTCTCAAATCAATTAACAACATAATCGAACTTTTGAATAGGCAAGCAATCGTGTGAAATCTCTCAATAATATAGACTAAATCCTATCTACAAAAAGTGAGAGAAACTGAATCCAAAAAAGATGAATGTATTATAATCCGAAAAAAAAGAGAAAGAATGCTATGATAGATAACATTCTTTTAATGGAACAAAAAGAAATGTAAACCAGATAAGAAAAGAAAGAAAGAAAGCGAGAACTACGTGATCACTAACAAATCGAAATACTGATTACTTAATATACTAAAACAACAAGCCTAAATATGTTTTATTCACATGACTCCGTTATTATCATATTTTATCTCCTTTACGAAAACTTATCTTTGAAATAAAATAAAACCAACGTTTCATTGTTTTTTCTTGACCAAAATTTCTCAATATATGAGAGAAAAAAAGCCGTAAAATATGCAAAAACTATTGATTAATCCAAAGAAGTAAAGAAAGTCTTGTTTATGTTGATAATTGAATTTGATATGTAATGTTCGAAATTTGTTGAAAGTATTTTATTAATAATTTCTACAGATTTTTGATTATTTTTTCATCTATTAATATTAATTTATATAAATTATCAATAGTTAATCAAATAAGATTAGGAAAATAATAATGTTGTAATATGTTTTTATCAATATGATAATCAATTGATATATAATAAATTTTTTATTGTAGAGTAATCTTTACAAATATTTATTTTTAAGGATGAATTTTAAAAGGAAATTTTTTTAAATTGAGGTATATTTGTACGAATTAAATTATTCTATTGTTCACCATGAACAAATCTTCTTCCTTTTACTGCAATAAATGTTAATTTTTCTAATTTTGATATTCATATAAATAATATTTGAATGTCATTTACACTATTCTATTCTATTTTGTTGACGTAAAATGCTGTGAAGATCCTAATCACCAGCATAATTGATTTTACTGGATAGCTTTTCGAAATCGAATTCGCGTAGTGTTTTAGAAGTCATTAAGAACGATGCAGATGGCGTGCTGACTCTATTACTCGTGTCAGCATGTAATACTGTTATTAGCCATCTCCAAACTGTCAATAAACAATTCCACATAGTCATTTAGATCCAGTTAGTCAATTTGGAACACGAATATATTCATCGTCCTATGTGCCTCTACTCTTTTCTATCTGTTTTTCTCTTTTTATTCAAAATACACGTATTCCGTAGAGCTGGTAGGTCAAATAATTTTAACTGCCTGTTTAAAAAATAGATTAGTGATTTATCACTTTGTCTTCACATTTCATTGAACTTAGATCGTTGTGTCTCAATAGGAAAAAGTCAAAACTATCTGATGAAACTATTGTGCTAAATCGAAAGACGTCGTCATTTTCTTGGCTCATCTTTATCTTTAACTCAAGATAATGCATAGAAATTATAATTTAAACAGGAAAAATCCAACTGAAATGCTATTCGAGATAAAATATGGTTACTGTGTTGTTGGAATTTTTTTTGATATCATCTTCTAATATAGATTGATGTAATTTATATTACGCAAATTTTATTTACCTTGGTTTCTTCCAAAATATCTTAAAGATATATATTCTTTTGTTTAATAAATAAAATTTCATAAACAGAAACGGAAATTGCCAAAGTTGTATTGTGTAAGGTATATAACAAAGAATGTAAGTGTCCTTCTAGAAAAACATAGCGAGGGTGAGAGAGTAAGAGAGTTATTTAAATAGTTCAAGCCGTATCATGTACTTTGATAGCTGACTAAAAGTTTATGAGAATATCATGAAATAGAGCGTATTTCTATCGAAAGTAAGAAGTCTTTGGTCCGAAGATACTGGATAAATCCAAACATTTTCAGAACTTTTCATCATAAGTCATTCGTACACATTCACTAGAACAGTCTTAAGTCAACTAATAATGGTTGAACTTGAAATTAAATCCTCACCATCAATGAAGCATTGAAATATTTTAATTTTTCAGAACTATAACCATGCCAACTAATAATGATAACCAAATACCATCAGCAGAAGAATTTGGACATTTTGTTAGTGCACAAATTCATCCATTATTACATCGTCCGTCATTTGACATAGCATTTTTTGATAGTCGTGGCAATCAAAATTTTTCAAGTGAATCAATAACGTTCGAAGTTGGTCCACCTGGACGTAAGAAATTGTATACAACACCTGCTGGATGGACAAGATATGGATTACAAGTGTTGGGAAAATATTCAGATGATTATTGGTTAGATCCATTCGAAGATTCAAGAAATTGGTATAGAGCCTATTGTGGAACAGGACGTGCACGAAGTTCAGATTTTGTTGATAGAAATCAATTTTTCGACCAACAATATGCACCTGTGGATGCTATGGCTAGCATTTATGCCAATGGATTTCGTACAGCAAGAGTTCACGCATATGGGTCAGGTGTTTACTGTTCTCCAAATCCTAAGTTTCTAGAAAGGGGACATGTTGGCTCCGTACCCGTAGATACTCAGCAAGGAAAGAAATATTTTAAATGTATGCTACAAGTAGCTGTGAATCCCGATGGTGTCACATTTCATTACAACAACGAAATATGGGTTGTTGCTGATCCTAAAGATATTCGACCATACGGTATACTAATCAAAGAAGCTTGATTTAGTATACTTACTTTAAAAACATTTTGTATTTTGATTTTCTAAATAAATATTTAATAAAATTTTAATTAGTCTTTTTATACTAATGTTAATTCTTGCTTTCTTTTAAGTCGAATAGAAAAATGTTAAAGAACTTAATAAGAGTGTTATTTTCACTGATATTGTTGAATTCAGTAAATATTATAATGAACAAGTGCGTCAGTATGATAATCACAAAAATACTTCGAAAATTTGAGGGGGTTGAGGGTGAGGGTGAGGGTGTGATGTTAAATAAAAAAAAGAGAATAATTTACGTTATCTTAAAAGAAAGATACGATGTGTTTTTATCAGTCAAAACTATACTGTGAGGAGTATTATGGCAGAGAAGATGATATACTTCTTCTACTATAAAGTATGTTGGATTCTATCACGTCGATAGACATATTCATTCATTCTTACCCCCGTTTCTAAAGCATTTGAAAGAAAAAGAAAGATATAAAAATAACAATGAATATCTTCTTATTAAATTTTCTTTGTGTATTTTTTACATCAAGTTTTTTTTTCGTTTCAAGCAAACAAGTAACTATTTCCAATGTCATACCACGATTAGATGTCAAAGGAGAATTTGTAGATGCACATGATGGTTGTATAGTTAAATTTGATAATACATATTTTATGTATGGTACTGTTTATGGTCATTGTCATCAAAATACAACTATATGTAATGGAGTTTGTGGTTATTTAAATAATACATTTGCTTTATATGTTTCACAAGATCTTGTTAATTGGACATTAATTAATAATAATATTGTTCCAGAAGTAACAAAAGATAATCATTATATTAATTATTGGATGCCTAATATTGGATATAATTATTTAACAAAAAAATATATGATGATCTATTGGTCGAGTAGATTTGGTTTTCAAAATTCAACTGTTGCTTTAGCTGTTGCTTCAACACCTTATGGTCCTTTTGTTAATATTCCACCATTAGTTATGCATGGTGGTAAAGTAATAAGTGATACAACGAATCTATTCGTTGATGATGATAATACAGCTTATATTCGATATAATACACGTGATGTACCATTAAGACATGTGGTAGAAAAACTATCACCAGATTGGATGACAAGTACTGGAGAATATTCAATTATATTTGAAAAACAAGATTTTCCTTGGTATGATGGTGGTGGTATGTTTAAACGAAAGGGAATTTATTATACAATGTTATCATTTGATTGTTGTTTTTGTCAATGGGGTTCAGATGCTCGAACATTTTCTACTAATAATATTCTTGGCAATTGGACTTATATAGGTCAAATAAATTATTGTGCTGATGGACGTGCTCCACCCTCACATGTTACAGATATGACAATAAATCCATGTTCAATTAATAATACATATGGAACAAATTTTACAGTTCCAGCTCAACAATTTAATGTTGCTACTTTACAAATATCACAAAGTGAAACTTTCTATATGTATTATGGTGAAAGATTTCGTTCGAGTAAAGATGGAATAAAAGGTCATGATTTTCAAGCATGGATACCAATAGAATTTACAGATAATGATATATTACAACCAATGAAATTTTACGAAAATTTTACTCTTAATATTTCATAAAAAAATTTTTTTTTTTAATTTCATCTGAACTTTATAAAAGAAAAAAAACAATTTACATTTATTTATGTTCTTAATTTATTTCCATTTCCAAGATAATATGAACCATGTCCATGTAATTTACCACTTTTAAATTCTCCTTCATATTGATCACCATATGTATCAACTTCTATATAAATATTTGAAGGTTTTGGAAAAATTGTTGTACGACTAAATTGTATTTTTGATGAAGATATCGCTTGTATAACTTGATAATACGATGTTGTCATTAATGTAGTAATAAATGATGAGTCAAATGTTGTCATAGTTTTACCAGTAAGAATGACAAGTATCAATCCTATAAGAAGTGCAATACAATGTGGTACAAAGGAAATCAATCGATTGTTATGCCATTGTAATGATAATATCTTATTGATGGTATTAATTGTAATAGATGATGATGATGATGATGTTTGACGATTACATTCTCGTAAATGTAATCTTTTTGATTTGGAAAATGACTATAAATGGATATATCTTTTCCATTTATTACTTCAATAGAACATAATATTGAATTTGATCCAAGAGATTCTTTAATAATATTTTCAGATAATGAACATGAAATAGGATTGCACAAAATAGATTTATCTTCTATTTTCCAATTTTTACAAATATCTTCATTTAAACCTCGCCAAACATTTATTTGAGTATTAGGTAATTTTTGCATTGCTGTATTAAACAATTGAAGATAAGGAAACCAAACTTGTGAAATTGTTGAATCTTTTGAATGAAGATCTTGTTGAAGTATTCGATGAAATATATTATTATCCCATTCCATAGTATAAAGATAAATAGCAGCTGATTCATCACGTGTAAGATTATGTTCAGATGGAAAATGACATTTTGTTTTAGCAATTTGAATAAATTGATTTAATCGATCTATTCGATGATTTATTGATGTTAAAGTTTCTTCTAAAGATAAATTTTGATTTGTTAAATAATCATTGATAGATAGATTCATTTCAATATGAATAAAACGATGCATTTTTTTTGTTTTTCTTAGGGTAAAATAAGTATGTTTATAGTTCGATCATTATTGGTAAAGAAAAAGAAATAAGTGGACAAACATATTTCTTTTGCGTAGGTAATGATTGTCAGTAAGCGACATACACGTTTTACTTTTTTCAAAAATTCCATTTAAATTTTTGTGTATAATGAAAACATGCATTTGCATTATATATATATATATGCGTGCGTACACATTCAGACCGCTGGCTGATATTTCATAAATAAAATATCATTTTCTACACACAAGTTCAAGACATGACAATGTAAAAAGAAATAAATTATGTTATCATATGATGTCAATAAAGTAACTACTAGTGTATCATTATAGATGGTGACACGAATAAATTTATTATCAAAATTAAGATTTATTGAAAGTTATCCAGAAATATTGTATATGCAGTTATTTAATGGCAGATAGAAATATTCATAGATTTTTTTCAGGAGTATATATGATTATTGTAAACAGTTGTCATAATTATATTACTCAAGTTTTGTTTAGGAATTTTTGAAAAAAACTATAATTCAGATGTAAAAAAAAGGCAGAAGAAAATATAAGTCAACTGAACAATAGAATTTTATTCGCATTATCATTTTAATTTCATAGTTTGTTAATATATATATTTTTTTCTTTTGTATACATCTGGTATTTTTCTCACCAAACATGATATCTACAAATTATAATGTAGGTTAAAAAAATGCACCATCGTAATATTTGACATATTATTTTGCATAATGTCATTCGCTTTTTCATGACGATGGTATAAAACAAGACCAATTCATTCAGTCAACGTAAAAAAATAGTGATGCATCATTTAGCAGTTGTTGCTTTTTCTCATCATTGATTCTCTCAGAGTATATAATAAAGTTGATGCAATTGTATTTTATACTACTTTTTCAAATGGCTTCTCTTCTACTTGCATTACTCTTGGTTATGTCCACAGTTGTCTGTGCTACAACTTCGGCTCCATTTGCTGGAAATGTTTGTGGTGGTATATCACCCTTAACTCGTTGGGCAACAACAGCTCGATCAGACACTATTAAAATGAATGTTGATACAAGCCATTGTCAATTCGAAAATGTACCCTTATATTTCACCAGTATCACCGGTACTGCTGGTCATTATCTTCTTGTTGGTGTCAATGCTATCTATGAACCAACTCAATATGGTTTTTCTATTAATGTTCATTCAACAAGTAATGAAACAGCAAATACACTCATGGCTTGGTCGGCTATGTATCATTGGGATGTTAACTGGTTCGGTTTTTCTTCTTAATACTTTATTGTTCTCTGTTTTTAACTAATAAATAAAGGCATCCTAACACATTACATATAATATTCAATCCATTAAAAAAAATCGTGAGACTCTGAAAAAGCCTTTGCGAGACACTGTAAATTGAAAAATATTGAGTTTAATACGATTTCACGCAAAAAAATAATATAAAATAAAATAACTGATAACAAAAACAAAAATGATAGTATAATTTTCTTGAAAATTAAAAGTTTTGCCATACCTAGTAAATACGGAAATGGTTTTGATACTTATATAGATGGTTTTCTACCGATTCTTGATCAATTCATTGAGACTTATCAAGGAAATGTTGATCATCAATTTTGGAATACAGTTATGGATATCGAACATGTATCTGGAAGATCTGACCAGTAAGTTTCTATTTCTTCATTTCAGACGATCAGGACAGTACGTTAGTGGATGGTTTCTTCAAATGTGCTATGGTCTTCATAATCGTAAAAGATGTCATATTGATGACATAACACTTAATCCAATTAGTGCTCAAGTCAATGTACGAAATGAAATAACAAATGAATCAAAAACATGCACTGTAATCGGAGGTTTTCATGGAGTTGAATCTTGTGATGATCATCACAAACCAGTCATGAGTTTAGCTATTGCTGATATGCAATGAATTCTACAAATTCGTTTTTTCTTTTATATATTTAATCATTGCTTGTTTATCTTTTAAAAGTTAGTTAAGTATCGAGATACACGAAGGTAGAGAGATAAAAGTACATCGTTGCATTATTTTTTTAAAACTTTTAATGTAATAAAGAACGTTGATATAGTCAAAAGTAAGCACAATACGAATAAACAAAGATTTCATCGAGTTATGAATTTTGTTTATGGATATCTCGTTTGGTTGACCGTATCGATAGAATATTCATTATCTGAGCAAAAATCTTTCTTTGTTTCTAATTATGGTGCTTATCCAAATGACAATCTCGATGATACATATGCAATTCAGTTAGCAATCAACGAAGCAAGTAACTATGAATTTGTAAGTGATATTATTTTTGGATATGGTATCTATTCAATATCATCAACTATTTCAATACATAATGCTACTAATCTAACAATTCTAGGGCAAGGAATAGATCAAACTTTTTTGATTGGTTTAAATCAAGTAGCTATATTTTTTATACATTTTTGTCAAGGATTAAAATTAATATCATTCTCTATGGACTATGATCCACTTCCATTTACTGCTGGATATGTGATTAATGTTAATGACAAATATCTTGATGTTCAAATTGTGCCACCTCATCAAACTGATATCGATCGACAAGTTCATGGCTTTTATCGATATGATCCCGTACAAAAACGACCTGCTTTTGGTTCAAATACATATGGAATCTATCAAAAACCTCCAACTGATGTTAATACAACGATTGTTTCACCTGGTGTATTACGTTTACCACTGACATCACCACTAAAATTTGTCAAAGGTGATGCTATTGTTGCTCGTTATGTTTTTACAAATCATACTATTTATGCTGAAGATGTAACAGATTTTACGATCCAATCAATTGGTATTTATACTTCGTGGAGTATGGGTATTGTTACACTAAGAGTTAAACGATTCAATATCACTAATTATCATGTTAAAGCACGCAATGGACGTTGGTTAAGTTTGAATCAAGATTGTATGCATTTTGTAGATACGAGAGAATATATTTCAATATCTGATAGTGTTTGTGAAGCAATGGGTGATGATGCATTAAATGTACATGCCACTTTTCTTCTTGTGACAAAAATTATCAATAGTACTTCAATCATTATCGAGGCAACAAATGGGACTACTATACTTGATGTTGGTATTGGAACAAATCTAGAATTTAGTAGTAAACAGCAACCTTATACAGTTCATGGAAAAGGAACAATTGCTTCATTAATATTTAATTCGACAAATTCACGAAAAATTACGTTTACTAGTTCAGTGAATGTTAGTCTAAACGATTGGGTTTGTGTTGCTGATACACCATTTTTAACCATTCGAAATTTTACTGTTGCCAATAATCGAGCTCGTGGTGTTTTATTAGAGACAAGAAATATTGATTTACGACAATCAATCTTCAATCGAACAAGTGGACCAGCAGTTCTCATACAACCATCGATGTACTGGCATGAAGGTCCTGTCGCTCGTAATATCACATTAATTGAGAATATTTATATTGAAAATAACGAAGGTATTACTCAAGAACAAGGAATTATTACGATTTTGCCTGATCCAGTTCAGTTAGTTCCAGTAATCAATGATATTCGAATACAATCATCAACATTCTACTTTGGAACATACAGTCAAGGTCTTCTTCAAAGTAATAATGTCAATAATGTACTCATTAGTGGAAATTATATTGCTACCAATAATTTAACATCTTTTATCATGATCTGTAATAGTCGAAATATTTCTGCAGAGAATAATTGTGTAATTACTAATCAAACAAAAATTAATACATATTATACATTTAATACAAACATTCCATGTTCAATGAATTTGAGCAGTTTAATTCATTTACCTGCATCAGCATTTAATTCATCGTTTCCTCCACCGGTTATTCGAAAAGATGCATCCTAATTTTCTAAGAACATTTTTGTCATTATTTCATATTTTCCCTTGAACATTATTTAATTACATAATATAATCATAATTTAATATCAAATGAAAAAAAACGCTTCTATTGTTTGTTTAGGATTTAAATGGACATGTTGAAAACCAATTATTTTTTTAATTGATGATAAAGGATCATTAATTAATATTCTAGGTAGAATAAGAAATGCTAGGACAACATCATCACCAACTAAATCATCTGTATTTTCTTTTTTTGAATTAATAATTCAATTGAATAATTTCTAGAATATATTGTATGCATACATATCAAACATACTAGCATCATTCACATATGATATTTGGATAAAATGTTATTGATAAATGTCCACTAGGATTATAATCACCTAATATAGCATTTACTAAAGCTAGACCACTTCGAATATAAGATAAATCAAGACTACTACCAGACATATATACTACAACCAAATGTATATTAAATAGTTATTGAATAATTTTATATTAAATTTTGAAATGCTGTTACTGGATCAATTAAATATGGTGCTGTACAATGATAATTTCCTTGCGTTTACTGTTAATCCAATTAATGCTTTTGTTTTTATTTTTTAATTCATTTAAATTTAATGGTAAAATTTTATTTACATTTTTTAATAAAACAATACTTTGTTGTGTAATTTCTAATGTTAATTTTCTATATTATTGTTATTCTGATGGATCAAAATAATCAAGATGTATTAAAATATGATATGTTCTTTCAATAGCTTGAAAATTATTATCTGATAATATTTTCTCTTATATCAATTCAATATTGAAATCCTTTCCATATAAATGTAAATATTTCTTGATTATCATGATTTATATTTCTTATTTAATGAAAATTTTGATTAATAATTGTTAAAAACATATTCATACAAACAAAAACAATCAGAAATGTTAACTCCTTCTATTTTTAAAAACCATCTGAAAATCTGTTTCTACAATATATGATTTAAATTCTCGTATTCATTTTGTTGTTTTATATATCTCATTCCTTAAATAAAGATAATATTCCAGAAAAATCGATGACTTATGGTGTATTGAACGTACGTGTATATGTATATGGGCAGTGATGGCATATAAAATATATGAACAAGGACAAAAACAATTACAAAATGAAAGAAATTTCTTTCATTTTCGGATTGATCACATTAGCGAGCTGTTTTTCTAAGGCCCAAAAATATATGTGTGAAATTTCCTTTATCGATTCTTACGAATTTCTTCAGTTAGAATCCTTATTTTCACACAATGAGTACACTTTAAAGCGACTGATTCGAAAAATATGCCCAGTATGAAAAATGGTAAGATTTGTTTTTTTTTCATATATTATTTATCATCTTCATTCAAACGAAGTAAATGTGGAGTTCGATTATATTGATAAGAGATTTTAAATATAATATATTAAAGATGCTATCACCCTGACTTATTGTTATGGATATTCAAGCTAAACGAGATTCGGGTTTAATTTCTTTTTCATTATTTCATTTTTGATCTTCCGCTACTGAAAATAAGTGAATCATGACTTAGTTGCTGTTGTTGTGCTTTTAGAACACATCCCGTTTTCACTAAATACTCATTCACCTGTTGTTAATGATGCTGATATTCGAAGAAGTGTAATGTTAAACATAATCCACCATGATAATATATTTTCACTTGTTGAGACAAAAAAAATATTTAAACAAACTGAACTTTCTTTTTTATGAAGTATTCCGATTGGTGATGAATGACTTAATCACAATCAAATTCATATTATGTCCTTTCTCTCCATGTCAATGATAATAAAAAATAGAATTTTCCTAAATTTTCTGATATTACCAGTTACCGATTCGCAGGACACTAGTTTAAATATTGTCATATGAATACTGCTTGCTATATTTCTCCATGATTGGAAAATGTCGCCAATTTTGAATTTCCTGAAAATAGCAATTTACCATTCCCTCTTATAGCTCGTACCTTTCTTATACGTTAATTAAATTGGAGTATCGATATATAGGAACCGAAAGAATAGGTAACATCTCATCATATCTTATGATAGATAAATAATAATAAAAATACGCATAGTAAATTACACATTTTAAATAAAAAGAAAATTTTATCATTCAGTAGCGTCTAAATATTTGCACTCGATGATTAAGTGTATCAGATACGTAAAGATTAAGTTGCTTGTCTAGAGTTATCCAACAGGGCTGATTTAATAGAGTCATATTTGTACCAATTACACCTGTTATACCAGCAATTGTTCTACCAACAGATTGTCCAGATAGAAAAAATTGAATACGATGGTTTGCTCTATCAGCCACATAAATATTACCCATAGGATCAAGACTCACACCAAATGAACAGTTTAAAGATGTTAAATCATTCCCAGCAACACCAGTAAAACTACCAGCAACAATTGTCCCATTATAGTCACCAATCCTCCACCACACTATTCTAGGCATATTGTAATTAGAAATAACCAAACTATTTGAAAATGTATCAAAATATAGTCCAACAGGCGAAGACAATTGAGAGGTACCTAAACCATATCCATTACCTCCCGCAGTCACATTACCTACTGATGCTCCATATTGATATTGCATAACACGATTGTTGTTACTGTCTGCAATATAAAGATTATTAGTTTGTGAATCATATGCAATGGCAATTGCTAAAGACAGCTTGTCATTGGTACTTCCTGATGAACCTATGAATATCTTATGTTTAAGTGTAAGTTTATAAAAGAACAGCTAGTTACCTGTTATACCAGCAACAGTTGTTCCTGACAGATTACCCCGAATAAAAAGTTGAACACGATTATTTCCTCTATCTGAAACATAGATGTTGTCATTGGAGTCAAATACCATATGAACTGAGTTATATAAATGATAAGAATCATTTCCCATTGCTGCATTTGCCTGACCTGCAACAGTTAGACCAGTCGATGTACCTATGATGAGTTTTTGAATTCGATGATTCCCATAATCAGCTATATATAATGCACCTAAAGAATCAAATGCCAAACCGTGTGGAAGGTACGTTTGATTAGGAGCTGAGCCTGGTACACCTGCTTTACCAAGTATTGTTATACCTGTAGAGTTCCAATGAAGTGAGACTGGAAGATCTATAAGAAGAAAATAATTATCACATATATTTTATCTTACTTTTACCTAATACTATTCTTCTTGGTTTTATTAATAATGTTAAGGGAACAGCAGTAATTATTGTTATCAATAAAATACTAACAATAATAGAGATAATGATACATTGTTTTGAGTATCTATCGATAAAAATAAATTAAGAATAATATTTCATTTTAGTAAATATTAGAACTGACTTTGTTTTCTTTTTTTCTATATTTCGATGATGATCAACTGTAAGACAGTTTTTATCAGACCATGCATCTGATTTCTATAGAATATCAAAAGATGAAAGAATCATTCATGAATATATCATATTCTGTGAATAAATTTACTCGAATTGATGAAACAGATTGATTGAAAGGAGTACTAGTTTTAGATAATTGAATGAAGCTTTGAGAAGCACATCTTTGTTTTGATACTTGCTGTCGGCTATGTTGACTAATACTCTTACTTGAAATCTATTTCGATCAAGAAAATAATGTATGAAGATTACGAAATAAAGAAGCGAACTGAAGGTGATTTATATGTAGATTTGTCATTTATATCAGAATGAGAAAATTTTCTTGGTCGAATTCTGATATGAATAATTGATCTCGGAACACTTCTTCCTCTTGATCGATGTCGATGCTAGATAAAAAGTATTATACATATAAAAAAAAACATTCGTTTGAAGCAAACCTGATGTCGAGAATGTGAAATAACACGAGCTTTTTTTCGAGTGACATTATCTTCAAATGATATTAATGAAAATAGGTTAATCAATAACTAAATAGTGCGATTTATATTTACTTTGGCTTGTTTGTATAGATGATTGATCTTTGAACATTTGAATCTCTTTTCAAATTATGAAAATATGAATTTATATATAGTCGATATTATGATCCACTGAAAAGGTAAAAAAAAGTTGTTTATTCTATGAATATTTTTTTGTTTGAGTTTGATTATACATCTAGACAAAATATCTTCTTTATGGTTTCATTATATGCTAATGTATTCTAATTAATGTATTAATAAAAAAAAGAAATAATATCTGAAAGCTCTGAGATAGTTGCTAGAATAATACTTGTTGTGTTTGTAAGACTTTTATCTTACTTGTGTTTTTTTTATAGGTTTTTTTCTTCTAATTATATTACAGAATTTTTCATCTGTTTTTCGATCACCGCGCATTACTTGTTAATATATCTTTAAGTTTTCGTTTGAGACATGGATGATCTTGCAAGATTAGTAGAATTTGCAGGTTTTCTGTATTTCTTTCTCAATATAAATTTGATCAATTTCAAATAGTTAGAACTAATATTTTAATACAACCATCATCAATGGAAATATTAAAAAAAATTGATCTTTATAATGAACTTACCATAATCATCGACAAATATTTCTTACATTCTATGATGATTGTTTTGGTATTGGTATACATCGTTCGATATTATTCAATTCTTCATATAATAAAATGTAAAATTCAATCAAATATAAAAATCAAAAGATAATATCTCTTGAAAAATTAAAACAAGTAAATTATTCTTTTGCTATCTATGCTGATGTTTATACGCAAAAATATCATTATGAAAATATTATTTCTATTCGTGATGTAACACATGCTATGAGTCCACAATTATTATTTACTATTTCAAAAGAAATAAAATTTTCGAGTCAAATTTTATATGGAAAAAGAATGAGTTGGTTTCGAAATAAAGAAATTGAATATTAAAATGATCGATAGATGATTTGTTTTCTATGAATAAGTCATCCTGTAAATAAAAATAATCAGAATTCATCATGAATTTAAAAAGAAAAGAAAAAGTATGCAGATGGCTAGACGAAGTGGTATATGTTGTATCTTATTATTTTGATGTAAAAAAAAGAAAGAACATAGTCGCGTTTGAATAAGATATTGGAATTGAATAAACAAAAGAATTGTAAAGTAATGGAAAGAAGAAAATCAAGTATTGTATTAGTTTCATCTCATCCTCGTCATAATCGATCAATTGTTCATAAAGTGAGACCAATTTATGTTCTACTTTTATTTTCAATTGATTAAAATTTAGCATAAATATCCATCATTGAAAAAGAAACGATCGAACAGTATCATTCATGTAACTCTTGGATTACGAAAAAAAATTCAATTGAATAATAGCAATTTATCATCGGTTGGAATTTTAGAAATATATATTCTTTAGATGTTTTTTTATAAGATATTATTATTCTAGTTGCATGAAAGCTCGATAAAAAGTGATTATTCGATGAAAAAATCATCGTTATCAAAATCTTCTCGAGTCACTCATCATGGGACCATCAGTTTATTTTCAAACGTCAAGTTGAATAATAATGATGAACTAGATCGAACAGGAATGGTTCAAGATTATCATCAACGATCCGAGCGAAATAAAAGAAAAAAGTCAGTATCCTCTTTCCGAACGTGGAGTGATGATTTTCATTTCTAATCATATTTATAGATGTTCACGTCGATATATTATTGCATCTGTGCTTATAACTTTACTTCTTATTTTAATCATAGCTACTATTCTATCAGTTCTTTTAATTAAATCTATAACAAAAAGAATAATACCAAGTAATAGAGTTATTCTTTGAACATAAACTATTATAATTGAACTTTATTTCTAGATAATACACCTGTACTTCGTTGGAATTCAAGCGGTATCACAGTAGCTGGAATTAGTGGTAGTCCTGGTTCTGCTAACAATCAGTTAAATAGTCCCTTTGATATATTCTTGGACTATGCTAATAATCTTTATATTGCTGATCGAGCCAATCATCGAATTCAAAAATATTTATTTGGTAGTTCAATAGGTCAAACAGTGGCTGGCAATATAACAGGTGGTTCATCTTCAGATAAATTACTTTGTCCGTCACGAGTTCTTATTGATTCAAATGAAAATTTATACATAGCAGATTCATGCAATCATCGAATTCAATTCTGGCGTAAAGGAGTTAATTTCGGAACAACAATTGCCGGTACAGGTAAGAAAAATAAAAGTAGATTATATTCTTCAAAACTATTGTCATCAATCTTTTCTACATTAAACAAAACAACATTGTTTTTCCTTTATATAACATTTTGTCTTTAGGTTCTCCTGGTAACTCTAGCAATGAACTATATAACCCTTATGGTATCGCTCTTCATCCAACATCGAATACACTTTATATAGCAGACAACGCAAATCATCGAATCATGTCATATATACTTGGTAATAATTCTGGTACATTATTATTCGGATTCAATGGAGGAGGAAATAGTAATACGCAATTATATTGGCCCAGAGGCTTACATTTTGATATATTGACAAACAGTTTAGTTATTGTCAACGATTTTGCTCATAAGATAGTTCGATATGTGTTGGGTTCAAGCTTCTGGACATTGATTGCTGGAGACATTAGCGGTGGTTCTGGTACAACACCAGCACAATTGAATCGTCCTATGGAGGCAATATTTGATCCCATGGGCAATTTATATGTTGCTGATAGAGATAATAATCGTATTCAATTTTTTTATGCAGGACAATTAAATGCAACTACTATAGCTGGAATTACACGTGTAAATGGTACTAATGCTACTACACTTGCTGCACCTTGGTCATTAAGACTCGATAGTCAACTAAATCTTTATGTAGCAGATGCATACAATCATCGAATTCAAAAATTTTTACGTTATTAAAATTCTCAAATTCATGAATATATTCCTTATTTTTATATTTTAAATTAATAAATATAAATAATCTCATCACTATTTTTTTATAAACCAATGGGAAATACTTGTAATATCTATAATAAAAATACGAAAATAAATGAAAAATATCTTTTTTTTTTATTTATCTATTCTATTATTTTGAAATCCATTCATTATACATGCAACACCTTGATCACTTATTTGAATACGATGAGATGAGTAATCAATTTTTCAACTGTCTACATATATTAAAATAATATTTATCTTAATTTTTATAAAATTTTTCTTAATATTATATTAATTTCAAATGATTTATGAATCAAATAAAAATAGTTTTTATTTTCTTTCACAAATATTCAAAAATCAAAAAATAAATAAATTACATTCATATTATATCTCATCAAAATTCTTCATCAATTAATAAGATATTTCAGATTAATAATTAATTTAATATTTTGAAAATTAAGTTGTTTTTAAAAAAAAAGACACTTTTTAAAATGCATACAAGGATAAGAAAATAAAGCTTCTCTTTTGTCTTTTCTTTTCAACATTGACTCATTATTATCTTTAAATTTTATGTTGAAAAGATAAAATATTTTATCATCTTCTTTTTACCTTTATTCATATTTTCATTTTTTATTCAAATATGGCAACAGCAGGTGTTAAAACTCTATGTATAACTTGTGGAAAAGACAAACTTACATATGATTGTAAAGGTTGCTTTCAGAGTTTTTGTTTAAATCATCTTAATGATCATAACAGAGAATTGGGTAAACAATTAGATGAAATTGAAGATGAAAGAAATGTTTTCCGACAAACTCTTTCTGAACAAATAATAAATCCAGAAAAACATATTTTATTTGAAGAAATTAATCAATGGGAAGAGAAATCTATTCTAAAAATAAAACAAACAGCAAATAATGCAAGAGAATCATTTTTGAAACATACAAATGGACATATTCAAAAGATTCAAATTGAATTTAAAAAATTAACTGAACAAATGAAAGAAATTCGAGATGAAAATGATTTTAATGAAATTAATTTAAATGAATTAAAAATTAAAT